>Ga0222715_10001743_pt1 | contig 20579 bp, 31 predicted proteins | sample C33_9DmetaG_FD_165056 | JGI IMG/M metagenome (GOLD analysis project Ga0222715, IMG submission 165056) | Estuarine water microbial communities from San Francisco Bay, California, United States - C33_9D | ecosystem: Environmental > Aquatic > Marine > Unclassified | place: USA: California... | reverse complement strand
GTCGTCCTTTTGCTTTACTGCTACGGGCGGTTCCCATAATTGACCCTCTTCTCGTCTGAGCCAGAGTAGTCTGGCATTTTCTATTACACGGTCTATGTCTCCGTTATAAGCACTGATACACCGTTCATACATCTCTTGCTCTGTTGTTGCACCATCTAGTAGCTTCTCTGCTTTCACTGGGCCAACTTTATACAAACCAATAATGTTATCTGCTGCATCACCTGTTAAGATTTGCTTATAGAAGAACTTAAGACCTTCCCATTCACTGATATCTGACCACTCATTACGACCAAAGTTAAAATGCTTACAGGGTATCTGTAACATATCTTTGTCGATAGAAGCCACAACAGTGTCAGGGCCGCATCGGGTTGCCTCAATAGCTATAAGGTCATCTGCTTCTTCTCCTTCACTCACGATAGCTCCAAACTTCTCTATGGCATACAAACGTACATGCCCTAAGTGTATCGGTTTCTGTGCATCCTTACGGTTGCCTTTGTAGATATGGCTCTTTGCTACGTCAAAGCGAAAATTACCTTTACCAGTCAAGTATATCTCATACTGATCTGGTGTTGGAAAATCTAGGCATTGCTCAAGAATGTAGTCGATCAGTATCTCAAACTTTTCTTCTGCATCCTTGGGCAATAAATCTTGAGTAGCAAAGGCTGACCTGTAAGCAACAATGTCACCATCGATCAGCACTTTGCGTTTACTCATTACCAAGATACTCCGAAGGTCATTTCACCATCATCTTTCTCAAAGCCTACATCTTCGACATACGTAAAGCCCATTGCCCTAGCTGCATCAGCATATAGTTGCGACAGACCTTGTAAGTCTTCGATGTTACGAGTCATGCTCATTTCACCGTCCACTCCATCATCTTCGATGTCGTTAATAGCAGTGATGATTACTTGCATTAAAATACAGGCTCCTCACTAACGTATGGCACATGATCTGTGATGGCGATCTTTTCCATCGTAACAATCTTACCGTCCCATACATCGAACTTGATGATAGCTTGAGTTCCATTACCAATGAGACCTAAGTCATCCCATGAGTATGGTTCATACCCTGCATCAGTCTGCATCAGGATTTCAGGTGGACCCATGACAACGCCATTTTCCCCTGTGTCCTTGTTGACAAACTTAGGGTTTAAGTGAGGCCGTTTGGCTTTGTAGTACTCCTTACCCTCTTTATCAACCTTAAATAACTGAGCCATCATGCCACGGTTCGGGATACCGTCCTTAATCATCTTGGCTTTCTGCTCTTCGTTGACGACACAGTTAACGACATATTGTCCTTGCGTCTCATCAAACTTACGAGCCATGTCAGAACCATCTTGTGGCCCCATGTCACGATCCTCTGGACGTAACTTAGACCATTCCAACATGCATTCTACGTATACTTTCTTACCCATACTGGTTCCTTTCGTCGAGTCTGGTACATATATATAAGTACCTTTTTCAGGTTTTGTAACACTAAAGTACAAAAATATTTTCTAATGTACGTCAGCGTATGTTCTTCCGAATTGTGCATCTACCCCAAGTGCCACATTTAACTGTACTTTTTGGTTAACTTGGTCGATTGCCATAGTCATAATGTTTTCTTCTTTGTCTTCATTCCCCTCTTCTACTAAAGTTATAATTTCGTCGTGGAACTGTCCGATAGTCTTAAGCCCCATGCTGCGACATTCCTTAACCCAACTGTCGAAACAGAACACCCCTGTACCTTGGTTCAGTGTACTAAAGCGATCCTTATCAGACCGTAGACTGTACCAGAATTTAGATACAGGATTCTGTACCCACATAGAGCCAAAGAGTTCACGTACACGTAATCCCTCTGCCACCTTCTGTACTGACCAGTTACGTGACCAGAATGCGTCTAGCAGGGTCTGTGCCTCGTTTCTAGTCATACCCGTCTCACGAGCCAGCTTAGCGGCTCCTACACCATACGTAGCACTGTAGTTCACCACCTTGTAGTTCTTACGTAATGACTTAAGGCTACGTTCACCTGAGTTGTGCTTGTCGATGTCATCTTGTGTGATAACACCTGCGTGTTTAGCAAGGTCGAGGTGAGGGTCAAAACCATCTTTACTCATTTCAGCGACATAATCAGGGTCTAGGGGTTTCATGTAGTGTCTCTTTGTCGTATCCTCTAACGATGTCATATCAGCACCACATAATGTGTAACCTTCTGGTGCAGTTAGACACCCTCTAATTTCTGCTCCGTAGGGTTTATCAACTGATGGCAGGTTGACCAGTGGTCGGGCATGACGAAAGCGGAGTGTGTTAGTGAACCCTGCAATAGTTGCTTGCACATATCCATTGTCTTCTGACTCGACCATTGCTCTAAGAACTCCAATACGATGAGAAAGAACACTGAGGCCATCAAGCAAAGCAATAGACGGTTCTCGTTCAACCAATTCACGTACTGAGGGACAGAGTTCCCCGTCTTTCCGTACTTGTTCCAATTTCCGTTCATCACCAGTTACCTTATCTCTTAGGTATTTGAAGGTACGAGGTTTCCACCCCAAAGAAAAGAGCCAATCTTTGACCTGCTCCACACTGTTAGGGTTGGCACGTTCTTCTCCTGTTTTGACGACCAAACTCTGTGTAGATACTGGTTGCTTCTCTTGCTTGCAAAGCTCAACCCATCGTTCCCCATGTGAAGATAAACTACCGTCTTTCTTGTGCATGACTTTTGGCTTTTGTCGTGTTGCAAATAGATTACGTTTTGGCATTGCATCAGCGAGGGCTTCTGTCTTTTCATCCTTCAGTGTCTCCCACTCTTCTAGATGTTTCTTAGCTTTCTCTACATCTAATTTCCATCGTAGGGTTTCCTGTTCCCTAGCACAGTCCATCTTGAACATCAGGTAATCAATAAAGCGGTCTTTCTCTTCACTGTCCTGATACAGTTTATTTAGCTTTAGGTCTAGGTCACGCCACAGTCGTGTGTTGATCTTAACATCCTCATCACAACGATGAGCATACTCTTCAGGTGTTAGGGTGTTCCAGTCCTTGATTACTGGTTTAGGCACTCCATAGTCCTCTCCGTAGCCCTCAAGCCCATGCCGCATACGATCATGGTTTAGATACCACGACAAAGATAAAGTGTCGATCAGACGAGCCTTCACTTCGATACCCAATACCTTTTCTACGGCAGGGATATCAAACCTGATGATGTTGTGACCAATCAGTGTAGGTGCTTCCGTAAAGAAGATACGCATGGCTTCATAGTCGTGAGTATGATGCACATTTCCATCGTCCCCCTTCCATGATAATACGTGTATCTTTGTTAGTTGATCCAATAGACCATCTGTTTCTATGTCAAATACTGGCATGTTTACCATCTCTTTCTAAGTATCTGATAGCCATTTTTAAGCCATCTATATTATCCCCTAAGTGTCCTATAGATAGGTTGCAATGGTGACAAATCCAACCTCTGAAAGTCTCTTTTTCATAACAATGGTCTAAGACTAAACGTAAATCCGATTTACCACAACACTGACAAGACTCAGGCACAGGTGGTGCTGTTTTTCGTATCCTTGATACGACATCATTGTGGTTTCTTTGACAAGATTTGCAACTTGTACTCCTGCAATCTCTATGATCACCAGTCGCCCTTCGGTACAACCTGAAAGCAGACTTTGGTTTTTCTACACCACAGTGACGACAGGTAATAGTCTCTTGGCTTGGGTCGTATAAATCAACCCCATCCTTAAACAATTCACCCTGCATCAAATAACCTCTCTTAGTGTAAACGTATCGTAGTTAAACCGCATCTTACCCGCTGCACCTTCTTCAGATGATGGACGGTTCTTCTCAATCTTGAGATACGTTGTGTTTCGTTCCTGTAGGTCTTCAGCTTCCTTGTCACGATACAAGTCGATGATAACTGATGCACGTTGACCAATCATCTTACAATACTTGAAGTCACCGTTCTCGTTAGTGTGACCAATGCTTACGATACCTACGTTCAATTCTGCTGCAAGTTTAGACAGACGTACTGACAGGTCAGCCAACTGTTGTTCTTTGCTTTCCTCAGACGACCCAGAGATTACATCTTGGATAGGCTCAAAGAATATAAACTTACAACCACATGCCTGACTGAAGAACCTGATCTGGTCAATCAAATCCTCTGCACCTGCACCATCACCCAAATAAAACTGATAGAAGTTTTCATCCTTGGTGATGTCTTTAATGGCTTGCACTACGTCATCGTTACGTTCTTTACCGTCAATCAAATCCCTACGTGTTAGGTTGTCGTTAAGGTGATACGACACAAGACCAAGTAGAGAACGTAGTTTGGTTTCCTCTAGGTGCCATGCAGCAATCGGTATTCCCTTCTGTAGCATGTTGTATTCTAGATACCGCATTAGCTCTGTCTTACCGATCCCTGTAGGTGCTTTAAACACTGTGAAGTGTCCCTGCATCAAGCCAAGTATCTTATCGTCCAATGCCTGAATCCCTGTCTCAACATAGATATGCTCTGGTGTATCGTGATACAACGACAAGAACTGATCAGAGGTATTCAGAATATTCTCAGGTGTATACTTCTTAGCGTTCCACCATGCACTCTTGAACTCTGCTTGCGCACCTGCTTGTAGGAACTCGTTAGCATCTTTGTACTTGTCGTGTGGTACACGGTAGACCTTGTTAGGGAACAACTTAGCCATACGATCCGCAAGAGCATTACCTGCGTCATCTGTATCGACAGACAGGATGATCTTCTCAAACCCGTCTAGCCACTCCTTACAGTTCTCCCAGAGCTTCTTAGAAGGTGTAGCAGAAGGTAAAGACACAACAGGGTTAGTGTAGCTACTCTTAAGCATTTGTGCCACTGACAGGGCATCTAGTTCACCCTCTGTTACCGTTACCATCTTAGACGACCCAGAGGTAAACAGGTTCATGCCGAACAGTTCATCACCCTTGAAGCCCTCTTTGGTGTAGAATGCTTTCTCATCTAGACGACGAACCTTAATTCCCCCACTGGGGTATACATATTCTTGACGGTCAGGGAATGTCTTTACTCCGTAGTCTTCCATTGTCGTAGCATTGATACCACGCATGGATTGATAACGACCATCATCCTTACTTTCTATCTTCTTTGGTGTAAAACTAGTTACGTTCATATCATCCCAATCCTTATTTCCACTCGTGGGGTATCTGTCTTTTGCCCAAGAGAATGTCTGTTTTTTGTCTACTGGGTAGTTTCCACGACAAGCATGGCAAAAGCCATTACCATCTTCGGGCCACCACTTGAATGCATCTGATGAACCACAACCCTCATATGGACATGGTAAATGCGAAGTCTTTTCCATACTTATGTTTCCTACTTATGTTATATACTAGTACAAGTTATTAAACTTGAGTAGTAACCTATGTTATAGGGACACTTACCTATAAGTACTTTTACAGGTTTTTGTAACATCACAAATTGTTACAAATCTTTTCTAGTGCCACCCTCTCATGTCGTGATACCCACATTTTGTTGTGACCCATATGAACACCTACATCATCTTGTGACATATCATCCCAGTATCTCATACGAATAATTGCCCACTCTTCCTTTGTAAGACAGGTAAATGCAACTGTTTGTACCCTAGCCAACCATTCTTTACGTTCATATAGTTCCTCTGTTGATGGAACCTGAGACATATACTCTTCGTATTCCACAGAGTCACCATATAGTGCATTCTGTAGTGCAATAGCAGTCCAACCATCTACGTCATCATCAGATGACATTGATTTAGCTTTACCTTGAACGGGTACGTGAACAACACTGTTTTTGATATTGTAGTATTCATTCATTGCCCCTTGTGCATAAGAATATAATAGTTTCTTATCGGTCTTACCCTCTGCAATCAACTCAAGACACTTGAGTACACCTTCAGACACTAGGTCATCATACTCTTGTGGGTCGTTATATTTCCTTGCGAGGGATCGGCACATTTTCATTATATCGTCGTTATCCATATTATTCCTCTTTCAGGCAGAACTCACAGAAATCTGTGGCTGCTACATTCCCACAAGAAACACACTTATTTTCACTGTAGGGGGTACTGTTAGCTTTATCTCTTTCCTTTGCTCTCTGACGTTCTTCGTCAGTCATAGGACTTATCATGTACTCAGTTAATCCCATGTTACTCTCTATGTAGTCAAACACCTTCTGCATGTCCATCTGTGCAGCGGCACAATACAAGACCAACTTTAGTCCATACTCTGCTAGACTGGTTTTAACATCATCATCAAAGTAAAATTGATATGTTGCACTGCCGTCTTCATGCTCTTCAACAGCCTCAACACCAATAATATCTGTATCCTTAATCTTCATTGTCATTCTCCATCAATGCTGCCCAGCTTACAGGGAATAGTTTAGACATCTCTGCGCTGATCTGATCTGCTACAAGACGTGACTCGTATTGTGTGTCTTCCTTACAACGTAGGTTACACATGTCAGCAAAGGCATCTAGTGAACCAGACCAATACCACTCAGTCATTGTGGACTGTGGCAATACCATGCGGGCTTGCTCTGGTGCTACACCAAGATCAAGCATCTTTTGGTATGCTTCTAGGGCGATAAACTGAGAATCCTCAGGCCAAGAGTTGTAGCCATCATCTCTATCATACCACGCAACATTAACTGAAACTTCTGCATCAGACCCCTGCTTCTTATCAGCACTACGTCCACGCCACACAGCAGGCACATAGAACTCAGGTTCATCATCTACGTAACGACGACTTACCTCGTTCCAACGTAGAAACTTATGCTTTACTAGCTGCCGTGCCACAAAGACTGGTGCCTTAACATGGAAGGATGCAAAGGCATGACCAAAGGGACTAGTATGCTTATGCTTTGCTAGGTAGTTGATTAGCTTAGTATCTTTCTGTGATAGTTGTTTAGCTTCACCGTTATGCACACGAGGTATCCAATCTGATTTCTTACCAAACGACACCCTAGCAGCATTTACTACGGATAGGTCTGAACCCATGTGATCAATATAAGTTGCTTTAATCATTTACATCTCCTTCTACGCAAACTAACTGCATTCCTATTGGTGGGGTTGCTGCCTCATGTTCCTCAAAGGCATAGAAGCAGTCATACATATTATCATATTCCCCTAGTACCTGTGTCATAGGTTTACCACTACTCATGTAAAGTAAGATTAGAGTCCACTTCATCTCTTAATACCTCTTCACAAATCTTTGCGAACTTGTCTACCTGATCTTGGTTTAGGTAGATTGACCCACGTTTAATGTTACTTACACTCATTGATCCGTCATCCCACAAGATGACTGATGTTTCTGGATCAAGAACTTCAACCTTTTCTACACGCATCATTATCTCCTTTATGTTTGCGCTTCCTGTCAGGGACAGGTTTCTTTTTGTCGGGTACTACCCTTGGTTTATACTTAGGATGCCTAAGTGCTTTTGCAACAGGGTTTGGCCTTTTTATTTCCATTCCTTTCTCACTTTCCAGTAAACCCAACACTCAGCACAATGATCCTTGCCTATGATCTTATCAATGATCCACACTAAGTTGAGCCTACCATCTTTCTTCCACTGCCAGTTACGAGCAGAGAATGTTTGATTGTTACTGCCCCCTAGTATTACGTTCAACAATACAGAGAAGGCAGTGACCACTCTAAAAAAGTATTTCGCCATTTTCATCGTAGGGGTTCCTGTAGTATCCTTTAGCCATGCACTCAATGCGTGGGTCTGTTATTTCTTCTAGTGCTTCTATTTCCGTTGTGGGTAGTAGCCCTAGTAGTATTAGTTCATTTTCCATCTGGGGTGGTATAGAATATGTGTGATCCATGTGTCACGGTCTCCTTATAGTGTTTTGCCCAATAGGGTTTTACATAATTTGCATGGTAGTGTGTAGCACCATATGTAACATCAGGTACAGTGCCATTCAAGACATCATATGCAACTAATGTAGCTAACGCCCATGCTCTTGGTTCTGTCGGTGTATCAGATTTTCCATCGCAGTACCAACTGAATTGACATTTGTGTTTACCCTTGTGGTATCCCTGATGGACGACATCACAGACGCTATCAGGGAACCTATCGGATTGAACACGGTTCATAACTACATGTGCCACTGCATATTGACCAATCATCGTATCACTACGAGCTTCATGGTATACGTTAAGTGCAAGGCACATGAGAACTTCTCCGATCATTTGTACACCGTAATGCAAGTAACACGACTAGGGTCAAATGAACGCCATGCATCCTTTACTATGTCCCATACTGGGATAGCTGCAGGTTCACCAAACTTAGGTTTATCTGGCACTGGCATCTTAGCTGTCATTGTACGTGGTGTACCGTCCTTCTTAACAAAGGTCACTGTGAACTCTTTGTCATAGCCGATTGATGCTAGGGTTTCTAATACTGTGCGTTTTGCTTCGAACATGTGATTCTCCTTTACTGTTCCTGTTTAAGACTGTACGGAATAAATCTTTCTCCGTCAAGTGCCTTAAGTTCAAATTCGCAAGTTTCTTGCAAGTGGTCTACACGCAGCATTGCTGCTAGACGACCATACATACGACCAACCCATAAAGGTGTAATGGAATGGTCTTTGTGTAGTATTGCGATGATATAGTGATTAGTCATCGTATCCATAATCTTTTTCTCCATACGGTTTTTCATTGTAGCCTTCCATGTATGCTTCTAATAGATATACGTCTGAGTGGTTTGGGTTAGGGCGACGACCATAATAAGCATTGATCGCCCCACGTTCATATTCTGCTTCTACCTTGTCTTGGTACATTGCGTTTACTTTACCCATTATGATTCTCCTATAGCTTTACGTCTGATTGATTCGTACTCTACATCATCTAGCAGATTAGTCAAGTAATCTCTGATAACTTTTACATCATCCTTCAAACGGTCAATATCGTTCTTTGCATCTTCCAGATAACAAAACAGGCTCTCTAGTTTATCTTCCTTAGACCACGAGAAATCAGAGGAATGGTTCACGTTGATCCCACGTTCAGCATCCTGACGACACTTCTCAGCACGACAGATAACATTGTTTAGATCGCTGTCGATTTCTTTGATTTGTCTGATGATCGTTTCCATTTTCATTTTCCTTTCATAATTTCCACTGCGGGGGTTCTGACGAATCACTACCATATTTCCACTGGTGGGGTCAACTCTTAATTTCCACTGTAGGGGTTCCATATTTCCACTGGAGGGGGTCAGGCGACCGAAATTTACTTTTGTCAGTGATTCGCTATCCGAAATTGCTGTCAAGGACGCAAAAGGATAGGTTGACAACTTTTTTGGATAGGTCACCACCGATTCGTATTGATTCTGTATACCAAAGGGTAGGTCAATAGTCCGTAAGGATAGTTGACAAGGTTTTTTCGTATATATACCGATTCGGGTAGTGATTCGTATATCCAAATGTGCTGTCAATATCTCAAAAGTATAGTTGACAAGGGAATTGGGATAGTGTGGCAAAATTACAACGATTCGCAACAAATATTTGCTTGACTCGTGAATCCGATTGACGGACGACAACGAATCAGTTAACCGCATGACCGACGAATCGGTATGTGATTCCTGCATAGGACATATGCATAGATTGCATAGGTTACAGGTATGCATGAATCGCATAGGTGATATGTAAGAATCGCATAACATGATTCGATTGTGCAAAATTGAATGATCTGTCCGTCAATACATTTTTAACGTGTATAGTTTAAAGACTAAACAAACTTGCATAAAACAAGAGTCAAAATGGCATTTTACACTTTTAAAGAGAACAGGCCGTTTTTAGGCCCGTACAGTGACGAAAGAGTGCTGGCAAGTGTCCTAGTATATAAAATTGATTCCCTGCAGTTTGGACGTGTCAACCCCAAAAATGAAGTTAAATGTTCACCATTGATTCACGATTCGTTCCCCCTACGTTCCGATTGTTTAATGACTAAACTATTCAACCTATAAGTTGTAAAATGAAAACACTTGGCTAACCTATAAGTTGTAATGACGTAACGTCACAAAAGGTTTTTTGCCTATATTCACGTTTTGTTCTCTTGACAAGCTGTCCGAAATTCTGGCCTAGCTACGTCAACGGCAACAACTAACCCCGAAGGGAAACGACATGACAAACCAATTCGCAGAAACAATCACATATGTTCAAGAAGTAGCGGGATTTGATTCCGTTGCGCAAGCCATGCAATTCGCAAAGACTCCCAGCTTTATCGAAGTTGGCACAATGCAATGGGACATATGGCATGCAGAAAAGAAACAATTCTTTAAGACTCTATTTAAAAATAATCCGCTTGCTGCATGTCTTTGCTATGCATTGGCGCAATCAATGATGGAAGCAATCGACACCAACGATTTTTCCGAAGTGTACGAAAACAACAAAGACGAACGCTTTGCACGTTGGTTTGAAATATTCTTGGATGATTTTTCAATGATTAGCACATGCGGATATTTTGGAACGGATGCAGACGTTGATCACGATCAATTATTTAACCTAATCGGCAAAGATATTCGGGATTTTCAACGTGGAAAAATCAACGCCCGTCCATTGTCCGAATATATCGACATATTAGAAGCCGAAAAAATCGACAGCTTGCGTATGGATGCAAAGTATTTTGCCGAATTATCAATGCAAGAAAATCACACGTTTTATTCTGCTAATACAATCGCAACATCATTGGGCATTGATGACTCAACGTCTTATGAATATCGCCACATTAAAGACGTGGTTTGGAACGTATATAGAAAATACCGTTTTGAAATTGTGGACGGACTAACAACAAACTTGGAGTCAGTATAATGTTAGTATTCTTTGGCCTTTTCTTTGTCGCTTGCGCAATTCTAACCCTAATCTTGGAGTCTTAAATCATGTCTAATCAATTGACTAAATCAACCGCAACAATCCCAAATTTGATCAAGGTAGCAGAATATTACCTTGAAACATCAACGGATGAAAAAGAGATAGAGAATCTTAAATATTGGATTGCCTATTTCAAACAACAACAACAAATCTTGGAGTCAAAATAATGTCTAAATATCACGCAATTCTTTCATTTTATGGTGATGAATTTTCGGTTGAATTTGAGTCAGACTCATTGGAGTCGGCCTTAGAATACCTTGACTCAAATTATGAGGAGTCATCCGTTGTTGAAATAGGCGACTCGCAATACTGGCAACAAAAACAAATTGCCCGTTATACCCGCCTTGAATCTGAATATTACTAATAGGAGCCTAAATCATGTCTAATCAATTCACAAAATCAATTCGTCAATTGCTTAAGCAAAACAACACCAAATTGCGGACTCATTATGACTCTGAATTTTGGCAATTGGTACGCAAACAAGCGGAGTCAAAACTTAAGGCGGCGACTCGTCCCAATGGGACTCTAATATGGTCAAAATTGCCTAGTCTATTAACGACGAATCCCAAAGTAGAAAAGAGTCCCGATACGGACGAAAAATACCTTGTCCAGATTCTGCATTTAGCACCAAGTTGGGCGAGTCTATTTAATACTTGTTCCAAGGCGACTCTAGGCTGTGGCACTAATTGCCTAAACGAGTCGGGCCATGGGCAATTACATATGATGCACCAAGGGACTCATTCAGTTCACGTTGCAAGAGTAATTCGGACTCTTATTTGGTTCCGTTATCGTGATCAATTCAAGGCGAAATTCCAGAGGGAATTAGACTCGCAACGAGTCAAGGCGTATAGACTAGGCGCAACACCCGTTGTCCGTCCCAATGGGACAAGTGATTTACGCTTTGAGTCCCTATGGCCCGAATTGTTTGCCCATAATCCCGACGTTGTATTCTATGATTATACGAAAGATATGGGCCGCAATGTTTCCCATATTCCGAATTATTCCCTTTGCTATTCCGTATCGGAAGAGTCAACGGATACGTCAATTGAATTGGCCTTTGCCAATGGACTCAATTGTGTTGTTGTCGGACGCCTTAAACGCAACGACAGCAAGCCCGAGTCCTATATGGGACGGCCCGTGGTCAATGGTGACTCCCATGATTTACGGTTTTTAGATCCAAAGGGAGTCTTTGTTATCTTGTTTGCAAAGGGACATGCTTACAACGACACAACGGGATTCGTTCGGGATTTAAATCATGCCATGGCCTAATATAACGCCCATAGAATAGCCTATTGAGTCCCGTTGGTATGTCACCAGCGGGATTTCTTTTGCCCTATCACAAGGCCGTTATATTGGCTGTCAAGTGTGGTGTTATTATACCGCAATATCAATTCACTAGATTTATTTTTGTGATCACAAATTACTTGCGTTGTTTTCTCTTGTGATCACAAACGATTCGTATGGGTGCTGCCGATTCGCCCTCCGTGTCAAGCATTTTTCTTTGTCAACCCCTAATTTTATACCAAAGTGTTGCAAAAGTGTCACACATCGGTGATTCCTATACTAAAGAGACGACAAACCTATCCGTATGGACTATTGACTGGGACCCTTGGGATTATCCGCCTACCGATTCGGGTGGTGGTGTATACCCCTACATCTACAACATAAGAAAAAAGGTTCACCTGTGACATCCTGCCGCACATAACAAAATAAGACAAAGTTGTAACAAAAGTTGATGACATCGGCTACCTTCTTAAGAATCACCTACAAACTACGAAAAAAGATTCGTTAGAAAACAACAAGTTATAAAAAAGTTTAATTTTTAGTGTTACAAACTCGTGAAAAAGTACTTATATATAAGTGAAGACACTATACTTAAGTATATACATAAGATACTTTCTTATAGTTTAATATACTATCTAGTTATTATATACTTTATAGTTTATATATACTTAAGTTACTACATAAGTAATACTATAGTATGTTTTGTCGTTCTCACTCAACCAAGACGTAACTTTCCAAGTTGGTTAAGCAGAGTATGGTTTTGCCGATGAGTGGGGACTACTAAGTGTACTTGTCGTTAACTGATTCCCTAGTTTCCATCTTGGAAATAGTCTTACTAAAGAATCAAATAAGAAAATGATCCCAGCAATCCCTTATAGTGAAATTATAGCCAAGAAGGTTAAGGAAGGCATACGTAATGGTGTGTCTGTTAAGGATATTCTTGCATCTATCCAGAAGTATCAGAATGCCCCTAGCTCTACGGCTACCTTCTACAAGTTATATGGACAAGATATAGCTGATACAAAAGCTGAGATAGTCGGACAAGTAGGGTCTGTCGTCATACAACAGGCTCTTGAAGGTGACTTTAAGTCTCAGGAACTATTCCTACGTAGTAAAGGTGGTTGGTCACCAACATCTACAGTAAATGAAGTTGAACAGTCTGAGAACCCCGACGAAGACGAATCAGCTATCGACTCACTTATGACATTACTCGGCAAAACAAATGGCACAACTTCAGGCGAAGATAACAGCTAGTCTATTAAGAGGCCTTCCTGATGAGGAAGTAGCTGACATCTTAAAGCAACTAGGCCCAAAGAAGGCAGAAGAGCTAAGACATGATTGGGGCTTTTGGGCTAGACCTGAACAACTGGAGCCTGAAGGTAACTGGAATACATGGGTTGCTTTGGCAGGACGAGGTTGGGGTAAGACTAGAGCAGGTGCAGAATGGGTTCGTCATCGGATTAGAAGCGGTGACAAGATCGTACATTGTGTCGCCCCTACCAAAGGTGATGTCAGACGAGTTATGGTTGAAGGTGACTCTGGCCTTCTGAATGTATGTTGGAGTGGTGATGAGACGTATCGTGGTAAACACATTGGTTTTCCTGTTTGGTCTCCCACGAACAATAGCCTAACATGGGAGAATGGCTCTAAGGCCGTATTCTTCTCAGCAGAAGACCCAGAACGTCTTCGTGGCCCACAGGCTTACAGTGCATGGTGTGATGAGCTTTGTGCTTGGCGTAATGCACAAGACACTTGGGACATGATGATGTTTGGCTTACGTCTAGGTAAGCACCCTAAAGTGTTTGTCACTACTACACCTAAAACAACAAAACTAATAAGAACAATCCTAGACGATGAAAAGACGACGATCAGTACAGGCAGTACGTATGATAATGCTGCTAACCTTGCTGATACTTTCCTTGATGCAGTCCGCAAAACCTATGAAGGTACACGTCTTGGTCGCCAAGAACTATATGCCGAAATACTTGACGAAGCATCGGGTGCTTTATGGAACAGAACTCTCTTAGCTAAATGCGAGATTGAGAAAGACGAAGTTCCCCAGCTTAGTCGTGTCGTTATTTCCATCGACCCTGCTATCACTGCTAACGCAGAATCAGACATGACAGGTATTGTCGTAGCAGGAATTGACGTAAATGGAATAGCCTATGTGCTAGAAGACCATACTGGTCGTTATACACCGCAACAATGGGCATCCAAAGCTATACAGCTATATAGAGATCACATGGCTGATCGTATTGTAGCTGAACGTAACCAAGGTGGTGATATGGTACGCCATACACTACACACAGAGGATGAAACAGTTCCTGTTAAGCTCGTCCACGCTTCTAGAGGGAAGATGGCACGGGCTGAACCTGTATCTGCACTATACGAACAAAGTAAAGTAAAGCATGTGCGGGGATTAAATGATTTAGAAGATCAGATGGTACAGTGGGAACCTTTAGGGTCGATAGGCTCACCAGACCGTCTTGATGCTTTAGTTTGGGCTTTAACCGACCTCTCACTTAACGGATACGCAAAACCACAATTAAAATTAGCGTACTCCAGTGCCAAGGGTTTAATGTAATAAGATGGCAAAGAAACTTTCAGAAACAGAAGCAACCCAGATACTAGGGATTGCTGGAGATAATACACAAAACGGTCAAATCCGTGCTGACGAGTTTCTGCCTGAACTGCGTGGCAAACGTGCTATCCGTAAGTATCGTGAGATGCGTGACAACGACAGTACTATTGGTGCTGTTATGTATGCGACAGAACAAGTACTACGTGACGTAGACATTAAGGTTATGCCAGCCAATGATACACCTGCAGCTAAACGTGAAGCTGAATTTGTGGAAAGTATCTTTAATGACATGGATCATACCCTAGATGACCATATCTCTGAGGCTTTGTCGTCCCTGACATTTGGCTTTGCTTGGTTTGAGGTTGTATATAAAAGACGTAAAGGCCCAAACAATCGTTCTGATAAGTCACGGTCTAAGTTTACTGATGGACGTATTGGTGTCCGTAAGATTGCATCTCGTGCGCCTTGGACTATTTCTAAGTTTGACGTAGACCAGAAGACAGGTGATGTCTTAGGTGTACACCAAGAAGGTGCAGGGTTTAACAATACTAGCTTCATTCCTACTCGTAAGTCTTTATATTATCGCACTACAGCTATTAACAACGATCCTTCTGGTCGTTCTATACTACGTAATGCGTATACTTCTTACGAATACCTTAACAATCTACAGAGCATCGAAGCTATCGCAGTTGAACGTGAACTTGCAGGTATTCCTGTGGCTCGTATTCCTGCTGAGTACCTCAGTACTGATGCTACTTCCGCACAAGCTGGGTTTGTCGGAAACCTGCAGCAAATACTCAGAGATGTTAAGTTTAACGAGCAGGGATATATTATCCTGCCCTCAGACACCTACCCCGATAAAGACGGAAGTCCTACCTCCAATCGGCTCGTAGATGTTGAGCTTATGGCCTCTAATGGTAAACGTAACATTGAGATTGACCCTATTGTAAAGCGGTATCAGCATGACATTGCTCGTTCCGTACTTTCAGAGTTTCTTATGCTTGGTGGTGGCAACACTGGTTCGTATGCACTATCCAAGTCTAAGACAGACCTGTTCCTCCGTGCCTTAGAAAGTTACATCCAAGCTATCGTCGATGTCTTAAATAAACAGCTTGTCGAGAGACTTTGGGAGTTGAACGGTCTGAACTATGACCTAATGCCAACAATAGTTGCTGGTGACGTTGCTCCACACGACTTACGTGAGATCGCAGCATTCCTACGCAACCTAAATGGTGCTAATATTGATGTGTCGTCCCACCCAGAGGTTATCCAAGACCTTATGGATATTGCTGAACTGAGATACGACCAAGAAGTAACAACTGAACAGGAAACAGAATAATGGCTAGTCTAGCAGACAGAGTGTTTGACAATGGCCTTTCGGTGCTAGACACAGAGGCCAACCGTATTGATATTACCTCACAAGAGGTGACAACATATGCAGAAGCAACAAGTACATATACTTTAGGTAATTCAACCACACTTTCCATCGGCGCACCCGCTGATCGTACAGGCGGTGGTCGTGAAGTTACTGCTGCAGCTATCTCAGATGGTTCTGTCACTGGTACAGGTACTGCTACACATTACGCAATCGTTGATACGGCAAATTCTCGACTACTTGCTACAGGCTCTTTGAATGCTTCTCAATCGGTAACATCTGGTAACACATTTTCTCTAGGGTCATTTACTATCGGTATCCCTGATCCTGCATAGGTGACTTATGGTTAAGCTAGTCAACAGGGCAAAGATGTCCACTGCCACAACTGGCACAGGTACAGTAACTTTAGGTTCTGCTGAGAATGGATACCAAAGTTTTGCTGATGCTGGTGTTACTGATGGTGATGTTGTTTCTTATGTGATAGAAGATGAAGACAACTGGGAAATTGGCAGAGGTGTATATACATCTGTTGGTACGACACTTAGCAGAGGCCCATTAGAGTCTAGTAATAGTGGATCAGCTATATCTCTATCAGGGGATGCTAAAGTATTTATCTCAGGTACTGTGAATGAGATTTATCCTTACACTAATACGACTATAAACACAGACCAGACTTTGGATTCTAATGTAGAATACGAAACAGGTAGTGGAACTACTATAAATTCTGGTGTTACCCTAACTATCCCGACTGACTCACAACTTACAATAAACACGTACTCAGAAAAGCGTCCACTTTAGGATTATACAATGGGATTAAAATTAAATACTACATCTGGTTCTATTACGATAATTGCTGAAGATGGGTCAGGTAACGCAAACGTAACCATTCCTCGTGCAGGAGTAGGTACTGTTTCAGATTTATCAGATTTAAGTATTACAGCTACCGCAACTGAATTAAACTACGTGTCTGGTGTAACCAGTGATGTTCAAACCCAATTAGATACAAAAGCATCAACAGGTAAATCTATAGCTATGTCCATAGTATTTGGATAAGTAGGAGCAAATAATGGTAGGCTTTTCCCCATTAGCCTCTAGTACGCTGGGAGAAGCTGGGGGTGTAATTAACTACGAGTTAGTCGCAAGTAATATTGCTACTCAACCCGCAACAGTTCAATCTACAACCCTTACACAAGACCATAACTTAGGCGTTGTAAGTTTTGTAACTGGTGCGCCTCTACTACAAACAACAAGTCTTACTCAAGATCATTCATTAACGAGTATAGCACTCCTATTTGGGACACCAATATTAGGTAGCCCAAGTGTAACACAAGAACATAGCCTACTGGTAACAAACCTAACTGCAGGTACACCAGAACTAGCTAATGTAAATGTTACACAAGACCACGATCTTACAGCATCAGGATTTATTCTAGGTTCTCCTACAGTATCCGATGCGCCGATGGCAGAAGATGAGACATTCTCTGCACCATCATTAGAGACTGGTAATGTTGTAGTCGAAGACACAAGTATCTCACAAGATCACAGTGTCACTGCAACAAATATAGTTTCTCTGACACCAGAGTTAATTAAAGCTGGTTTAACTCAAGATCACAACCTACAGCCTACAGAGTTTATCTCAGGTTCTCCACAAGTAGGTCAGTCTGGTCTAACAGAAAACTATAATTTACTTGCAACTGGCTTCGTTACAGCTACACCACAAGTTGATGTTGTAACAGCAATAGAGCAAGAGAATTTTACTGCAGACAATATCGTAACTGGCAACCCATTTACACAATCTGCAGAACTGTCACAAGACCACAGCCTAAGTCCTGTTGGTATATTAACTCCTTTCCCCGACTTAGGTGAACCTGTTGATCCTAATGCAATCATTGTCCAAGAAACTAAGGAAATAGAACAGATGTTTGGTGGTTGGCCTAGAAGAGCATACGAAGTCCCTGATGGACGACTAGTTCAGGCTGAACGTGAGATTGAGGCTACATATGGAGATAGAGTTTCTATTGACCGTAAAGCTAAATCTCTTATCAAGTTTGGTCGTTCTGCAGAGTTAGATACAACAGGTCTTGAAACTGTATGGACAGTAGGTGGAAATGAAGTTTACGTTAGTGATAATAGCATTTCTTTTATTTCCTCTTCTAGTGCATCTGATACACAACAGATTACTATAGAGGGTCACACAGTAGATGCTAACGGTGATTTTACTTTCGTAGTTCAAACTGTAACTCTCGAAGGTCAAAATACCGTAGCTCTAGATACAGACTTAGCCAGAGTTTCCAGAGCTTACAACAGTGATAGCACAGAACTTGTTGGTCGTGTGGTCGTATATGAGAACACTACAGTAGTTGGTGGTGTACCATCCGATGCAACAAAGATACACATTGATATTCCTTTAGGGTTTCAGCAATCCTTTAAAGCTGCAACAACATTCAGCAACCAAGACTACTATCTTTGCACAGGTTTCTATGGGGCTGTTAGCGCAAAACAGTCTGGTGCAGTAGACTTTTATATAGAGATTAGGGATAAAGGTAAAGTATTCTTACCTAAAGGCTCTTTTACAGCGTCCTCTACAGGTGGAGCAGCAGATATTAACCTAGACCCTGCCATTCTAATACCTAAGAACGCAGATATCCGTATTAGATGTGAAACAGAAACAAACAACATTGTAACCTTTGGTATCTTCAAAGGTTATATTGCAAAGGTTCTTAACTAATGCCTAAAACAGCCCTCAAAAATAAGATGGAAGCCCACAACAAGAAGTCTAAGCATAAGGTAACTATGCGTATGCTAGAGGCTGTTTATGATCGTGGTGTTGGTGCTTACCGTACAAACCCTGCAAGTGTTCGTCCTAACGTCAAGTCACCTGAACAGTGGGCTATGGCTCGTGTCAACAGTTTCCTGCGTATCGTAAGTGGCTCTAAGTCAGCTAACCACGATAAAGACTTACTACCTTCGTCGCATCCATCGTCGTCTAAGAAGAAGATGCTAAAGGCACAATATGCTAATGATGTCTTCACAACAGAGATGGAAGCACGTAGCCGTTCTATGGATATGGGTTGTGGTGGAGCTATCCACGTACATGAGGTCGAAGGACAGGCCGTTTATATGCCCTGTGGGAGCCATGAAGAGTATCTAGACTACTACCGTACCGAAGATGAGCAAGAAGACGCCTCAGTGGATCGCTTAGAGGCTCTCAGGGTCATTGTACAGGAAGTAATGAAAGAAGAATTTGCCAAGGCTGAATACCAAGGCGAAAAAGTAACTTTAAACAAGCCACGCAGATTGTCAGGTGGCAACAAAAAGTTTGAAGTCTTTGTACAAGATGGCGACAAAGTAAAACGAGTTACTTTTGGTGATCCTAATATGGAAATCCGTAGGGATGACCCTAAAGCAAGAGCTAACTTCCGTAGTCGTCATTCGTGTGATACCAAGAAAGACAAGACGACAGCAGGTTACTGGTCTTGTCGCATGTGGGAAGGAGGCACTAGCGTGTCTGAACTAACAAAATCAGTCGAGGGTCAAATCCTCAAAGCTGACGAAGAACAACGCATGGTCTATGGCTGGGCATCAGTAGTAACCGAAAAGGGTGAACCTGTAGTTGACCGCCAAGGCGATGTGATAGAACCTGAAACACTTGTTAAAGCTGTAAATGGCTTTATGGAACATGTGCGTGTAGGTAAAGAAATGCATAAAGGGGATCAGATTGGAGCAGTAATCCATTCTATGCCAGTCACTGAAGAGATTGGTGAGTCCCTTGGCATACAGAGTGACCGTGAAGGTTGGATCGTAGCGTTTAAAGTATATAACGATGACGTTTGGGCCAAGGTCAAATCTGGTGAATTAGCGGCCTTCTCTATTGGGGGTCGTGCAATCAAGGAGGACTACAGTGCCTAATTTATTGAAACAGCTTGAACTGGATGAATTGTCCCTTGTGGATCGTCCTGCCAATGCACAGGCAATGGTCTCCTTGTTCAAGCGTGATGATTCCAATGGAGATAACATGGAACAAGAAGTAGACAAAATGTCAGATGACTTAAAAGCAAAACTGAAGCCATACATGGACAAAGGTATGTCTGAAGAAGATGCAATGAAAGCATATGAAATGGACATGAAGAAATCTGAAGCAGTAGAGATTGACGAGCTTGATATTGTTAAAGCTGAGAATGATACTCTTAAAATTCAGAACGAAGACCTTCGTAAGGCTCTTATCGACAACGGCTTTGTAATCAAAGCTGACTCAATCGAAAAGAAAGTTGAACCAGAGTACATTGAGTATGAAGGTGAGCAAATCAATAAAGCTGATGTACCTGCTGTAATTCTAAAAGCCTTAGAAGAAGCAGAGTTTGCAAAAGCTGATGCTGAACTAACAAAACGTGCAACTGAAGCACTGCCACACTTTGCAACAGACGTTGCTAAATCTCTAGTCGCAGAGTTTGGTGAAGTAGAATCTATCATGGAATCTCTAA
>Ga0222715_10001742_pt1 | contig 20581 bp, 23 predicted proteins | sample C33_9DmetaG_FD_165056 | JGI IMG/M metagenome (GOLD analysis project Ga0222715, IMG submission 165056) | Estuarine water microbial communities from San Francisco Bay, California, United States - C33_9D | ecosystem: Environmental > Aquatic > Marine > Unclassified | place: USA: California... | reverse complement strand
ATTTTTTACCCCTTTCTGATTATCATTTCTTTTAATTCTCTAGCACTATTTATAAAATCTTTGCTTAGTTCTATTTTTTCTTCTCCTTCATCTTTTGTTAATATATTTATTATTTCTTTTGCATTGTCTGAAGTTATATTTAAATAATTTGTTGAATTGCCTTCATTATCAAATATTTTGATTTTAAAGCCATATTTAGTATTTTTTAATTTTCTAAGTTGACTTTGAAAATATTCTTTGTCAGTCATTTTTTATTCTCCTTGTTTAAAAGTGGTTAATGTATTGAACTAATGGAATGATTATTAAAAGCTGCACTAAGGCAGCTATTAATATATATTTGTCGCTTTTTTCCATGTTCTTGGCTTTTTTTAAGTCGTTTATGATGTATTTAAGCATTTTTAAGCTCTTCAAGTTTTTTATTAAAAGTATCTTCATCAACTCGGATTGATTTATCAGAATTGATCCAATTTAAATGTTTTCCTGTAGTATTACCCCAAACATTTTGACGAATTACAAGACCATCGTTTCCAGTAAATGCAACTAAAGTGTCATAACTAAAATAATAAGTATTATTGTATTTATCTGTAAATGCTAGAGAGTGAGAACCATAGTTGTCGCTTGAATATTTGCCATAGTTCCATTTATTAACAATGTTAGTATTAATCATATTTTCTCCTTGTTAAGTTGTTAATAATCTTTATTTATAGCATAAAATGCTAATAGTCAAGCATTAAAATACAAGTTATATAAAATAATTAAATGGTAGGCAGACCCAGTAAAAAAGTCCAATGTATGGCAAGAAGGAAGTATGACGGCAACCAATGCCAAGCTAAAGGGATATTAATGAATAATGGAAGGTATTTATGCAGATTTCATGGCGGTTATAGTACAGGACCAAGAACGCTCCAAGGGAAAATTAACTCGCTTAAACAATTAAAACAGTATAAGGATAAAAGTGATGAAGAAATCAAAAGAATTATTGAAGATAATTATAGAAAGAATACAGCTTGGCGAAACGTTAACCTCAATTTGTAGAGAGAAGGATCAACCAGGATTAACCACTGTTTACAAGTGGATGAACAAAGACGATGATTTTAAAAAGGAACTGTTAGAAGCTCGTAGAATTGGAGCAATGACTTGGTTGGATAAAATGACAGATCTATTGAACCAAGATATTAAACCTCAGGAGGTTCAATGGTGTAGGGAAAGATTGCACCATTCAAGATGGATGGCATCAAAGTTGGTTAGTGTATTTAATGATAAAGTTATCAACGAGAATGTAGGAGATCCGATTATTAAAATTGTTTGGGATGATGATAAGGAACTTAAAGACCCGTCTTATAAACAACAAGAGGACAACCACTCGCACACATTAAGAAGTTCGGAAACAAATAACAAAAGTTATAAAATTAATTAATATGGCTGTTTTCTCCCAATTATCTGTTACAATAATAAAAATTATCGTAACTTATATTATAAAAACACAGGTTTTTTGTTTGTTTTTTGAAAATATGGCTTCTCGTATACCCCAAAACAGGTGTGCATCCTAATATATATATACATGGGAGATTTAGACACTCGTGGATAAAGACGTACAAGCTCTCGTATTACATGACGAAAAAAACGAAAAAGTTATTATTGAACTTTTAAACTTCAAGGATAAAGAAGAAGCAATGAATGCGGCTCTATACGTTGTATCTTTACTTAACATCCCTGAAGGCAACATTGGAATAACACAACACTAATGCAAGTAATTAAAATACCATATTCTCCTAGACCACAACAAAAGATGCTGCACGGCAAACTAGACGAATACAGGTTCGCTGTAGCTGTTATGCATCGTAGAGCTGGGAAAACAGTGTTTGCTATCAATCACCTTATCAAGCTCGCATTAACAAGCCAACAAAAGAATTTTAGAGGTGCATTCTTCTCTCCAACTAGGGTGCAGTCAAAATTAGTGGCATGGGATTACTTAAAAGAATTTTCACGCAAGATCCCTGGAGTCAAGTTTAACGAAACAGAACTACGTGCTGACTATCCTACTGGTGGCAGAATAACATTATTTGGTGCAGAAAATCCTGATAGTGCCAGAGGTCAATACTTTGACTTCGTTGTATGTGATGAGTATGCACAAATGGATGGCAGAATGTTTGCAGAGATTATCCGACCAGCAATCGCTGATAGACGTGGAAAAGTTTGCTTTATCGGAACTCCAGCTGGGATGGGAAATAATTTTTATGACTTGTTTGAAGAAGCAAAATCATTACCTGAATGGTTTACGTGTACGTTCAAAGCAAGTGAAACAGGATTAGTACCACAAGAAGAATTAGATTCCGCAAAAGATCTAATGTCAGAAGATCAGTATATGCAAGAGTTTGAATGCTCCTGGACAGCCAATATATCAGGATCTATTTATGGTAAAATTATACAAAAAATGGAAGATGAAAAGCGTATATCACACTTTCCTTATGATCCAGGGTATCCAGTAGATGTCTATTTTGACTTAGGAATTAGTGATAAAACAGTTATTTTGTTTGTGCAACATATTGGAAGAGCATTGTTTGTGATAAATTGTTATGCGGATAGCAACAAGTCATTAGATTTTTACGCTGATTATATTCATAAAACAGAATATAATATTCGTAATTATGTTTTTCCGCATGATATTGAGCAACGAGAACTATCAACTGGACACTCCAGAAAGGAGTATGCGTATTCTATGGGAATGCGACCAATAAAAGTTTGTCCAAAATTATCACTAGAAGATGGTATTCATGCTGGACAAATCTTGCTAAGTAAGACATTTATTGATAGAAGTAATTGCAGAGAATTTCTTGATGCGATGAAATGGTATCATCGTAAATGGATTGACAAGCAACGTGTATTTTCTAAACCAGTACACGATCACTCTTCGCATTATGCGGATGCCTGGAGAACTTGTGCTGTCGCTTTGCAAGAGTTGGATATGAACGAACAAAAAAGATTTGAAAAGATAGCTACTGGCACAAATTATAACCCTTTAGGAAACAGGATATAGTATGGGATTTTTAAGACCAAAAGCTCCACCATTACCACCAATAGCTCCCCCTCCTCCTAGTCCTCCTCCAGCAACAGGAGAAGATTTATCAGAAGAGAAGAAGAAAAAAATAGCAGAAGCAATACGTTTAAAGAAAAAAGGATACACAGAAACAATTTTAACAAGCACAACAGGGGATGAATCAGAACCTGAAATAGCAAAGAAAACATTGTTAGGACAATAAAATGGGTGCAAGTACAGCAACAAGTGGAAGAAGTAGCGGCGGCGGCGGTGGAAGTTACGGCGGCGGTGAAAGAGATAGAAGAGAACAACAAAATGTTGTTAATAAGGTTAAAGTCAAAACAGCAGCGGCAAAAGAAAAACAAAAACAAATAGCAGCTGGTAATCAAATGTATGGTGGTAAAGTAGCAGAAGCTATTGATATGTCGTTAAAAAATGTAGAAGGTGCAGTAATGAAAGATTCATCTGGTAATATTATTAAAACAGCATCAGGTAGACCAATATTAACATCATATGGTGCTGGATTAAAATATGGTGCTGGTGGAACAAGTACAGCAATGGGTACTGGTGATCCAAGCGGTGCATTAACGTCAACAAAAATTTCTAGTGAAATGTTAAAATCACAAAATAAAGCAAAAGCATTAATATTTGCTGCTGCATCTATAGGTGCTCCAACAATCGTAGGCGCTCCAATGCGTATAGCGGCTGGTAAAGCAGCTGCTGATTTTGCACAACCTGAAGCAGCATATGAAGATTATACAAAAATGTTTCAAGCAAAACAATCAGGTAAACCCTTTACAAGTGATAGAACAGTTTTAGGATTATTAGGAATGAAGGGTAACAATAGAAGAAAAACAACATTAGGACAGTAACATGGATGTATCAGAATTAAGTAATCAGTTTTCAGAATTAAAAAATAAAAGACGAAACTGGGAAAGTCATTGGCAAGAAATAGCAGACTATGTGCTACCAAGAAGAGCAGATGTTAATATAGATAGAACACCAGGAGATAAACGAACCGAATTTATTTTTGATGGAACAGCATTACACGCCGCAGAATTACTTTCTTCCTCGTTGCATGGAATGTTAACCAATGCAGCTACGCCGTGGTTTAGTATGCGTTTCAAAGATGAAACATTGGCGATGGATGAAGAGAGTAGAGAATGGTTAGAATCATGTACCCAAGCAATGTATATTACTCTTGCACGTTCTAACTTTCAACAAGAAGTCCATGAGTTGTATGTAGATCTATGTACGTTTGGTACATCATGTATGATGATTGAAGAGGATGATCAAAAGTTATTACGTTTTTCTACAAGACACATCAAAGAAATTTATATTGCAGAAAATGATAAGGGATATGTAGATACAGTCCATCGTGAATTTAAAATGACCGCTAAAGCAGCGTATAATAGATTTGGAAATAAACTATCAAAACGATTATTGGATGCAGCAAAGAATAGTCCATATGATGAAGTAACAATACATCAGTGTGTTAAGCCTAATGATAAGCTCAATCCATACAAAATGGATAATAAATCTATGGCATTTACCTCTATTTACTACGATAATGAGGATGGAAACATCATATCTGTATCAGGATTTAACGAATTTCCTTTTGTTGTACCACGTTGGTTGAAGTCTAGTGCAGAAGTATATGGCAGATCACCTAGTATGACAGCCTTACCAGACATAAAAATGTTAAATAAAATGGCTGAAACAACAATAAAAGCAGCACAAAAGATGGTAGATCCACCATTATTAGTACCAGATGATAGCTTTGTATTGCCTGTAAGAACACAACCTGGAGGTTTAAACTATTATAGATCTGGTAGTAGAGATAGAATTGAGCCATTAAACATTGGTGCAAACACGCCTGTTGGTATTAATTTAGAAGAACAAAGACGTAATGCAATCAGACAAGCCTATTATGTAGATCAATTATTATTATCACAGAATGTGCAGATGACAGCAACGGAAGTTATGCAACGAAACGAGGAGAAAATGCGATTACTTGCTCCTGTCCTTGGCAGACTACAATCAGAAATGTTGCAACCATTAATTACACGTTGTTTTAATATTTTATTAAGAAAAGAAATATTACCAACACCGCCAATGTCATTGCAAGGTCAAACAGTTGATATTGAGTATGTATCACCATTAGCAAGATCACAACGTACTGGTGAGGTACAAGCAATACTGCGTTCACTAGAAATCATTACTCCTCTAGGTCAGTCAATGCCTGTCATGGATTACATTGATAGTGATAAATTAGTTAAGCACGTAACAGATGTATTGGGTGTACCACGAAAAGTATTACGATCTGATCAAGAGGTAGCAGAGATACGTCAACAACAAGCAGAAGCAGCACAGCGTCAAGCAGAGTTGGATGAAACATCACAACTAGCAGAAGCTGGAGGAAAAGCTGCACCATTATTGAAGGAGTTAGCTGGTGGCGCAACAGGAAGATAAATTAAAAGAATTACGTTCTTCGTATCAACAATGCTTTTCTTCTAAAGAAGGAGAAATGGTTTTAGCAGACTTGGAACAACGAACAGGAATACACACATCAACATTTGACAAAGATCCATATGTTGCAGCGAATTTAGAGGGAATGAGAGCCGTTACTTTATTTATTAAATCAATGTTAAAAAAAGAGAAGGAAAAATAAAATGGAAGAACAGACAACTGTGGTAGATCAACCGCAATCTGAAGAACAACAACCAATAGAACAAGCCGTAACACAACCAACACAAGAAGTAAGTTTCTTAGAAACATTACCAGAAGATTTACGACAAGAACCTTCGTTGCAAAATTTTCGTAATGTAGAAGATATGGCAAAAAGTTTAGTCCATGCACAAAAAATGGTTGGTGCAGATAAAATATCTATTCCAGGAAAACACGCAACAGAGGATGATTGGAAACAAGTATATTCTAAGTTGGGTGTACCAGAAAGTCCTGAAGGATATGAAGTTAAGTATGAAGTGCAAGAAGGAGCAAGTGATCAACCTGTTAAAGAATTTGTGTCACAAGCACATAAGCTAGGGTTATTACCGCATCAAGCACAAGGAATACTTGATTATTATTCTAGTCTTGAAAGCCAAGGAAGGGATGAATTACAAAAACAAGCAGAACTTTCAAAGGTAAATTCTGAGCAAGAGTTAAGAAAAGAATTTGGTTTAGCATATGATTCAAAAGTACAAAAAGCAAATCAAGTTTTTAAAAATTTTTTTGCAGATGATATGGCTGAAATGAAATTACAAGATGGCACAAGTCTTGGAAATCATCCAGCTTTTATTAAAGCATTATCTGGTTTGTCCGATAAATTTTCCGAAGATAATTTAGGTACTGGACAAGAAGAAAATAGTGGTATAACACCAGTTCAAGCAGAAAAAGAAATTAGTAAAATTCTTGGTGACAAGGATCATCCTTATTGGAATAAGAATCATCCAAACCACCAGGCTGCGGTAGAAGAGGTTTTCCAACTTCAGAATATGAAGCTGGGGATAGAAACGGAATAATCCAATGGACTCCGTTGACAATCTGAAAGAAGATGGACTATCAGTCCTTAAATGAAGAATGATCCCTCTGGTGAGGATAAATCAATCAAGCATTAACAACTTAACTTATAGGAGATTAGTATGTCTAATCAAATAACTACAGCATTTGTAGAACAGTATAGCCGTAACGTGTCTATGCTTTCTCAACAAATGGGTTCAAAGTTGAGAGGAACTGTTGATGTGGAAACTATTACTGGTAAAAACGCTTTTTTTGAACAAATTGGCGTAACTGCTGCTCAGAAAAAACTAAGCAGACATGGTGATACTCCGCAAATAGACACACCTCACGACAGAAGAAGAGTTAGTTTGGATGACTATGAGTGGGCTGACCTTATTGACGATTCAGATAAAGTCAGAATGCTTATTGATCCAACAAGCTCTTATGCTAAAGCTGCTGCGGCAGCTATGGGTAGAAGCATGGATGATGTAATTATTACAGCATTTAATGCATCTGCTGACACAGGAGTAAGTGGTGGAACTTCGGTTGCTCTACCATCAGGCTCTAAATTTGCTACATCTAACCAAACAGATGGATTAACTTTGGCAAAACTACGTTCTGCTAAAAAATTCTTTGATGCGAATGATGTAGATCCAAGTCTAGCAAGATACATTGTGTGTGGCGCTCAACAAATTTCTGATTTGTTAGGTGACTCAACAATTACTTCTGCTGACTTTAATACTGTACGAGCTTTAGTACAAGGTGAAATTGACACTTTCTTAGGCTTTAAATTTGTAACATCAAACAGATTACCTTTTGATGCAACAAATACTGACGATAGACTGTGCTTTGCCTATACTGAAGATGCAATTAAACTTGCTGTTGGTAAAGATGTTCAAGCTAAAATTAGCGAAAGAGCAGATAAATCATACAGCACACAAGTTTACTACTGCATGAGCGTTGGTGCGACTCGTATGGAAGAAGATAAAGTATTTCAAATCCCTTGTAACGAATAATAGGAGGTAAAAAATGGCAAGTGTAAAAGGTGTAAATATCACTAACTTGACTGCAACTCCTGTTGTAAAAGCAAGTAGTGAGCAAGTAGGAGGAAAGCTAAGAGTATTTCACGATACATACGAAGCATCTTCCCTAGCTTCAGGTTCTGATATAACTTTAGCAAAGATTCCAGCTTATGCTACAATCCATGACGTTGTTGTAAAATGTGACGCATTGGGTTCTGGTGTAACATTAAAAGTTGGCGATTCAGGTGATGATGACAGATATATAACTGTTGTTGGTACTTGGAACGTAGCTGGTCAATCTCAATCTATGTTAGCTGGTTCTTCAACTGGCGCTCCAGTACCAGCGGTAACTGGCGTAGGTTATAGAGTGACTTCAGAAACCGACATTGTAATTACTACTGGTGGCGCTGCTGCTACTGGTACAATTTATATGTGGGTTGTATATTCAACTGAATAATTGTAAAAGAATAGAGGGGATTTTTATCCCCTCTATGAAAGGTTTAATATGGCAAAAAAAGGATTATACGCAAACATAAACGCAAGAAAAAAAGCTGGTACGTCAAGACCTAAGTCTAAATCAACAATAACACCAAAGGCTTATGCAAATATGAAAGCTGGATTTCCAAAAAAGAAAAAGAAAGGTTAATTATGCCAGGAAAAATGATAAAAAAGAAAATGATGAAAAAAGGTGATTTAAACAAAGACGGAAAAATGTCAGGATATGAAAAGAAAAGATCAATGGCTATTCAGAAAGCAATGAAAAAGAAGAAAAAATAAATGGTTGCTAAAAAATATCAAAATCCAAAAGGTGGACTTAATGCTGCTGGTAGAAGATATTTTAAAAGAACAGAAGGATCTAACTTAAAATCTCCAGTAAAATCTGGTACTAATCCCAGGAGAGTTTCTTTTGCTGCTCGTTTTGCTGGAATGAAAGGTCCAATGAAAGATGATAAAGGTAGACCAACGAGAAAGGCACTAGCACTTAAAGCATGGGGTTTTGGGAGTGTAGAATCAGCTAGAAATTTTGCAAATAGGAATAAGAAAACATAATGGCATCTGTAGTAGAAATATGTAATTCATCTCTTAATATGTTAGGTGCAAATAACATTACAGCTCTTACAGAAGATAGTAAGAATGCTAGATTGCTTAACCAGCGTTATGAATCTGTACGTGATTCTGTTTTTCGTTCACATACATGGAATTGTTTAATTAAACGAGTAGAATTAGCTGCCGATTCTGATACGCCAACACATGAATATAATTATCAGTACACTTTACCAGCAGATTGTATCCGTGTTTTAAAAGTTGGAGGTCATCATAATGGATCTTCTTCTGACTTAGATTCAGGACAAAAATTTAAAATAGAAGGAAGAAAATTATTAACGGATGAAACAACAATTTATTTAATATACATTTTCAAAAATACTGATCCGAATGAATATGATACATTACTGATTGAAACAATAGCAGCAAGATTAGCGTCAGAACTATGTTATGCTATTACCGCATCAACATCATTAGCTGGTCAAATGTATGAATTGTATAATCAAAAACTACGAGAAGCACGTTTTGTAGATGCAACTGAAGGTACAGCCGATAATATAGATTCTAGTTCTTTTATCAATTCGAGGTACTAAATGGCAAAAACGACCATTTCGTTTACCAACTTTACAGCTGGAGAATTATCACCACGACTTGATGGTAGAACAGATATTGGTAAATATTTTAATGGATGTAAAACATTAGAAAATATGGTGGTGCATCCTCATGGTGCAGTAACACGTAGACCAGGTACAAAGTTTGTGCATGAAGTAAAAACAAGTGCCAATTCAACACGTCTTGTACCTTTTGAATTTTCTACGACACAAACATATATTTTAGAATTTGGTAATCAATATATTCGTTTTTATAAAGACAATGGAATTATTACAGAATCTGACAAAACAATTACTGGGATAACACAAGCTAATCCAGGAGTAGTTACCATTTCCTCCCATGGTTACTCTAATGGCGATCATGTTATTATTACTGGTGTTGTTGGAATGACAGAAGTTAATGGTAAAACATTTAAGGTTGCTAATAAAACAACCAACACTTTTGAACTACAAGATGTTGATGGAAACAATGTTGATACCTCTGGTTATACAGCCTATACATCTGGTGGTATTGCCAATAAAATTTATGAAATATCTACCCCTTATTTATCTGCTGATTTGTTTGAAATAAAATATGCACAATCTGCTGATATTATGTATCTTACACATCCTGAATATGCTGTTAGAAAGTTAAGTAGAACTGGTCACACATCGTGGACACTAACACAAGTTGATTTTCAAAATGGACCTTTTCAAGATCACAATACAACAGCAACAACTTTAACTTCTTCTCATACAGCTTTAGGATCAACAGCAACAATAACAGCATCATCAACAACAGGTATTAATGGTGGTGATGGTTTTAAGTCTACGGATGTTGGAAGATTAATTCATATTAAAGATGGTCATATTAAAGTAACTGTCTTTACAGACACAACTCATGTAAACGGAACAGTAGAAGATGCTATTTCATCAGGATCAGCAACAACAGACTGGGCATTAGGATCTTTTTCTGACACAACTGGACATCCATCTTGTGTAACCTTTTTTGAACAACGATTAGTTTTTGCTGGAACATCAGAACAACCACAAACATTATTTTTTTCAAAATCAAATGAATATGAAAATTTTGATGATGGGTATCATACAACAACAGCCGATACAGACTCTATGATTTATACTATTGCATCTAATAAAGTAAATGCAATACGTTTTTTATCTGCTCAACGTTCTTTGATTGTTGGTACAGTAGGAGGTGAATTTGTTGTTAGTGCATCAGGTACAACGCAACCTATCACGCCAACAAATGTACAGATACAACGTCAATCAAGTTATGGTTCAGCAAATGTAGATGCAGTGCAAATAGAAAACGTTACCATGTTTTTACAACGAGCAAAAAGAAAAATACGTGAGCTAACATATAACCTAAACATAGACCAATACCAGGCAACAGATCTAACATTACTTGCCGAGCATATTACCGAAGGTGGTATTATAGAAATGTCATATCAACAAGAACCTGACAGTGTTTTATGGTGTGTACGTAATGATGGTACATTACTTGGTTTTACGTATGCAAGAGCAGAACAAGTAACAGGGTGGCATCGCCACATTATTGGTGGTAGTTTTTCTACAGGAAATTCTGTTGTAGAAAGTGTAGCATCTATTCCTACAGAAAATAACGAAGATGAATTTTATATGATTGTTAAACGTACTATCAATGGTTCAACAAGACGCTATGTAGAATATTTAACATTGTTTGATTATGGCACAGATCAGGAAGATGCATTTTATGTTGATAGTGGACTAACTTATTCTGGTAGTGCAGCAACAACTATTTCAGGATTAGATCACTTAGAGGGTGAAACAGTTACAATCTTAGCTAATGGAGCAACCCACGCTGATAAAACAGTATCAAGTGGTGCAGTAACATTAGATCGTTCTGCAACAAAAGTTCATATTGGTTTACCTTATACTTCTACGTTGCAAACAATGAGAGCAGAATCTGGTGGCGAAGGTGGCACATCACAATCTAAAGATAAACGTATTCATGAAGTAACACTACGTTTACACGAAACTGTTGGTGTAGAAGTTGGTCCAAATTTAAACGATATGGAAAGAATACCATTTCGTTCTAGCGCCGCTTCTATGGATGCAGCCGTGCCATTATTCACTGGTGATAAACAAGTAGAATTTAGGGATGATTTTAATACAGATGGTTTTGTTTTTGTTAGACAAACACAACCATTACCATTAACAGTTATTTCTATCTATCCACGTATAACAATAAATGAGGGATAATGTACTTAATACCATTTAAAGCTGAACACGCACATCACATGGTTAATCATATTATGAATGATCCCCATACAGAATTAGACAAAAATTGGCACAGTCACCTAGATGGATTAGAAGTTCCTGATATGTCTTTTACAGCAATGGATAATGATAGTATTATTTGTTCTGGTGGTATTATTCCTATATGGGAAGGTGTTTTTGAAGGATGGGTCATGGCATCAAATTTGATATGGCAAAACAAATTTTCTTCCGCTAAAATAATAAAAAAAGGAATGAATAAATTGATAAAAGATTATAAGGTAATACGTTTGCAAACAGCCGTAAAAGAAAACTTTACTCTTGGTCATCGTTTTGCAGAATGGTTAGGAATGAAACAAGAAGGATTAATGGAACAATATCAAAACAATGAAAACTATTACAGATATGCGAGGATAATCTAATGGCTCCTCCTATGGTTGTTGCAGCTGGTGTAAGTGCTGCTGGAAGTTTATTAGCTGGTCAAGCAGCAATGGCTGCTGGTCGTTACCAGCAAACAATAGCAGAACGTAATGCTGGTATTTATGAAAATAAAGCAGAAAACGCTATTCTTATTGGCGAAAGAAATATTGATACATTTAATAAACAATTTGATAAGCAAATATCATCAACAGAAGCAGCATATATAAAATCTGGTGTTAAAATGAGTGGAACTCCTTTAGCTGTTTTAGAAGAAAATCTTGCAGAAGCAGAACTAGAAAGATTAAATATTATGTATGACGCAAGGACACAAAGTTATGATTTTAAACAACAAGCTGTTAATGCTCGTATGCAAGGAGAATTAGCAATGTATCAAGCAAGACAACAAAGAGCAGCTTCTTTTATTAGTGCTGCTGGAACTCTTGTAGGTGCATATGCAACACAAAATTTAATTAAAACACAAACACAAAATCAACAAATATTAAATGATACAATTATAAAAAATCAAGAAGATTTAATTTATAAACAAAACAATTTACAAAAACAATTAATTACTATTCAAAATGAAAACAGTATATTATTGAATAAGGAATTTGGTCAAATAAGATAATATGGTTCAGATTCCTACATATCAAAGCAAGTCAGGTATAAGACAAATAGGTGGTGTTCCTACACCTGTTTCTGATGTAACATCAGCAGCAACATTACCTTATCGTTCTATATCCCAAGAAGCAAAAAGAATGCAAGATATTGCAACACGTTTTGCACAAGAAGATGCAAGTATAAAAAATAACTTAGATAAATTACAAAAAGAAAAAAAACTTGCCGATACACGTATTACAGAAAAATATAAAACAGATCTTTTTAAATTAAATGAAAATTTAAAAACTGAATTTGAAATTAGACAATTAAATTTAGATCGTAAAACTTTATTAAAAACAAAACTTAATTCAATATTACCACAGTTAAATCAAATTAAATTAGAAGCAAGTTCTAATCCTGATACAATAAAAGCAAAAAAAACATATGATGATGCTTTTAAAAAAATAATTACATCAACAGCAAATTCTATTGATGATGATGTTGTTAAACAAATGTTCCAAATGGATATTGATGATATATATGCAACTCAATCACAAGAAGTAGACAGGTTTATACGACAAAATTCTATAGCTAATGCACAAACTGTTTTACAAACCGAAAAACAAAATCTTTTTCAAGAATATTTAATTAATCCACAGACAAGAGTAAAAACAGAAAAGAAACTTTTTAGTTTAGATCGTGATGCTCCTGGAATATTTTTAGAAGCATCTATAGATGGAATTTTAAGCGAATTACCAAGTGATGCAGTTAATACAGCAAGAAAAGAATTATACACAATTCTTGCTAATCAAATGGTAGAAGAAAATCCTAAACAATTTTTATCATCTTTAGAAAGAGGAAGTTTTAAAGGTTTATTAGATGTTAATGATATTCCAGGATTAATAAAAACAGCAACAGATAATGCAAGAAGTCAAGATGTAGATTTTTTATTAACATTTAATCCTATTGATACAGAAAAAACATTAGAAGAGCATGATGAATTATATATTGAAGCCACTAAAGGTAATTTTTATGGAAATGAAGAATATCAAAATATTTATAAAAATTTAGACCAAGAAGGAAAAAATAATTATATTGATTCTTTAGAACGTAGACGTAATCAAATACAATCAGAAATAACATGGAAAAGATCTAATGATAATTTTTTAGAAGTTCAACAAAATGATGAAGTGTTTGTTGATTCGTATAATAAAATAGTTACTGGTGATATGGGTATCAATGACATTGATCAATTACAACTAGAAGGTAAATATGGAATTTCTTTAAGAGAATCATTAAAAGGATTAGTAGAAAAAAAAGAAAATGGATTATTGCCGTCTAATGGAAACCTAGGATTATATAATAAATTATTTGATAAAGTTGTAACTGGAGAAATTCAATCATTAGAAGATAAAATAATTATTGATGGGTATTCTGAGCAAGTTAGTATTTTAGATTTAACTGGAGGATTAAATGGTATTGGAACAGATCAAACACAAAATTTATATTCTTTAATTATTAGTAAAAATAATAAAGGTTTTGTTGAAAATGAAAAAAGATTTCAAGAATTTTTAACAGCAAATAAAGAAAAAATTTTAGGTAATCCAGTGTTTCAAAAATATAATACACAATCAGAATCACGTTTTTTTGATTTTGCTTTAATTATGCGTCAAGCCTATGAGTCTGGAATAACTGATGGAAAATCATCTTTTAATTTATTAAATTCTAATTCAAAAGATTTTATTCTTAAAAATATACAAGATTTTCTTCCAACAAATGAACAATTACAAAAAGAATTAATAAAAAGTATTGGAGTAGAAAGTGAAACAGAAATAAATGAAAATCCTCCACCTCAAAGAAAAGAAAATCAAAGTATTGAAGAATACGAAAATAGTAAAGAATATTTAGATTGGTTATCTAAAGAATAAATATGTCAGGATTACAAAGATTAGAAAATTTAGAATCAGCTGGTTTTAAACAAAATGAAATAAATGAATGGAGAAAAAATAAAACAAACGAATTAGTAAATGCTGGTTTTAGTAATAGTGAAATAAATGATTATTGGGGAGTAAAAGAACCAGATAGATCTACAATATCAACATATTGGAATAATATTGCCGATACTTTTAAAGATCCAGTAAAAGAAGTTCAAAAGTTTTCTGTTGATGATACTGAAGTTGTTAATGCAAAACAAACAATGGATCAGATTTTATCAGATTATCAAGCAAAAAAAATAGATAAGGTAAAATTTGAATCATTGATGAATGAGCAAAATGAAATATTACAACAACTCTCAAAACAAACAGAAACAGAAGTATTAGGTATTACAGCATCAGATGTTTCTGCTTTTCCTGGTGAGGTAAAAAAGTCTGCTGTTGGAGAAGATTTTGAATTTACAAAATATTTAGAAAGAGGAATAAGTAAATCTATTTTTAATTTAGGAAAAGAATATTACACTGGAGGAAAATTACCAGAAGCATTTAATGAAGAACCTGTTGATACAGGACATTTAGAAAGAGCTATTGAAAGTTTATCGCAAATTGTTCCTGATTTACCTATCTATGCTGCTGGAGCTGTTCCTGGTGTAATGACAACTGGTCCAGTTGGAGGAGCTGTAACTGCTGGAGCAACAGCTGGTACAATTAGAGAAATGTATATTCAGGCTTTACTTGATGGAGATGTTAATACCTATCAAGAGTGGTGGGATATTTTTTTACAAGAGGGATGGAAAGCTGGAACAAAAGAAGGAATAACTTTAGGAGCAACAGTGTTAGCTCCACAAGCATTAGGTGCAAAAACAGCAGTAACTAATTTTGCTTCTCAGTATGCAGCTTTTGTTGGAGTTGGAGCTGCTTTAGAAGGACAAATGCCAACAAAAGATGAATTAATTAATGCTGGATTAGTATTAGGAGCGCTTCAATTTGGTGCAGGCGGTATTAAAAAAACAACTGATTTATTAAAAGATAATCCAGGAAAAACAACAACAGAGATTATTCAAGAAACAATTATTGATCCATCTTTAAAACAAAATATTCTTAGTAAAAACATAGAAGTAAAACAACCATCTATAATGAATTTAAGTATTGAAATACGTAAATTGGAACAGAAAAAAATAGAAATACAAAAAGATGCTGAATCTGTTGGTAAAATGAAATCTGAAATTGAGGTTAAAAAAATTGATAAACAAATAGAAACAGCACAAAAACAAATGCAAGAAATAAAAACAAAAGATCCTATTGAAGTAACAATAAAACAACAAAATACAGTTAAAGAAAAACCACCCAAAGAAATAGAACCTAAAGAAATAAAACAAATTAAAGAAAAAGATATTGTTGATCCAGTAGAAAAAGTAAAACAAAAAATTAGTTTTGATTCTCCAAAAGAAAAAACAACATTTGTTGAATTTAAAAACAAAATGGCAGAAATGTTTTTAGATAGATTACATCCAGTTTTTAATGCTGTTAAAGTTGTAGACAAAAAAACAAAAGTAACCGATCCATTAAATCCATATGAAAAATTACGTATTCAGCCAGGTATGGTTGGTAGACCAAAATATTTTATTGAATACGCAACTTTAAATGCAAAAAATTTATCAGATAAAGGGAAACCATTAGAAAAAATTTTAGAACCAGTAACAGTAAATAAAAAAAATTATGAAGATTTTGGAGCATATGCTGTTTCAAAAAGAGTTATAGAAAAATCAGCACAAGGAATTGAAACTGGTTTTTCTAGACAAGATGCTATTGCTACAGTTAATAAATTGCAATCTAAGTATGAAAAACCTTTTCAAGAATTATTAGAATATCAAAGATCATTATCTGATTATATGTTGGAATATGGAATGATTGATAAAAAAATATATGAAATAATGATTGAAGCAAATAAAGATTATGTTCCTTTTGCAAGAGTTATAGAAACAAAAGAAGGAGTGTTAGGAGGAAAAAATACTTCTAATCCTTTTATGATAATGAAAGGAAGTAAAAGAGATGTTATTGATCCTATAGAAACTGTTTATAAAAATACTTATCATTTTATTACTATGGCAGAGCGTAATGCTGCGCATAGACAGTTTATAGAAATGATAGAAAAAAATGCAAAAGATTTTCCTGAAATTAAAAAAGTAGAAGCAAAAAGAAAACCAATTAAAGTAACAAAAGAAGAATTAAAAAATGTTATAACAGATCCATCTAAAATTACTGATGCAGCAGCAGAAGGTTTTACTATTTTTAGAAGAGATGGACATATTATTAGTGATAAAGAAATAGGTTTTGTCCGTGATGGAAAATTTGAAGTATGGGATGTTGGAAAAGATATTGCTACTGCTCTTAAAGATATGAACCACGCACAATCAAAAATGATATTAAAAATTTTTGGTACTCCTTCTCGTTTATTACGAGCTGGTGCAACACTAGCACCAGAATTTATGGTAAAAAACGTAGGAAGAGATACTTTAACAGCTGGTATTTTTAGTCGTTCAGGAACAATTCCAATTTTAGGAACATTGACAGGTATTTTTCATTTAACACTTGGTAGAAAATTAGGAAATTCTATGTATAAAAAATGGATTAAATCTGGTGGTTTACAATCTATGCTTGTTAGTATGGATAGAAATTATTTTGCTAAAAATGTTAAACAAGAATTACTAAGTTCTAAACCTTATAATTTAGTTAAAAACCCATTAGAAATGTTGCGCATTGCATCAGAATTTATAGAAACATCTACTCGTTTAGGAGAATTTACAAAAGTATATAAAAAAGCAAAAAAAGCAAAATTAACAGAAAAAGAAGCATTGGAAAGAGGTGGTTTTGAAGGAAGGGATATTACTGTAGATTTTTATAAAATGGGTACACAAATTCAAGCATTTAATATGATTTCTGCATTTTTTAATGCACGATTACAAGGATATGCAAAAATATTTGATGGTTTTAAAAACAGACCTGGTGCAACATTAACAAAAATAGGAATGTATATTACTCTTCCTAGTATTTTATTATGGATAAAAAACCATGATGATCCACGTTATCAAGCATTACCACGTTGGCAAAAAGATTTATTTTGGATATTTTATACAAGTGATGATCCTGATGCTACTGCATGGAGAATACCTAAACCATTTGAATTAGGAATACTTTTTGGAACAGGAGCAGAAAAAATATTAGATATGTTAAATTCTGAAAATCCAAAAAAAATACAAAAATTTATTAAAGAGTTTGCTGTTGATAATTTAAAAACACTTGGTCCAATACCTGATTTTGTTAAACCAGCTATTGAAACATGGTCAAATAGAAGTTTTTTTACAAACAGACCTATTATTCCAAGAGATATGGAAGGTATCTTACCTGAATATCAATGGACAACATATACAAGTGAAACAGCAAAAGTTATAGGAAAAGGATTACGTTATATTTTAGGAGATCAATCTTTAATGTCTAGTCCAGTTGTTATAGATAATGTTATTGCAAACTGGACTGGAACACTTGGAAATCATATTTTAAACATAGCAGATAAAGCATTAATAGATAGTGGTGTTGTTCCTGATCCTGTAAAACCAGCTAAAACAATAGCAGATATGCCTGTTGTAAAAGCATTTGTTGTTCGTAATCCATCTTTAGGTTCTGAATTTATTGAAGATTTTTATAATTTATATGTTCCTGTTAAAAAAAGAATAGACAGTATTGATAAAATCAATAATTCGTCAGAAAAAATACGTCAATTAAAAATATTAGAAAAAGAAATTGGAATGGAAAGTTTATCTTTAATTGGTATTGCTGATGCATTATCAGCACAACGTCAAATGATTAACCTTGTTACACAAAATAAAGATATAGAACCACAAGAAAAAAGGCAAATTATAGACGATACTGTAAGAATGATGATTATGATAGCTAAGCATGGCGTAGAAAATCTAAGTAAATAATTATATTGAAGAAATGCAATATTTATAATATGAAACTATAACTGTATGACAATATCTTCAACAACGACCAAAAACTCCTATAGTGGAAACGGATCTACTACAGCATTTACCTATAGTTTTTATATTCCTACATCTAGCGATATAGAAGTTATTGTAAGATCTAGCACAGGAACAGAATCAGTACGTTCTGAAGGTGTTGGTTCATCAGATTACAGCATATCTGGCGTTGGGAGTGCGTCTGGAGGAACAGTCACTTTTGTTACAGCTCCTTTATCTACAGAAACTGTTGTACTACGAAGAAATACAACAAAAACACAAGCAACTGACTATGTTGCTAATGATCCTTTCCCAGCAGAAACACATGAATCTGCTTTAGATAAATTAACAATTATTGGTCAAGATCTCCAGGAACAAGTAGATAGATCTATAAAGCTATCACGTACCAATACAATGACTTCTACAGAATTTACTGTTGGAGCTACAGATCGTGCATCTAAAATACTAGCATTTGATACTTCTGGTGAATTATCCGTTACACAAGAATTAGGTACATTCCAGGGTAACTGGTCAGCATCTACAGCATATGCAGAAAGAGATTTAGTAAAAGATACTTCTACCAATAATATCTTTATGGCTAATACAGCTCATACTTCTTCTGGTTCACAGCCACTTACAACAAATACAGATAGTGCAAAATGGGATCTTATTGTTGATGCAGCAAGTGCAACAACGTCAGCGACTAACGCTGCGGCTAGCGCTACAGCAGCAGCATCTAGTGCTACAGCGGCAGCTTCATCAGCATCGGCAGCAGCAACATCAGAAACTAATGCTGGAACATCAGAAACCAACGCTGCAACTTCGGCAACAACAGCAAGTACCCAGGCAACAAATGCTGCTAGTTCAGCAACATCCGCTGCTAGTTCTGCTACAACAGCTACAACAAAAGCAAGTGAAGCTAGTACCAGTGCAACCAATGCGGCAACCAGCGAAACGAATGCTGCGACTTCCGCTACGAATGCGGCTTCTTCTGCATCGGCGGCTTCTACTTCTGAAACGAATGCAGCTACATCGGCTACTACAGCAACTACCCAGGCTTCTAATGCTTCTACATCTGCTACGAATGCAGCGACAAGTGAAACAAATGCATCAACGTCTGCTACAAATGCGGCAACATCTGCAACAGCAGCTCAAACTGCTCAAGCAGCAGCAGAGGCAGCAGCCGATAATTTTGACGATACATACTTAGGTGCTAAAGCTAGTGATCCTAGTGTGGACAATGATGGTGATGCATTGACAACAGGTGATTTATATTTTAACACCTCAGCTAACGAATTAAAAGTTTACAATGGCAGTTCATGGCAAACTGCCGCAGTAGATGCAAGTAGTTTTGCTTCTGCTGGTTTTGCAATCGCCATGGCAGTAGCTTTATAAGGAAATATAATGGCACAAAATTTTAGAAGATTCACTGGTAATGATATCGGTGCTTCGCCATCTACTATTCTTACTGCTGATTCTTATGATACTATAGTAGGTATTCATGTAACCAATATTCATACATCTGCAATTAATGTTGATGTTTATATTAATGATGGTGCTAACGATATTTACTTAGTTAAAGGAGCTCCTGTACCTGTAGGTGGAGCTTTACAAGTTTTAGGAACAGGAAAAATAGTAGTACAATCTGGTGATGCATTAAAAATAGTTTCAGATACAGCTTCAAGCGTTGATGCTTGGGTATCTTGTGTAGACGCAATAAGTACATAATATGAGTTATATAGGATCACAACCAGCAACTAACTTTGAAACAGTTAGAAAACAGGTATCTACAACAAATAGTGGAACAACTATTACGTTAGATTATTCTGTTTCTAGCGTTCAAGATATATTGGTAACAGTTAATGCTGTTGTTCAAAGTTATGATAACTATACAGTAAGTGGCACAACACTTACTCTTGGTGGTACTCTTAATAATGATAGAGTAGAGATTCTATATGTAGGAAGAACATTCCAAACTGTTACTCCTGCGGTGGGAACAGTGACAAACGATATGCTTGTTAACTCTAGTATTACATTAAATGGCTCGGCAGTTTCTTTAGGTGGTAGTGCTACTGTTACTCCAAGTGTTACACCAGACAACTGGCAATATTTTTCTTTAGGAAGTAATACTTCACAATTA
>Ga0222715_10001741_pt1 | contig 20588 bp, 9 predicted proteins | sample C33_9DmetaG_FD_165056 | JGI IMG/M metagenome (GOLD analysis project Ga0222715, IMG submission 165056) | Estuarine water microbial communities from San Francisco Bay, California, United States - C33_9D | ecosystem: Environmental > Aquatic > Marine > Unclassified | place: USA: California... | reverse complement strand
ATCGTCAGACATATGTTAAAAGTAGTTTAAGAAGAATAGTTCCGAAGGTATCATTGCGGTTGTAAATCACATTTATAATTCTTTTTTTGTTCAAGATAATCTGATAAAACAATATCATATTGATAATTTGTGGAATAAAATATAGATTTTATTTGTTTTTTATTTATATAGTTTTGACAATTTAAACAAGGTCTGGAATATTTGAAAAGATTACAGAAATCATTTGAACCAATACGCACAACATATAATTCAGAATCAGAAAGAAATTTGTCATATTTTTTGTTCATTCTACTAAGAGCTGCAACTTCTGCATGGATACTATTTTCACCGAAATAATAATTAAATCCAGAAGCGATAATTTGTTTTTTATATACAACGATAGCACCGTGTTTATGATTCATAGAAGATTTCATTGCAAATTTGGCAGCAATATCCATATAATATTTTTGCCGATTGTTCATTTTTTTTGGCGATTCAGTATCGAAATGTTGAAAATATTCAGAAGTAACAATATCAGCATCTTTATCTACAATACTTTCTTTTATTTCTTTTTTCAACAATCTGAAATCAAAGTACGACATTTTGACTCTCCTCGCATTTAAAGAATCTACCATGTAAAATTTATAATTACTTAAAAAATATATATGGGTGAAATAAAAGCACCCATATCATTTTTTTTGATTTATATGAAAATAAAAAAATGATTTAGTTTAAACAATAAATAGTATTTATTTCATAATACAATGGATAATGAAGTTTATGACATCTATATCAATGAAACATCACCGAGGGCAAAACAGCCTGATAAAATAATTACAAGTTTAAAACCACATCAACAAGCAGGTTTATATAAAGCATATAAAATGGAACAAAATGGATGTCTGAAATATAAATTAAAAACAAGTCCTATAACAAATACTATGAATATGAATGAAATAGAGGAGAAAAATGTTTCAATTAAATTCAAATCAAATATAGGAATTTTAGGAGAAATGGTAGGATATGGAAAAACATTGACAGCATTGTCGATAGTGGCAATGTCAGATATAAATACAATTCATAAAAACAGTGAAATGAATACAAGTTACTGTAATCCAGACAATTATAGTTACGTAAGTAGTAGTAGAAAAAATAGAAATATATTGGAAGAAAATGTCATCCGAAGCACTTTAATAATAGTGCCAAGAGGACCAGTGTATGTACAATGGGAAAAATCAATAAAAGAAATGACAAAATTAAAATATTTAGCAATAGAAAATCTAAATTTTATAAAGAAATATCTACCAAGTGATAGCAGTTCAGTTACAGATATCGTAAATTTCTTTAACCAATACGATATAGTCTTAATAAAAAATACAACGGTTGAGTTATTATTCACACGATATCGACAGATTATACCAAATGATAAAATGCCTTTATTATCAATAATAAAGAGATGGAAAAGAGTGATGATAGACGAAGCACACGAACTCATACATTCTGTACCATTGTTATATTATGAATACTTGTGGTTAATAACGGGAACATATTATAGTTTATTATATAGGATAAAATCATACCGAAGTATATTATACAATATAAGAGAATGTATAAATTATGATACGATTGATTTATTAACGATAAAAGGAGAAAGAGATTTTGTCAGAAATAGTTTCAAAATACCAGAACCAAATGAACATAAATATATTTGTAAGATGCCAACACAAATGAATATCATTAAAGGATTTGTATGTAAAAACATCTTGGATAAAATAAATGCAAATGATATAGAAGGTGCAATAAGAGAATTAGGTGGAAAAGTGGATACACAAACAAATGTTATAGAATTGGTGTCAAATGAATTGCAAAGAGAAATCAAAAATAAAGAAAAGGAGAAGGAATATATTGAAAGTTTGGATATACCTTCTGATAACAAAAGATTAAGAATAGATTCGATACAAAATGAAATAAATGCAAAGAATGCAAAATTAATTGATTTGCAAAATCGAATAAATGATATTGAAAATAAGATGTGTTCGATATGCATGTATGATATAGAGAATCCCTTGATACTTGAATGTACACATTCATATTGTGCTTCATGTATTGTACAATGGCTTGAGAAGAGTTTGAAATGCCCTGAATGTAGAAATGAAATAAATACAGAAAAAATAATTTCAATAACCAATAAGAAAACAGAAATAGAAGAGAAACCAAAAATGATGAATAAACTGGAAACACTTATCAATATCGTCAAAAATAAAACTGATGGTAAATTTATAGTATTCAGTCAATATGATAATAGTTTTATAGATGTGAAAGAAGTATTATATAAGAACAACATATCGTTTTCAGAAATGAAAGGGAATACCAATCATATGATGAATATATTGAATAATTTCAAAGATGGGAAACTACAAGTAATTTTACTTAATACCAATTTTGCAGGAAGTGGAATCGACATAAGTTTTGCAACAGATGTTATAATATATCACATGATGGGACCAGCAAAACATCAAGCAATTGGAAGAGCTCAACGAGTAGGAAGAAACGATGTTTTAAACATCCATTACTTATGCTATGAACATGAAATTGAAAATATATAAGAATTATTATAGTTTATATATTCAAAATGGACGAAAACAAAGAACTAAAAACAGTAAATGAAGATGAACAACTAAATGAAATTAAAAAAAAGAAAATAATTATTGGACTACCTGGAGATAGTTTTAGTTCCAAATTTTTGACATCATGGTCGAATATTCTTATTTCCCTATGGTCATCTAATAAATATGAAATAGCTATTTCAACCGGCACAGGGTCATATGTTCCCCATGTAAGAATGCAAACTCTTGGCTTAGATGTACCAAGAGGACATGATCAAAAACCATTTAATGGCGACGAATATGATATTTGGATGACAATTGACAGTGATATCATGTTTACTCCAGAACAAGTAATTGAACTAATTGAATCCACTGAAAAACACCCAGTAGTAAGTGGAATATATAGGATGGTCGATTTGCAACATTTTTCATGTGTAAAGTCATGTGACGACGATTACTATGCAACAAATGGGACATATGAATTTGTTTCACAAGAAACACTTGAAAATTGGAAAAAAGAACCTGAACTCAAATATATGCCAGTTGATTACACCGGACTTGGATTTATGGCTTGTAGAAAAGAAGTTTTTGATAAAATGTCATATCCTTATTTTGATGGAACTGTAAAAGATATTAAAAAAGATGATAAAATTATCAAATCTTATATGTCAGAAGATTATAACTTTTGTAACAATATCAAAAAAGCAGGATTTGAAATTATGATCAATACAAATCTGAGAGTTGGTCATATGAAACATCTGATAATTTAATTATTTGAAATCAAACTTATTTTTATGTTTAGTAAATATAGACAAAAAATTTACTTTTTAAATGGAATCAAAAATATTGGATATAATGAAAAAGGTTGGAATTACTTTTATGGTTTTTGCAATCCCTATGATTCTTTTAGCTATTTCTATTTTGATGAGAAATGAGAGACTTTGGATGACGGTTTTTCAAGTAATAGGTTTTGTACTTATTGTTATATTACTGTATTTTCTACAACAAGAGTTTAATAATTATAGCAAATATATAACTAACTTTGATTACGATTCGGTTTGGATTATAATAGTATTTTTATTAGCAATTGGTATATTGCTGCAAATTCTGATAGTAATATATACAAGAACCTGGACAGTTTCTCCAGATTTTATTTATCCATTAATTATGACAATTGTATATTTGCCTATATATTTTGTTTTGAAATATAACAAGGATAAGTTATCATTTGTTCTTGGATCTTTATGGGGTGGAATATCATTTATCGTATCATTATTATTTGCATTTCAATCAGCATTTAACGATGAACCAAATGCAATATTCGGACTTTTATATGTTGTATTAGCGTATGGTTTGATAATCTTTTCAGTATTATCGATTGTGTTTTTATCAGAAAACGTTACATATGGAATTGATAAACTTGCCAATTTCTTGATATTATAAATAATATATTTAAATATTAGATATAATAACCATTTAATGGTTGAAAAAATCAAATATTTTGTAATATTGATATTAATATTTATTATTTTATATTCTGTTTTTTGTTTTAAATTAAAAGAGCATTTTACATACGAAGTACAACAAGATATTGATCCGAATTATAGACAATGTCAAGTATATTATATCGATGATACAGAAAAGTGTGATCAATTACAAGAATATTACGAAATGAATGAAATAGAATTATATAATATCATACAAGAAACAAGTGATCAAGAAATAAAACCCAAATTACAAGAAATATATAGAAACAAAATAAACAATACAAATACTCGAAATTGTAAATTAGTTTTTAACAACTGGAAAGAAAACACAGATAAGGATGTGAAAAAATATTCAGCTCCCTCAAATCCAAATTTTCCATTACAACACGAATGTAGTTTAGATACTGGTAATGTAAATACAATAACATCAAATTCAAGTGTAAATACTACAACAATAGATAGTAATACGAGTTTATATTTTCAGAATTTTGATTATAATAATGTATACTCTTCTATATGTTATTCTTCAAGAAATAATGAACATGATATTCAAGTAAACGACAAATATTTCATCAATTTTGTCTGCAGTTACAATCTTCCAAATCGGCAAATTCAAATTCAAGATGTTTTATTCAAGAAGACTTCGACAGATGGGAAAACACTACAAGATGTCAATACATCCGATATGTCAACAATTCAAAACGGAATAGACAAATATTTCAATAAATATCTTGTTAAAACAGACAACCGTTTGAAATTTCGACCATTAGGTCAAAATATAAATACTTATAAATTTTCAAAAGATTTTTGTGGCATCACAAATGGAAATACAATACACAATATAGATTTTTCACTTGCAGAATTGAATTTGGAACTATCTTGTAATTTACAATTGAGTAATACAAATATTTTGAATCGATTGGGAGATGATATGGAATATTCACCAGATAATTTAGTAACAACCATTGATTCAATAATTGCAGAAAAAAACAACGAGATCAATGGATTAGATGCTGCTAATTTAAACTTGAATGTAACTCCTTCAACTTATACAACTTCTGTAACCGAAGATAGTGAAAATTTGTTGCAAACAAAACGAAGCAATACCGATAATGCCCTTGTAAATTATATGGAAAATGGATATACTGATGACTTAAAACAGCTTCTTTCAACAGCTATAACAGATGAAATAAATACAACAAGATCTCAATTACGAGTTACATATAACAATTTCATTGTAACAATAACCAATAAATATGAATTTGGATATATAAGAAACGATGCATTATATCAAAATGATGTATTTGTATCATCATTTGACGACTTCAATAAATTACTTCTGGAGGAAACAAAGAGTGTTTCTAAAGAAATAAAAGTAGGCAATAGTAGTGATGTCAATACTTTTACAACACAAGAAAAACAAGCAAATAATATAGTTTGTACAGAAATTACTGGTAATATATTAATTGATAAGAAATATTTTCAATTTTACATAGAACCTCATCCTGATATTGAAAAAGAATCTATTGAAGTTTTTCTTACTTTTAATGGTAATAATGGTAAAAGACTTCACCAAAAAGTAGCTTATAAATACGGGTATCAGAATGAGACAGAAACAATGTATAATTTAACTCAAGTTCAAAAGAATGTTGTATATGATATGAAAACACCTATAACACCGTATCAAGTAAGTTTTTTGGAGACCAATATTCAAAAGTACAAACTTTTTGGATCAAATGATCAAACAACGTGGGAAACTATAAGCGAATATGATATAAATAATCATGAAAATTTTGAAATTAAAATTTTGAAAGAAAAAGAAGATTATTTGGATAATTTATATTGTTGGTATAAATTTGACGAAAATCTCCAAGATAGTTCTGGAAATGGCAATAATATACAATTGAATCACTTACATCGTGTAATTGGAGTTGGCGATGACACATATGACAATGTGAGACAAACAGGTTCTCATTCTTTTATACTCGATAATGACAAATATTTGACAGTTCCTACGACTAATTTTAGTACATTTGATGGTTTTACAATGTGTGTATGGGTAAGACTTGATAGATTCACACGCTGGACCAGAATCATCGACTTTGGATCAGGCCCTGGTCAAAATAATATAATTGTAAGTAGATACGGTGAAACAAATCAACTCGCATTTGTTATATTTGATGCTGTCGCAAACAGATCTCAGTGGTTAATGACAAACAATGATGTCATACAAGGAAATAATTGGATGCATATAGCTGTAACAAATAAGAAAAATGCAGATAATGTTACAGCGACAAATCATATATATGTAAATGGAGAGGATCAACCAGTTAATAATAATAAGGGAGTTCCAGTACCTGATCATACTCCAAATATATGCTTTGTAGGTAAATCTCATTGGGGAGAAGGAAATGACCCGCTTTTGAGAGGAAGAATGGATGACTTTAGGATATATAATGAAGCATTGAGTCAAGAAAGAATATCAAAAATCTATCATGGTAAACGTAATATAAGAAAATATCCAGGATTTATTTTAGGCAACAATCACGAACATACGGGTAATAATGTAGGGGGTGATTTGTATTATCAAAATATGAATTATCTTATTAAATGGAGTAGTGACTATGGGAGTTGGAAACCTACCCATTTTTTTAATTCAATACAAAGCAGTGCACCAGGGGGGCATAGTAATAATTGGATGTATGATTCTGGCAATCAAAAATTTAATAGGAAAATACCAAGATATACAGGAACATATAGAGGAGAATGGATATATTTACAATGTCCAAATGGGATATATCCATATAATTTGCGATTTTATAAAAGAGATGGTTTTAGACACCGAGTTCCATATGATTTCAAGTTTTTTGGCACAAATGTCAACACATCAGATGGTTGGTCAGAACTTTTACACGAGAGAAATGCAGTTTATGTTAATAAAATGTATGTTTCGAAACCATTGATTGGAATTCAATCATTTGATACGTTTGCAATATGTGTCAAAACAATAGGTTATGTTAATTCGGGTGTTAATTTTGTTACAGGACATGTTCTTAATTTTGATGAAATAGAAATATATGGAGGATCTGAACCATATGAACAAAATGACAGAAAATACCGATATTTTAAATTAGATTACACTGGAAATCCACCAAATATGATTCTGAACGGCCCCAATACAGATCTTTATTCACAGTATTATACAAATGATATATCACAAAATAATGGGTACTATGGAATATACATAAGATGTTTAAGAAATATAGAACATGCTGAAAAATCCATAAATGTAAAATTTAAATCAGTCAATGATCGTGTTACTGCTGCTCTTGAATTAAATAGATCATATTTTGAAACATCAATGAAAATTAATGAAAACATTCCAACTGATTCTGAGAATATTTTAGAAAAGATGTTGTTATTAAAATCAAGTCCTACAGAAAATTTAATTAATTACAGTGATAATAAAAGACAAGTTACAAGTAGTGATGAGTTAACTGGTATTACAGTTGAAAACTTCTTTATAAACTGTCCCACAATGCCTTCTTATGACACTGTTCCTAATTTAACAACTGAAATCAATAGACAGAATTTGAACTCAATTTTTGAACAATTAGGAACAATTAGATCGAAACAAATAAATGATTTTGACTGTTTAACAACATCCGATGAGTTTGAAACATTACAATCTGGTTTCAACACAACGAGTGGTATGAGCAACGCTTTGATCAATAATATAAAAGCAAAACAGGAAAATAACTCTCGAAAATCTGTAATAGAAAATGAGATAATCATTTATCAAAATATCAAAACTCAAATCGATAATTTCAAAAATATCAGAGTAAATATATCGGAGTTGACGAACCAAATAAGAAACAAATCATTGAATTTCACAAAATTTGTGAAATGTCTCACAAACTATAATAACACAACCAATGTTTTTATAGAATTGGATGTAACAGGAATGTAATGATTGTTTAAGGACAAATTGAGAAATACCAAATAACAATGTCAGTTTATTACGAATATAATATTATAAATACTCTTCCATTACTTGATTACAATAGTTGTGAAAACCAATTATGCTACTATCCAAGATATAAAATAGTTGATACAAACAATATTTTGAAATGCTTCAATCGAATGAACACCAAAATCAATATATATGGTAAGTATTTTAAATATATCAAAGTGAATACATCAAGATATTTCAATTTAGTTGATGTCAAAACGCTATTTTATTATATTATTGTAGAAAACAATTTTGAGTTCAATGATGTAAATGACCTTAATATCGATATAATTGAAAGTTTATGTAAATCAAATAATTATGTAATGATAACTTGTCCTGTTTTAGAACAAAATAACGAATATTACACAATATCAAATAACTCAAAAAAAGAAAAAATAGTTTTTACACCTAATTATATAAATAATGATAAGTATATAATAAATTTAATGATATGTAGGGGATGTTATTCATTCGGCGATAATATCAATATCTTAATAGCATTATATAGTCATAAATATTTAGAAAAACACGAACTTTTAAATTTGATTCAAGTTGTCAAAAAGAATTTGATAAATAGTTACACTGATAATATAATGTTATTTTTAATGTCGTCATATAAAGTAAATTATTTAGCTTGTGATTTTTATTCTATTTTTGTGTTGCAAAATATAAATGTTATATCCATGTCAGAAGATATACTGCAATTTTTCGACATATATTTTTTGAAAAATCAAAGTTTTATACCCTTTGAAATCCAAAACAAAAATATTTTTTTAACCATGTCTTCTTGTATGTATCCCTATATTCCAGAAATTCCAAAATATAAACATTTAACAGATGAAAATGTGTATATATTTGATATGTATGGTATACTGGCTTCAATTCTTATTAACGAAACCTTGTATAAAAAATGGATGAAAGATCAGAATATTATTTTGCAAGATTATAAGAAATTATTCGGCAACAGTATGTCGTTACTTTTGATCAACATTCTCAAAGGATTGGTAATGCTAAATACTTATGGTTATGAAAATATTGAAATAAATCGTTTCAAACTTTTTAATATATGGAATAATATATTATCGCAAGTATATTCTCAAGAAGCATTAAATTTTATGCTACTGTATCAAAAAATACCAAGGGATATGTTAAAAAATATATATGAAATGAATTTGATCAATATTCATGAAAAGACTATCCTGCTTATATATGATAAGGACATTTGTGATTACATATATAAGGAAGTATCCTATTGTAATTTAATCCCATTTTATAATAAGATTAGGGAACAAAAACTTGAGAGTGTAATGTTGTGTATAAATAAACAATTTTTAGCGGAAGATAAATGTAAGGATAAACATATTATTGGATCAATTTTAATCGACTATATTAAAGAAGATTTTTCACGTGTATTATAAGATTTTATTTTAATTTTACTTTTACCACTATGTTTTTTTTGAAATTCACTATTTTTTTTCTTATCAATATAATTTACAATTGATTCATTTTGCATTTTTTCTTCAGATTCTATTTCATTATTCTTATCATCCTTCAGATCTTCAACATCTTCGTCATTATCTTTCGATTCTTTTAGATCTTCTTTAACATCTTCGTCATCATCATTCGATTCTTTTATATTTTCTTCAACATCTTCGTCATCATCTTTCGATTCTTTTAGATCTTCATCTTTCGATTCTTTTAGATCTTCTTTAACATCTTCGTCATCATCGTTCGATTCTTTTAGATCTTCTTTAACATCTTCGTCATCATCTTTCGATTCTTTTAGATCTTCATCGTTTAATTCATTAATATCTTTAAGATATTCTTTGGATTCTTTCAGATCTTTTAATTCATTGCTATCTTCTTTAACATCTATGAGATTTTCATTTTGAAGTGTACTTTTATATTCATAATCATTGTTTGATATAACATTTTTTTGAGATATACTTGTGGGCTTTTTTACAGATATATTAGACACGTTACGTATAACAGAACGATTATTGAGCTCATCATTCTTGCTAAACAATCCTGCAAACATACCATCAAAAACCCCAGGTTGTTGATCATCATTTTCAATAGAATTAGAAGTATCACCGTCGTCAGTATTTTTGAAAAAGAAATAATATATTATAAATCCCAGTAAAACAAAGATGGAAAGAAGTAAAATTACAAGAATTGAAATAAACATGAATTTAATCTTTGAATAACATTTGAAATTAAAAATATCGGTTATTTTACATTCTTTTGGTTTTTCCTCATCTTTTTCAGCATCTTTGGTTTCTGTTTTAACTTCATCCACCTTAACTTCATCTGTCTTAATTTCATCATCTTCATCATCTTCATCATCTTCATCATCTTCATCATCTTCATCATCTTCATCTTCATCGTGTTTATAATGACTTCGTATATTATATCTGTCAAATGTTGTATTTGAATAATTGTTATCGTCTAAATCATCATTATCTTCAAAATAATCTTGTCTATCATAATTTGTATCAATATATTCACCATCAACAGTAGTAACAGGTGGTTTGTACTTCAATTCAGGATCATAAATTCTACCATCACTGTGTATCCAACTTTCAGGAACATCGTCTGAATTTTCAAAAGACTCGAGTTCGTGCATGTAAGTTTTGATAAAATTTGATTTTTGTATTAATTTCATCTTTAATATATAGTTTGAAAATATTTTATAAAATTAGAAGGAGATGTACAAAAGCCCTCGTAAAATTTTTAAGGTTATTGTGTGGAAATCTTTAAATAAGAAAAATGTATACGTTTTTGACACAAGTGAAAAAGAATATACAAATGAAATTGTTATAAAAAAAGATATATATAACGACGACTCTATTGAAACAGTACTATCAAAAATCGGAATCTATATTACCAAAAACGACAAATTTCAAATATATGCTTGGACAAAAACCAACCCAATCCTTTTTTCAATCAAAAAACCAAAATGGAAAGGTTATAATATAAACCCTTTTTTAACTTCTGATTTAGAATCCGAAGAATTGAAAGAACCGGTTGATTATGAATATCAAAAGAAAGGTTTATTTACCAAATATAATGTTATTAATGTAGCATTTTCAAGTGATATACCTAATCAAATACATAAATATTATTTCAACACAAATAATAAAATATCAATCAAACAAAATAATAAAAGAGAAGAATTATTACAATCTATAGCTTATGTAAATGATGACAATGTTGAAATTTTACCAGAATATTATACAAGAATAAATTATCATTGTAAATTGAATAATATATTATTGGCAGAAACTTTTGATAAAATACACACTTCGAATCATATTGATATGATACAATGGATAGAAGATAGCTCCAAAATTTTATACAAATTGTCAAAAGAAAACAGAATAAATAAAGAACTTTTCATGAACATCACAAATATAGATAAAATAAATCAAAACCATGTAATCAATCTATTTAGTATATATAACAAGAGAAGTTACTGCAAAATAATAATACAAAGTAATGACCTGAATATAAATTATGTATTGGATGCAAGACAATATAATAAGTGGAAGGATATCAAAATTCATCATCAGAGAATGATCAATATTTTAGAGAATATGTTGAAACAAAAGTTGAAATTACAAGAAATCGCAGTGAATTCTGGTATTAAAATTAATATAGCAAATTCGTCATTTAAACTTTTAACTGAGAAAATAAGTAAACAAATTGACATCTTTAATGTGGTGAAAAAAAACAGTAAGAATATCGTTTGTACATATAAAAGATCTTCAAATTATAACCAAAATACTGAAATTTATGAATATATTAGATCGAGATTAAATTTAGGTATAACAAATGTTGAAGTAGCAGATGAACTTACGAATCTTGGTATATCTGGAAATACTTTACAAATAGTGAATGATGAAATAGATATTATTCATAAAGGTATCGAATTAAATGAGAGAGATTCAATAAAAATAAAAGATAATGGTACAATATTAGTAGTATCGCCACGATTTTATGGTTATGACATTTCAATAGTAAATTCATACAATATACAAGAAATGAGATATCTTATATTCTGGTTATCAAAAATCATATCACAAACAGTTGATAAGAAGGTAGAGAAAGTACAAGAACAAACGAAACCATCTAAATCTTCAACATCTTCAAATTCATCATTATCAGTTGCTTCATCTATATCATCATATAATTCAAATGGGGGTAGTAACAAAAAAGACAATTATCTTATAACAATGTTACAACAAACTGATAAAGAACTTTTTGGAGAATACTATGCCAGAAATAAATGTCAAAGTCATGTACAACCTGTAGTATTTTCAAAGGAACACAAAGAAGTATTAGAAAGAGGAAATAAAATGATCTTTGACAATGTCATAGAATATGGTTCTAATCCCAATAATTTAAATTATTACGCCTGTCCTAAATTATGGTGTCCTCAAAGTAAAATACCTTTATCAGTCAAAAGCGATGGTAAATGTCCACTTGATGATGAAGAACCTATTAAAATGTATAAGGACCTTGACAAAGACAAACGAAGTTATGTTAAACTTATTAAACCGAATGATAAGGGAATGTGTGTCCCGTGTTGTGGTAAAAATCCAACCACGCAGGTAAAAATCAATAATTGTATGTCATATTTGAATAAAAACAACAATCAAATACAAAATGATGATAAAAAAGACGATGACAACTATCTTATTAACCATACTGCTCCAATAGAAGAAGGGAGATACGGGACTTTACCAGAATACTTACATAACCTGTTATCAGACGAAGATCATAAGAACTGTATTGGGTCTTTGAATACTAAAAATGAATGTTTCATTAGAAAAGGTGTCAAACAATCTACAAACAATAGCATCATTCATGCAATAATGGAAATATTTCAAATCAAACCATCTGAATTGAGGAAAAAACTTGATATGGATTTGACAACATATGTATCATTAGATAATGGAAACATTTGTAAATCTTTCATAGACATCACAGATGGTAAAAGATACGTTAAACAAATGAAAAATAAAAAGATAGAAATCAACGAGATGAATATGAAAATATATGCATCTATGATGAAATATATAGATTATGTTTTATCATCTGATATGACATTTAATAAAGACCCGCAATATATATTACCGTTGGTATATTATTTATTTGAAGTAAATCTGATAATATGGGAAAAAACGAATGATATATCATTGGTATGTAATAATACAGTATTTTCCAAGATTGATTTGAAGACGAAATTTGCAATGATAATAAAGGAAGGAAATTATTATGAACCAATTGTGTTGAAAAAGAGGAGTTCTAATGATAAATATACATTTAAATTGAATAATTATTCAAAACTGAAACATTTGATAGAAAAATGTGGTTATAAAAACAAAGAAAATAGCTATTTTAATAATTTGTACGAATTGAATAATTGGATCGATAATAATATCAATGCTAATAATGAAAAATTCAAAATATCAAAAATTTTACTAAATAATGATCTAAGTATAGATAAAATATTGACAAAAGGAAATTTATTATTGCAATTTCCGAAAATTGGAAGTTCATATCTTGAAAGATTTATAAATGATATGAAAATTAAAAAAGAAAATATATTGTTTGTCAATAATATACAAAATAAAGAATATAATATTAATGTATCTAAAAATGATTTACAACTATTTGTGGATAAATGTCAAACATTAAAGATCAATGTCAGTGTAGGAGAAATATACAAGAACGATGTAAATATGATTCAAATATATTCAAAAATAAAAATTAGTGATAAAAATGATGTGACAAGTGATACAATCATACATATAGATAAATTAAATAAATACCATGATATAATAAAAACTACTGAACTGCAAACGAAAAAATGGTATGAATTACAGAAATATGTAGCAAAGACGATTATGAAGAAGGGTAATAAAACTTCGTTTGCAAATCATCCTGATAAAGAAATAATTGATGTAATTTTAGAAGAGATACCAGAAAATTCAAATGATATAAAAAGATGGATATCAAATATAATAATACAAACAAAATACGATTACTTAAGTAGTGCCATACAAAATAAGTCGGAATTTGTTTTTGCACAAAATGCACTTGTAAAAAATGGTGAAAAAATATTGCCGAATTATTTATTAAAATATCATAGATCTCTACCAAATGAATATGGTGATATTGAAATAACGGAAGACTCTTACAATGTTGATAAAGTATTGAAAGATGAAGATATTGATCAACCGAGTCTTTTAAAAGGGACTGTGAAAAAACTAAATACAAAATGGAATAAGAATAAAAAGATGTATTGGTCAAACATGGTTTATTTAGATATGAAATACAATATAAATACCATATCAGAATTTGTAGAATGGTTATCTATATATATAGGAAATAATCAACTAACATATGAAACTGTAAGGAATACGTCGAAATCAATATATATGAATATGTTGAATGATAAGAAAGCAATGTATGAAATCTTTCATGATACTTCATATTACAATGAATGGATTAAAAGAGGTAAAAAATACAGCACCATAAATATGTTCATGGAAAAAAAATTCAATAAACTAAGTTTAGCAGAGAAACAAGCAATCGTTGAAGACATATTGAATTCAGGAGAGTTATATCCGACTGATATAGATATGTCTACAATATCTCAATTATTGAATATATCAATATTAATACTTCAAAGAGGAGTATATGGAGAATTTAATGAACAATATAATAGAGGTGACATAAATGATCTGAAATTATCATCAGTATTTTTTGGAGCATCAAATATTAACGAAAGACCTCTTATTATTTTCAATAAAGTCTGTGATAAATCACCGTATTGTGCTTATTATTTAGTTGTAGATAAAATGAATCCATCCAACCTTTATATAACATATGATGAAGTTCCCGAAGATATTAAAAAATTGATAGCTTTACATAACTAAACTATTTGAACTTCTTTTCTGATGTTGAAACATTTATTTTTTTCACCCAATTTGAAATTGAATGCGATATCTTCTTCTTCGCAAATATCATATTGTTCTTCAATTTCTTCAGGAATATTTTCTAATTCTTTTGGTATTTTATCTTTTAATAGGTTTACCATAAGTTCTTCGTCAAGTAGAATATCACAATCTCCAGTACCACAAGGAGGTTGTTGACCTAACATAACATTTGCGGAAACACCATTTACATTATCATATTGCGAGAATATACTGGCATTAATTAACATATCAGTTGATTCTTCAAATGATGACTTAGCCAATGGTCCAATATCACCACGGTTGATACCATGTCTGTCAATAGATACCAGACAACCTTTGAATGTCATTGTATCCATGAGAAGTGATAGATGTCTATAATTCATAGAACCTTCACCAGTGACATTCATCAATTCGTTATATAATGAATTACGGGCAGCTTCGATACCTAATGTTTCTTGAATTTCACGAATATCATTGGATACAGTTCTTGTAGCATCAACATTGGGATTAGCGAGAATTTCAATCAAATTTGTACCATCTGTATCGAGAGCCCATTCAATAACTTTATCGAATTTTTCAGTATCATGATTATATTTTTCGTATTTTTTCTTATTAAGAGAAACCTTTTTGATACCTTTGTAACCTTTAAGCAATACTTGATATACAATATTGTGTTCCATCGCTTTGATAGATGCGAGTTCATCGGCTGCATCAATATCTTTCAAAGCAGTTTCAGTCAGTTTCATCATAAATATACATTCTTCGGCATTGTCATCACTGTAAATACAGTCGATATATTTGTCATATGTCATAGTTAATTTTGTATAAATATCAATCATACGAAGACCATAAGATACCATTTTTTCTTTATTAAATTTCATTCTAAGAACCCAAGGTGAATTATTTGAACATCTTCCAGCCAATTCATTGATTTCAATAAATTCTTTATAAATTTCGAATAGACCTTTGTCGTTATCACCTTCACCATCATCCCAGAAGATTTCACTGTATTCCAATATATCACAAAGCCTTGTAATTTCAATTGAATTTTTAACATTCATCGATATGTTTTTAGCATTTTCTACTCTTTCATCAATAATTTCAATACCATCGTCGCCCATGATAGGATTCATAACAGTAGCAATATCATTTTTAAGATAGATGTTTAGAGTAGGTGTTTTTGTTTTTTTGGTTGCACTGAGAATTTCTTTCAATCTTGGAACACCAGATGTTGCTTTAACTGCAGCTTCTGTACCTGATACATGGAATGAATCGAGTGTCATCTGTGTTCCCATTTCACCAATGGTTTGAGCAGCTACAATACCAACCATTTCACCAGGCTGAGCGATTGCTTCATTGAAATGTTGTTCTATTTTAATTACAATCCAGTCAAATATATCTCTAGAGAAGTGATTTTCTATAATCATTTTCTTGGGAGCCAAATGATGACGAATTAATATTTGAAAGAATCTCATACCTTGTTCAAGTTCTTTAATATAGAGTTTATTGATAAGACGATCGATATTATCCATAATATAATCAGGGGTTAAATCGGTTTTGATAGCTTTTATTCCAAGAGATTTCATTTTTTCAATAGCATTGTTGATAATTCTGTAAAAAGGAATAGGATATTTTATTGTTGTATTCTTGAGACCATTGTAAACATTTTCAATGATAAACATTTTATCATTCATAATATTTTCAAAATATTTGGAACATCTTTTATAAGTATCTGAGTTAACTTCTTTATAGGCTTTTGCGATCATATAATTATTTAATTTGTCATTTTTGGTTAGGTTGTATTTTTGTTCCATTTCGATTGAATTCATTTCAATGAATGGAATATATTGAGATTCTATTTTGCAACCGTCCATTCCATCTTCTCCATAAATATATTGAATAATGGAACCTTTGGCATTGCGAACTGTATTGTCATAATGTATCTTAACATCTTCCATCGCTTTTACTAATCTTCTCTGAATATAACCAGTTTCACTGGTTTTAACAGCAGTATCGATAAGACCTTCTCTACCACCCATAGCATGAAAGAATACTTCTTGTGGAGATAGACCATCTATAAAACTGTTTTCCACAAATCCTCTTGCATCTGGACCATCATCATATTTTGTAAAATGAGGCAGGGTTCTGTCGGTAAAACCGTAACCAATACGTTTGCCATCTACATTTTGTTGTCCAACACATGCTACAATTTGTGCTACATTAGTTTCCTTACCTTTTGACCCACATTTGACCATATTAATCATTCTGTTTGATTTTTCATCAATTTGCGAGAGACCAATTTTACCAACTTTGTTTGTTGTTTGATTAAGAATACCGATAATTTCTCTTTCAGTAAAATTGACATTATTAAATATGCTATTATTATCAACGAGTCCTCTCCTCACATCATCCAGACGGTCATAAGCTTTCTTTTTCATAACACGAATAGTTTGTTTAAGTTCTTCATTAATCTTTTCACTTGTAATAAGATCACTGATACCAACACTGAATCCAGATGATAATAACCATCTACAAATAAGTCTTTGAGTGTTATCAAGAAATTTACGAACTTCAAATGGGCCATAATCGTGATATATCACAGGAATAAGTCCAGATGAAATGCCGTGAAATACAGTTTTATCAAGTGTCCCACTTTCTACTTTACTATTTTTGATAACAAACTTTTCTTCAGCTTTATTTTTTCTGACGATATTCAAATTGGGTGGTAAAATGAATGAATATGCATCTTTACCAGAATATTCGTAATTTTTATTTGGTTTTTCTAATTTTCCTGTAAAATTACTATTTACCATTTGTAGATTTGCCATTGTTTTATCATTGATTGTCGTCCAGTCTTTTGTCAAACGAAATGATCCTAAGAGTGTGTCTTGAACAACTTCTATAATTGGTTTACCATCTCTTGGTGCCAATATCATATAAGGAACTGCTGTAATATCCATTAGTTCACTCATTGTTTGAATGTTTTGAGGACAATGAAGATTCATTTCATCGCCATCAAAATCAGCATTGTATGGTGGAGTATCAAGAACATTTAAACGGAATGTTTGATAAGGCATAACAATAACCTTATGACACATCATACTCATTTTATGAAGTGATGGTTGGCGATTAAATAGAATATAGTCGCCGTCGGTAAGATGTCTATGAACTACATCACCGACTTTAAGTTCTTTAATAATTTTTTCAATTTCATTTTGAGCATATTTAAGATTGATTGTTATCATATCTTTTGATTTTTTGACATATTTGGCCCCAGGCCATGTATCTGGACCATTTTTGATAAGAGTTTTGATATGTTCCATATTTGCATTATTTACAACTTCAGGAAATGTAATATTGATAGCAATTTTGATAGGAACACCAAGTTCGTCAATACTGATATATGGATCTGGTGTAATAACAGTTCTTGCGGACTGGTCAACACGTTTGCCATTAAGATTTCCTCTGATACGTCCTTCTTTCTTTTTCATACGATCTGAAACAGATTTAAGTTTCCTTCCATTTCTTTGTTGAGAAGGTGCGAGACCAGATATTTGATTGTCAAGAAGTGTAAATATGTGATATTGTAGTACGAGAGTAATAATACGGATTGTTTCTTCGGAAGATCCTTTTTTAATACGATCGAAAATATTATTATTTGTTTTAATAATTTCGCTCAATTTATGTGTCAAATCATCTTCTCTTCTTTGACCATTTTCTTCAATAATGCTTGGTCTTACTGCGGGTGGAGGGACGGGAAGCACGGTTGTTATCATCCATTCTGGACGATTCCAAAGAGGATTAAATCCCATGATTTCCATATCTTCTTCTGAAATTCTTTTGAATATTCTTAAGATATCTTCGGCAGTAAATTCAGTAACATTTTTTTCAGTTCCATCTTTCCATTCTGCAACAATTTTCATAGGTCCATCTTTATTATACTTTGAAGGTTGTTTTGCATTACAGCCAATAGTACCATCGTCTCCACAACATTTTACTTTATTTGTCAAATTACAGAGTTTGAAATAAGCATTCCATCTCATTTGATTATCTTTTATTGCCATGATTTTTTGCATATCTTGCTGCAGGTCGTTATTTGTAGTTTTAGGAGATACCAGAAGTTTGGAACATCTGTAACAAACACATTTTAATATTTTTCTTGTAATATCAAAGAACATAGCGTGGAATACTGGCCTTGCTAAAACAATATGTCCAAAATGTCCTGGACAAAATGTGTTTTTTTGCTCACATGTACTACATAATTTGTTATGTTCTAAAACTCCCATTCTCGAATCAAATAAACCTCCCACAATAGGTTCATTACAGTTATATGTGTCTGTGCGGTTAATTTCTACTACAGAACGAGTAATAATTTCCTCAGGACCCATAACACTGAATTGAATACCCTTAACATCTTGTATTTCAACCTTTTGATCGGTGTAAGATAGTTCAGGATATATTGACATATCTCTTAATTATATAGTTATTTTTATATATAATAAAATCATTTTTTTATTTATGAACATAAATGTTATGTTATTTTTGAATCGTTCTACTTTATTTTGAGTACATGTTTGTGAAATTCAAGAATATATAATGAAATGTACTCATTTTTTTGAATTCAATATTGATCTAAGATTTAGAGTTATTATAATGTATAGAAATGTTTATGCATTGTATTTTTTTCAAATATTTATCACCAGATTTGTGTTGGAACCAGAATCGTAATTTCAGACATTATTGTAGATGTGAATTAAACAAACAGAAAATTTGAGGAAATGAAAAAGAGTACATTTCACTAAAAAATCTAAAAAATTATAAAGTTTATAAAAAATTCAAAAATAAAAATGAAATGTACTCTTTTTAATAATTAGATGTGTTTGATATTTCAATTTGTGATATTTCGTTTTCTAACTCGTCGATACGTGATAATAAATCATTATTTTTTTGTTCAAGGGTTATCACTTTGCGATTTAATATTTGAGTAGCGCACACATTAAGAGTGAAAAGGTATGACTTATCAAGTGTAACCATATCATCAACTTTAGTACCATAAACAAATATATTGGAAGTATTACCAATAAAATTGTCTATATTTTTAACTTGCAAACCGTAACCGGTTTCGGTTTCCATTAAAACACAATCTGTATATAAAGTTTCTCTGCGATTATTGATTAATTTAACAGATAAGTTGCTATCTTGAGATAAGCCGAAAGTTGATATATCAATATTTTGAGGCAATGTAATAATATCATTTACGTATTCACAAATATCATAAATATTAGGGATATAGTTGGATATAGTATTGGTTGCTTCAGGGAAAATATCTCTAACTTGTTGTGAAATGAAACCGTAAACGTCATTATTTCCTTTATTTAAATGATCGATATATTTGTATGTTTTTGGTTGTAATTCGAGTATTTTTTGAAGCGCTTGATCATCGTCAATATCTTGAATATCTTTTTTAATACGTGCATCAGAAGTGTAAACGACAGTTGATTCATCAAACCATATATTT
>Ga0222715_10001740_pt1 | contig 20592 bp, 9 predicted proteins | sample C33_9DmetaG_FD_165056 | JGI IMG/M metagenome (GOLD analysis project Ga0222715, IMG submission 165056) | Estuarine water microbial communities from San Francisco Bay, California, United States - C33_9D | ecosystem: Environmental > Aquatic > Marine > Unclassified | place: USA: California... | reverse complement strand
TTGATAGATAGCAGAAACTTTGAACTACCAAAAGACAAAACTGTTCTCTGGACCGTCAATGATGAAATAGATTTTCAGCGTTATATGGAAATGGAAATATTCGGAATTGTCACAGATATTCCTGATAAAATGCAGTTATATAGAAAGTGAGACTATGGCTTTAATTGATGAATTAAGTACCTCTTTAAAAGAGGCGATGAAAGCAAAAGATAAACCTAAATTAGATGCTATTCGACAAGTTCAGACAGAGGTAGCAAAGAAAAAAGCTGAAAAAGGTGAAGAAGCAACAGATGAATTAGTACTTGGTGTCATTTCGTCCTATGTAAAGAAGATGACTAAAGCAGTTGAAGAGTATCAATCACTTGGTGATAGAGGAGTTGAAATGGCTGAAAAAATTCAGTTTGAAATTGATTTCTTGAGTGAATGGTTGCCTGAGCAACTTTCAGATGATGAAGTAGCAAAAATAGTTGACGAAGTTTTATCAGAAATTGGTGATGTTGATATGTCACAAATGGGAAAAATTATTGGTGCTGTTATGGCAAAAGCTGATGGATTAGACGGGGCAACAGTCAGTAAAATAGTAAGAAAAAAGATTTCTTAAAAAATTACATCTTGTTTCCTTTAAATTAGCATTTATCCTTACTAATTATGAAAAATAATACTTATTCTGTTGCTGTCCTTGGTGCTGGAAATATAGGCTCTAATGTGATTGAAAGATTGTTAGATTTCGATAGAGAGTTAGTAAATATTGATTTAAAAAAAGTTTTAGTTTCAGATACTTCAAAAAAAAGAGATTTTGATATTTCGTTATCTACAAATAGTTTTGAAGAGATACTTAATGATGAATCTATCCAAATAGTTATTGAAGTTTTAGGTGGTCTCAATCCTGGAAAAGAATATATAAAATCTCTGCTAGAAAAAGGTAAGTCAGTTATTACTGCAAATAAAGATATAATTGCTGACTGTGGTGAAGAGCTTATTGCAATTGCTCAAAAAAATAATGTCTGTCTGTATTTTGAAGCTGCTGTAGCTGCAGGAATACCTGTTCTTAAACCTTTAATTGAAAGCTTGAGAGGTGAAGAGTTAACTCGAGTTGCAGGAATAATAAATGGAACAAGCAACTATATTTTAACCTCTATGGAGGAAGGTAGCTCCTATGAAGATGCATTACATGACGCACAAGATTTAGGTTATGCAGAGCCCGATCCAACAAATGATGTTGAAGGAATAGATGCGAAATACAAAGCCATGATTCTCTCCCTTTTATGTTTTGGAGTCTCTCCAACATCTGATGAGGTATTCACAGAGGGGATATCAAGAATTACGAAAGAGGATTTTGGTTGGGCTAAAAGATTAGATAAAACAATTAAATTAGTGGCTCAGTTAGATAGTTCAGACAATGGTTTTAATGCAAGGGTATATCCAGTTCTTGTAGACATTAAACATCCTCTTGCCTCTATTAGAGGTGCGTTAAATGCCGTTCTTGTTGAGGGAAAAAATATTAACCAACTTGTTTTTTCAGGACCAGGTGCAGGACCTGCTCCAACAGCGAGTGCAATTATTGGAGACGTGCTTAGTGCATGCCACCAACTAGAAAGTAAACAAACTAATTGGTACCCATTGAGATCATCTGTAGCAGGAACTAAATCTATTGAAAGTGTGGAGTCAAGTTGGTTTATAAGACTTTCTGTAAAAGATGAACCAGGTGTCTTGGCTTCTATAGCTGGACTTTTTGGAGAACAAAATGTCAGTATTGAGAGTGTTATTCAAGAAGGTAGAGGAGACAATGCAGAGTTGGTTCTAGTAACTCATGAAGCAACTGAAGAAAATTTAACTACAGCGATAAATGATATTGCAAACCTTGAATCTGTCAGTTCTGTAACTTCAACTATAAGAGTCTATTCGTAAAGTAGTGATTACCTATTATTCCACAAGAGGAAGTAAAAAAAGCCTTACCTTTAAAGATGTTATCTTATCTGGTGTTGCAGATGACGGAGGGCTATATTTACCACAAAGCATTACAGTAGAAAATTTAAAATACCTTACACAAGAAGATTTGCGTTATGAAGATTTCGTAAAAACTATATTTATTGCTTTAGACAGAGATGCATCAGTTTATGTCGAGGATTTAGATATATACCCTGGGTTTACCTCTCCAGAACCAGTGCTCAAAAAAATTGCAACGGATAAATATGTAATGGAGTTATTTCACGGCCCTACAAAATCTTTTAAAGACTACGCACTACAACCTTTAGGTGCAATTGCTGACAAACGGTTAGAGGAACTTGGAGAAAGAGGTCTTGTTATTGTTGCAACAAGCGGGGATACCGGAAGTGCAGCTATTGAAGCTGTCAAAAGATCAAACAATATTGATATTGTTGTATTGCATCCTTTTGAAAAGATAAGCGAATATCAACGTAGGCAGATGACAGAAGTTATTGAAGATAATGTTTTAAATATAGCTATTAAAGGAACCTACGACGATTGCCAAAAAATTGCTAAATCACTGCTCCAAAAAGATACATTCAATAAACGTGTCGTTTCTTTGAATTCGATTAACTGGCTTCGAGTAATGGGACAAACTGCGTATTATGTATGGCTTTCACAACAATTTACTTCCCCTATTAATATTGCTATTCCATCTGGCAATTTTGGTAATGCATACTCTGCATGGTTTGGAAGGAATAATGGTCTTTCAATAAATGAAATTTTTTGTGCATCTAATAGTAATGATGTTCTTACAAGATTCATTACAACAGGAATGTTAGAACCAAAAAATACTGTGAAAACTATTGCACCGAGTATGGATATTCAGATCCCCTCAAGTTTAGAGAGATTAATCTATGATCTAATTGGTCCAACAAAAATTTTTTATGAAGAGCTTGAAAAAAATAGGAAGGCATCTCTTGAAACACCACTTTATAAACGACTAATAAGTGTTTTTACTTCTTCATCATATAGTGATGAAGACATTTTTGAAGAACTGAAAAATTTTTATAAAATCTATGGAAGCATTATTGATCCCCACACTGCAACGGCATTAGCTTCATCTGTTCAGTTCTCTTCAAAACTTCCAACAGTTGGCGTCGCTACTGCCTCGCCGGAGAAATTTGAAGATGTCATTAACCAAGTTATTCCAGAATTTACCAGCAAGTCCTCTCTTAACGAGGAGGAGTATTTAATTTTAGAAAACGAAGTAGGTCTAATTGAGGATGCGATAAACCAATATTTCTAAAAGATTTTTTTTTAAGTTGGTTTTATTGTAAAATTTTAAATATGACAGAGTTGCAAGATGGTAGAGTTCAACGTCAACAAAGTATTTATGACGATAATAAATTAAAACTAATTGAAACAGCTATTGAATTAATAAATGAAATCGGAGATATTACTGAAGTTACCTTAACTCAAATTGCAAAAGAGGCTGGCGTCTCTGTTGCAACTGCATACAATCACTTTCCAGATAAAATGTCTGACCTCCTAGCATCAATCGTAAAGTCAAAGCTTGATGTTCGAGAAACATTTATGGAGAGCATGCAAGATGCATCAAAATCACTTCTAGAGACGATAAAGGAAGTACCTGTGATCTATGCAAAAAAAATTATTGAAATTGGTTACACAGGTAAAGTCATTATTTCACAAATGGGCAATCTTACTAGTCAAAATAAATGGCTTGATGATGACCCTGTGCAAGTTGTAAATACTTTATTAGTACAAGAGGGGACATATAAAAAACAATCCTTAGAGATTGCTGAAAAGATAGCAACTTCTTTTAGGGGAGCAATGTTTGAGTACTCATTAAGTAGAGAGAAACTAAAAAATCAATATTCACCATATACTGCTAATAAATTTGTTAGTACATGTGAAACAATTGTCGAAGACGTTTTGAATCAGTACTAAATAGATTCCATTTATCTATTTATTTCTGAAATAGTAACTTCATTATTAATTACTAGTAGGCTCTCTAAATTTTGTATTTTTAATATTAATCTTTGATTGTTAATACATTAGTAATTCGGCAGTTTTTTTATTTTTAATTTTACTTTTAAAAAATTCTAGTTAAACTAAACTTAAGTTAATTAGAATAAAATCTAATTAAAAATGTTGTTGAGTTATATGAGTAATAAATTTATTTATACATATTTAAATTTGAGGTCTTATATCAACTCGTCAACTATCAGAACAATACTCAAAACAACAACATATATTGCTCTATTTACCATCGTATTTATCTCATCATGGGCAGTGCCACAAGAAGAGGCATCTGCAACTGCTAACTGGGATTGTAACGATGCATATGCAAGAGCATACTTTTATAAATTAGATTGGGACTATACGTCAACTAGCTTCACTATTGATCAGTACGTAGCTACAGAGACTACAACCATTCAACGAACTACAACAACAGTAGACTTTAGCTCTACATCAAATATTTCAGGAACAGTAAAAGGTATTAACGCGTTAGCAATGTCACCAACTGGAGTGATGTATGTAACGATCACCTCTGATGGACATGGTACCCATCTCTTTACTATTAGTACTGCAGGTGTGCTTACACCATTAGCTCATATTGCTGACTACACCCAAGTAGGTGATCTTGATTTTTATGATGGTGTAAATGGATATTACGGCTTCTCATCTGGTGAATATGTCGTGAATGCCAATGGTAATGATCAGATTTATATGGCACAGGCTGGTTTCAAGCATGGTTATATCTATAACGTTGATACCGGTGGAGTAACGACGTTTGCAAACCCTACCAACTCAACAACTGGTGGAACAGGAATGACTACCCATATCAATGCTGCTGATTTTTCATATATTGACAACTGGGATGGCTATGAGCTTGCAACCTATAATGCGTTAGCTAACCAAGTTGTTCTTTATGATAAAGATAACAACACAATTAAAGAAGTTACACCAACTAATTCTGCATTCAGCGGCGTCTCAGCAACGCTTGCAAGCTATACCTATAAAACTCCAGAGGGAGAGATTCGTTTCATTATTGATGATGGTCTTGGAAATAGATTTGAAGTTAAGAGAACTGGTACGAACCAGTACAATGTATCAACTAAAGGATCTACATTTACAAGTGATAACACAGACGGTGCTTCCTGTGGACCAAATGCATATGATCCGTTTGCTCCATCTTTTAAAACCTCAATTGGTGAGTGTGCAAGCGGTTATCAACAACCAACACTCCTTATTACTAATAACAGACAAACAACACAGTATTTTGATGTAGATTACAGAATTGCTGGAGGTAGCTGGACAAGTTTATTAAACGGAACTCAGATATCTCCAGGTGGACAGTTCTCGACATCTGGTGCACCAGCTATATACCAAGGACAGACGGTGGAGTATCGAATGCGGTACAACTCTTCAAATCCATCAAGTGGAACAATGTATATAGTAGGGGATTTATTAACAGGTTCTGGATGTGGTGATTATGCTGCAGGTACAGTTGATACTGCTGCTGGGACATGCGATGGAGGTTCTTCAACACCATCAGTAACGCTTACAAATACAGGAACAGTTAACGCATATTTTGATGTACAGTACAAGATTGGCTCAAGTGGTGCTTGGATAACCTTTATAGATGGTGAGTTAGTTGTCTCAGGAACACCAGAGACAATCAGCATGCCAACAACAGTAGCAAATGCTCAGACAGTGTATTTTCAGTACATCGTTGCAGCTGCTAATCCAACAGCAACATCAGGGTTCACATCAGCTACAAGTAGAACTATTGATTGCAAAACCTACTCAGGTACTATTACTGCCACCACAAATGGAACCTGTAACAACGACTTTGTAACCTATAATGTCACACTCACTAATACTGGAAACACATCAATGTATTTCTCACATGCAAAACGAACCAGTGTAGGTTCAAGTGCTTTTAGCTGGCAAGATCAATGGGGCCGTACAATCAATTCTGGTCAAACTTACACTTACACAGCTAACGTTTATCACGGCGTTATTCCAGAATTTAAAATGGTGTATGGTACTTCCGATCGCTCATACTATCCAACAGATTTATACAATTCTTCACATACTGAAGGTACATTCACTTCAAATTATTATGGTAATTACTTAAAATCTGGAGATTCCTGGGTTCGATGGACTGCACCTAGTGCTGTAGATTGTAACTGGTGGGGTAATGGTGGAGAATCAACAAATAGCAATGCTAATTACACTAGAGTTTCTCAGAGCACTTCTCAAATCTGTGATGGCTCCGGTAACGCAACCATACGACTTACACTTACAAACTACAATGCAACAAATGACAGTTATGGCGGTTTTGTTGATGTAGAGTTTTCGCCAGATAATGTTACGTGGACTGAGGTTGCAGACGGGCAGGCTCTTGCCGATGGTCAATCACTTACTTTTTCAGCACCAGAAACCATTGCATCGTCTTCAACAGGATATTTCAGATATCGTATTGCTGAGACAAACCCAACAGATTCAACAGCAAATGCCGCATGGGCAGTCTTTAGTAAACAAGCAAACTGTGTTGCTGACTTTACACAGTCAGCATCCTTTAGTTCTTGTGCCTCTGTTGGAAGGTACTCAACACTATCTGTAACCAATAATGAAGCACAGACGTTGTATTTTAAAGCTGCACCTACTAAAACTTCATCTGGCAGTTACAATTCATCAAGTTCGAGCTATGTAGATTGGTCAGCTGCAATTTATTTCTCAGTTCCAGCTGGCGAAACGCTAACATATGATGCTACCACTAGTCCAGACATGAGAAAACTATACCCCGATGGTACTGAGGGCTATATGCAGTGGATTGTACAAGGTTCGTATATTCAGAATCCTGATTGGACTAATACATCTGGGTATCCTTATAAATACACTACCCATGCATATAACGACTGTAATCCATCAGTTACAGCAAGCTATGAAGTAACAGCGTGTAGTGCTGCAGGTCAGACCTCTACATTAACTCTTACTAATAATGAGTCAGAAACAGTGTATTTTAAGGTGACTCCTTCAAAAGTAGGTTCCGGCTCCAGCTACACCAACTCGTCTTACTACCTTTCTTCTGAAACAACAACAATTTCCTTAGCCGCCGGTGAAACTCTAACTTATACAGCAGGAGCGAAAACATATACAAACGAAGTAGACACGTATATGCATTGGAGGATTCAGAAGTCATTTACTGAAAACCCATCATGGAATACAAGTATTTATGAGTATGAATATTTATATAGCCCGTCAAATGGAGTTAGTAGGCATCACGACTGTGATTTAAATGTTAACCCACATAATAGTAGTGCTAATCAATATGAAATTGAAGCATCCAATGTAGTTAATAGCTGTGTTGATAATAAACAGTGGATGGGTTGGGTGTTGTATAACTGGAACTATAATGACGCAAACAGAACAGCTCTATGGTATGCATTTGAAATCTCTCTTGATGATGGTTCTACTTGGACCAAAAATGACTTATTCTACAGACTTGAAAGTAGTGAGCATAGCAATGATAATCGAGCGGTTCTTGATAGCAGCGTTACTGGAAGTCTGGCAGTTGATGGCTATACAGCAGTGCAGACAACAAATTATATAAATCAGGAAACAAGCGGCAGTAAAGATTATATTTACCTTTCAACTCGAGCATTATCTGGCTCCATAATGAAAATTAGATACAAAGTCGCATACGCTGAAAGCGAACTTGCTTCAACTGACTGGGTTGTTTTCGGAAATTACAATAAAACTGTTGAACAGCGTACAACAAATTGTGATCCTGTTATTACAACTACTGGTTGGGGAACTGCAACAACTACTGATACTACGGATGATACGTACAGTGATCTTGTCACTATTGGAGAGTGTCAAAATACTTTAGAAGCAGGAGGATTTGCAACGGCAACATTTACTGTGACAAGGCCTGCTGGTACACAGTATTATTTGAATCTTACTAGGACATTAGATGGCGGAAGTACTTGGACTCAGATTGAAACTAATCTTGCTGTAGGCACGTCATATACAGACACTGTCACTGTTAACCACGCAGGAACTGTGCAGTACAAATTTAAATTTTCTTATACGAGTGGAGATTTTAGCAACTCAAAACTTTACTACTCAGCAGTAAAAACTGTTAACTGTCCTACTGTTGGTGCTAGTACAGCATCAATTGCTTTAGGTACTTGTGTCTCAGGTGGTGCAACACCATCAATTACACTTGGCAATAATGGTTGGGCAACAGGTTATTTTCATGTTCAGTACTCAACTGACTTAGGAAATACATGGGAAGAAGCATTTTATGATTCAACGAACAGCAATGCTGTCATTTATCAGATGCTTTTACCTGGTGAAGTAAAGACCTATACAATTCAAGATACTGTCTCTCAGGGAGCCACTGTAGTTTTGCGTTATAGGTATGCTGCTACTTCACCTGTCACAAGTGGAGACTTTACGAACACATCAACATTGCTTATTGACTGTACAAGTGATGTTACTTCTCATTCTTTCAGCCAACTGCACTCAGCGAGCTCATGTTATAACAATCAACAGACAATTAGACTAACTTATGGTGGAAACACCAGTGATACTAACTACTTTATTTATAAAATAAAAGTAAATGACGGTGCATACTCAGTTGATAGAACCCTTACACTCGCGCCGACCTCTGGAACAAGTACTGTCAATCTATTTGGGACTTATCGTGATGGAGACATAGTTACAATTAAGTATCACATTGAAAACACTACAGGTGGTTCCTACACCTCTTTTGTTGAAGCAACACCAATAACTGTTGATTGTGGAGTCTCAGTAGGAACTTCAAGCTCAGATCCAATCTACTTCTCAACAGACTATGTATCTTGTAGCTTAAATGGTCCTGATAAATTTGAATTGAAAGTTAATAGAAGATCTGGTTCTTATTCTTCTAGCACATATGTTCACTTTCAAGTTGAGATTTCACATGATGGCAATATCTGGAAGCCTTTTGGACAGATGCAGTATTCAAGTTTATCTTCATATTGGTATAAAAATAACAATTATGGGGGCTTAACTGGGGATAATGCTACATATTTTGGTTATTTCGTTCCTTATCGCTTTAGCTCAAGCAAATATGTAGCTAGTGTTATTTTACTTGACTCTTCGCATGAGTATCAAATTAGATACAGAACTTACTCAAGCAACACGTCTTCATACTATATGGAAAACTTTACTGGAAATTATTCAACCATTACAGTAGCTGCAGACTCTGATTGTAATAACAATGACCTTCAACCAGTTACTCTTACAACAACACAGTTAACATGTCTCGAAAATAAGGGTCAAGTATCATTCAAGTTTGAAGATACAACTGTTACCCATTTAGAACCATATGAGAGAGCGAGATTGTTCTATCAGTACTCTACAAATGGAGGAGTTAGTTGGAGTACAGTTGCAACTCAAACGGATGAACTGACTAATTCGATAACATTTAACTTACCTTCGGTTCAAACACCAAATGGCCAGAGTATTAAGGTAAAATGGGGTTATATTCGATCCCACGATTACTACAGTACTGGCTATAACTATCAAGTATTTGGTGGTGGAGGTTCATACTATACCTATAATAATCCTCCAAAAGAGTATGCGTTTATAAAAGGATTAACAAGTACAGGCCTTTATTACAATCGTTATGACGAGGGTACTAACACTAGTGGTTCAATAACAGAAGACTTCAATACTAACTTTATGAACCATGTAATGGTGAACACTACAGATGTTCAAGTTGATTGTGACCCAGACTCTGACTACTCACAAACACTAACAACCTGTGAGTGTGATGATTTAGGTGCAACTTCAACATTATCAATAACAAATAACGACAACTACACCTCATACTATAAGGTGCAGTACTCACTGGATGGAGGTATTACTTGGCAATCTGCCACAGACTCCTTAGAATCGGCGTTCGATATCTCAGTCTCTGCGGGATCAACTAATACAGATCTATCTAAATTTGTACCTGATGGACAAACGATTACCTGGAGAGTTAAAGATACAACCAACGGTGGTGACTTCGAAGGACAAGAGTGGGAAGAGGTAACAGCTAGTGCAACTGTAGATTGTGGTTGTGATGGTGGTTCTGTAGAAGTCGATGTAGCAGTTGGAACCTGTGGAAACGGAAGCTCAACTCCAGTCATTAACTTAGTCCCATCAAGTACTGATACTGCATATTTCACCATTGAATATAAGAGAAACACTGACACAGAGTGGCAGACATTTAAGACCGCAGAAATTGTAAGCAACGGTTTAACAGAAAATCATCCACTTGAAGTAACTGTTCCACATGGTGGAACTGTACAGGTTCGATATAAAGTAAATAAAGTTTTGAACAACCTTAACTTAGAGGAATGGAACTACACTGATACAAAAACTATCAACTGTCCATTTACTGCTGTTACAGGCGAGGCAATTTATACTGCCTGTGCTGAGAACTACAGAGCAGCATCCTTTAAGGTAACAAACACAAGCTCTTCTACAGCAGCAGCTAAATTTAACGTACAATATAAAATTGTTAATGCATCAGGCACAGTAACTGACTGGACAAATTCATCTATTTTAGAATCGGTTATCGCTCCTGGTGTCTCTCTTGTGACAACTAATAATTTACAAATTTTAGAAGGACAGAAGATTGAGTGGAGATATGAATCTGTAAAAACAACAGAGGCCTTTACAGGTGTCTGGACAGAGAATACAACAAGTGCTTATGTGAACTGTGTTATTGATGTAACTGTAGTGAATATTATGGGTTCTTGTGACTCTGGATCTCAGTTATCAACAATAAGCTTACAAAACAATGAGAGTTTAAACACCATCTATTTCCAAGTACAGTACACACTTGATAACGGTGTTACTTGGATATTAAAGAATTCAAATCTCGCGGTAGCACCAGGGGAGACTGATACAACACTCAATCAAGAAGTACCACATACAAAAAATATTATCTGGCGTTATAAAGTTACCAATACTAATAATGATTACACAGGCATTACAAACACTACGTTAACCCCGTCTACAACTGTAGATTGTCCAATACTTGATGGAACAGGTTCATCATCTTTTGGTGCATGTACTGCTGGAGAGAGAAAGTCTACATTTACCTTTTCAAATGCATCGTCTGCAAATGCACCAGCTTATTTTTACATTCAATACAACTTAAGTGGTGACTCTTCTGATTGGATCACAAAAGCTTCCGGTACGGCAGTAATTCCAGGCACATCCTCTACAACTTATGTAATGGTTCCAGATGGTCAAACAATTACTTGGAGATATTACCCAATGTCCACTGCAACAACACCTACGTCGTGGGTAACAGAGGCAACAAGCGAAGAAGTGAACTGTTCATTAGACACGGTTATTTCTCAAACTCTTGATGTATGTATCAATAACTCTGCAGTTTCTAGATATGTTTTAACAAATAACACAAACACAACTGTCTATTATCAGGTTGAGTACTTTATCCAGGGAAGTACAGGTTATGTTGTAGCAGATACTGACCTGACATTAGGTGCTGCAGGATCTGGTACGCAGTCAGCTGAATTTACCCAAAATGTAGATTCTGGAAAATATATTAGATGGAGATACAAAGCTGCAACTTCTTTAAGTGGACTAGTTTCTGCATCATATGTTGATTATGTTCAATCTGCAACTGTAAACTGCGAGACTATAGATCCTAGCGTAACAACATCATTCGGCATTTGTTATAACAATACAAAAGAAGTTAAATTCATCATTAAAAACAGTGCAGATGCGACAACTTCTGCTCTCTTCAAAGTACAAGTAAATGTCAATGGAGCTGGATGGGTCGATAAACCAGATATCACCTTAGGTGTTGATGGACAATATCCACACACGCAGATTGTTCCAACAGGCCAGACAGTTCAATGGAGATACAAAGTAGCAAAAACTGTAGCAGATCTTCCAACTGACTGGACAAATGATGATTTACGAACAATCACTTGTTCCTCTGGTGAAGATATTACAGTGACTTTTGATACAACATGTGATGCTAACGGTTATAAGACTTCAAAACTCAACATTAACAACTCAAGTTCAGGAATTTTATATTACAAAGCTGAGTACTCAACAGATGGAGGCACTAACTGGACCCTGTCTGCAAACCAGGTACAAGTTAATCCTGGTGGATCAACATTCTTACCAGAGTCTGTTTCTGAAGGAGAGACAATTACATGGAGATATAAGATCTCAGAAACTGGAAGTGATTTCTCTACATTAAATTGGACTACAACTGATACATCTGAAATTGTGAACTGTACTGGTGTAAATATTGCTACACCGTATACCTCAATTGGACAATGTGTAAGTGGATCGAAATCTTCAAAGTTCAACTATGGAACGCTATCTTCTAGCCCTGCTCCTGCGTACTATCACATTCAATACAGAATTGATGGTGGAACATGGACAGATAAAGTTACTTCATCAAACGGTGTAGTCGTTGGAGGAGTGAATACAAGCACCACTCAATCGGTAACTTCTGGTTCAACAATTGAGTGGAGATATAAAGCTGCTTACAGTACAGCTGCGTTAGCAAATATTAGTTTTACCACTTTAGCTGGTGGAGCAATTGAAGTTGATTGTGGTACCTTTATCTCTGTAATCCATCAAATGGGAACATGTTCTAATCAGACTGCAACATCTACATTAACTTTAAATAACACAGGCTCTACACCACTGCTTGTAACAGTGCATTCAGCAATGAATTCAGGGGACTGGTCTACTGAGGTTTCAACAGTAGAGATTACAGCAGGTAACCAGTTAACATTAACCAGATCAGTTATTAACGGCCAAACTATTAGTTGGAAGTATAAATATGCTGGAACAGTTACTAAGCTTGCTTCCGCTTCTGAAACAACGTTTGGCTCAATACCAGCACTTGATTGTGAAACTGAGGTATTGAATCAAGTCTCCATCAACAATGTTCTAAAAGCTTGTGTAGCGGGGAATAGAGTCTCTGAGCTAACGGTCACAAATAACTCTTCTGATACAGTTTATGTAGAAGCATGGTACGACATTGGCAATGGCTGGATAACTAAAGGAACATCTGCAGTCATTAATGGAACACCAAAAGTCTTAGAAGCTCCTGGAGCTCCTCACGGAGCAACTGTTAAATGGAGGTACCGTTTAGGTCTTTCAAGCTCGATGTCTAATGAGTACACAACACTAACTGCACTTACAGTTGACTGTCCACAAACCTCAACTGTGACACAAACACTTGAGGCATGTTCTAATCAGACTAGAGATTCTAAGCTCTCCATTAACAACACAGGAACTATAACTCAGTACTACAAAGTAGAGTACGCAGTTAACAATGGTGGTTATGAGTACATGACAACTGTAAGTGTTGCAGCTGGTCAAGTTGATAACTCTGTATATAAAAACTTAACTTCTGGGCAATATATTACTTGGAGATATGCTGCAACAACTATACAAAATGACTTTGCAAACGCTTCGTATCGATACTTAACAAGAACACAGACTGTTGATTGTACTTCTGCAAATCTAACAGCTACTCAGAGTACTACTTGTACTCCAAGTGGTACTACCTCTGTAAAGAATTCTACATTTACCATTTCAAATAGTTCCACAAATACCGCTCAGGTAGAAGTCGAAGTTACCACCAATAACCTTTCATTTACTCCTTTAGGTACACAGACAATAACTAGTTCACAGCCATACAGTATTAATAAGGTCTTAACTACAAATTTCATAATTTATAGATATAGAATATTCAACGCTACAACACCAAATACTTGGCAACAAGAGGTAATCATGGCACCTGCTGATTGTTCAACCACTACAATTTCTGTAAGTGCATATAGTACTAACGAATGTTTAAGCAATAACCCTGTAGCTAAGTTAACCATAATTAACCCTAATGCAACTGCTGTTGTTGTAAGTTATGACATTTCAATCAATGGTGGTTCGTGGCAATCTATTGGAAACACTTCAGTAGCTGGCACATTTACTTCAACTGCTGTTACAGTTCCAGAAAATAGTACGTTCCAGTGGAGATATAAAACTTCTGCAGAGACCGCCTATAAATTTGTTAATGACACAGCTCAAAGTTGTAATCAAGCTTCGTCTTTAGATGGGTTCACAAATATTGTGTGTGATAGTAATGAAACAACTAAGGCGGTATTGACAATTGTAAATACAGGTTCTCAGACAACTAACGTGATGTATGATTACAAGATTAATAATGGATTGTATCAAACAGGTGCAGTTATACCTATTAACGCAAATGCAAACGCAACAAGTATTGAAGTACCTCTAAATAGCGGAGATCAGATAGTATTTAGATATAAGGCAACAAGCGATACACAGTATTTAGAAACACCAGTTAAATTAGCTTCTGATTGCGGTAGTGCTCCAAACAATCCAAGTTTGGTCCAAACTATTTCTGAGTGTTCTGCAAATACAGCTGTGTCAACGATACAAATTAGAAACCTAAGTGATGAAGTAAAAACTTTTTATCTAGAAAATAAATTAAATAACTCAGGATGGTCACAGTATGAACTAGTGACAATTAACCCAACAAGTGCCGTCACAAGAAATATTACACTTACCCAAAATACAACAGTTCAGTGGAGGGCACTGGAAAGTAGTTATGAACAGTTTGATCCAAGCTCCCCATATCAGGTATCTGATGAAAAAACGATAATATGTGAAACAACTACTACAACTACACTTCCACCTGTTAAATACATTTTTGAGCCTTTAATCTCTACTAACAGAGTTTGTGATTTTGAAAACGGTGGAGCAGAGTTTGGTATTACCGTAGATAATTCAAAGTCTAATGTTGCAGCTGAAGTTTTGAAAAAGATTTGGATCAATGATACACAAATTGCTGAAGAAACAGTGAGAGTGGAAGCTGGTCAAACAGTAGACTTCTCATCTATTGAAGTTGGTGAAAATAAATTCTTCACAGTAGCACTAGAGGTAACAAATACTGAAAATAGTAAAGTCCAAAAAATGATAAAAAACAAAGATGCAGATTGTATTGATGACGGAATTCAGGCATCAGACGATCTGAATCCATTAGAAAAAGTTGAAGAATCTGAGGATATAGATAATGTAATGGATGGTGCTGGCGATGATTCAGCTTTTGGAGACAACGGAGAGTCACTTTTATTCTTGGCTCCAGATGACAATGTTACCTGGTCCTACAATGAAGATGCTGAAGACATCTTTACTGACCCACAAGAAAATAACCCGCCACCACCACCGAATTTACCAGATACAGGTAGAAACGTTGCAGGGTTGGTTATTTCATTCGGGTTATTACTTATGGCTTTTGGAGCTCTGGTACTCAGAAGGGCACATAGGTTCTAATGGGATACTTCTTTATATACCTACTCATAATAATTATCAATATATTCGCCGTACTGGCTGTATTAAAAATAAGAAGAAATAAAGCAAATGATGCTGATGTTATTTCAGACGCAACCCTAATAGAAGAAAACCTAGAAAAATCAAAGGTAAGCAAAAAGCCATTTACTTTATTTAACAATCGAAAAAACAATAATTTATTTGTTGAATATGAAGATATAGAAGTGGATAAATCAGAAATTGTTTATGATGGCCAGCTTCTTGATATTGCTGTTCAGAAAAAGATTGTAAAGAAGAAAGGCAACTGGTATTTATATGGTGATGAAAAGCTTGGGTACGGAAAAGACAAAACAAAATTTTTTCTTTTAGAAAATCCAATCATTGCAAATGAAATCAGTAGCTTAGTAAATAATGTTATTGATGTAAAAGTGAAAAATAGTAATAAAGATGTTCAGAATTCTGAAATGATTAGCCCAGAAAGCACTGGTTCACAGCTTTATACTTCAGAAAACCCTATTCAAAATCAACGTTCACTCGGGTTAATTAATCGAGAGTTAGAGGTTGAGCTTTCCGAAGTATATGTTAAAGCAAATACACTCAAAAAATATTTAGAAAACGCTTTAGGAACAGAAGTGAGGATAAGTATAGATATTAGTGAGAGATTCAATCCTTTAATTGCAGATCAGGAAAGTTATATAAATGATATTGTTTCAATGCTTAAAGAGCTAGATTACTTAAGTTCAGCTGTAAGGAATATATCAAAAAATGCAAATTATTTAGGCATTGAAGTAACTGAGCAAATGTTAAGAGAAAAGCTTAATTTAATGACTTCAAATCGTTTTTCAATTGTATTTACTAAAAAACCAGTTGCAAAACACAGAATTTTTGCAATATTGAAATTTGATCAGCCAGTAAAAAAAAATTTAAATAATGCATCTGGTGGGCAGTACCGAACAGTAAGAGCAGCAAATCCAAGACAGAGGCCTTTAGTGCCATTAGCTATTGGTCTTTTACTAGCCGGATTTTTTATAGTTGTTTATACAATCAATCAAACCTTTTTCTCTACTTCTGTAATTAATGATGAGCAAGAGTTGTTAGAAATTCAATTTTCAACAAGTAACGCTAATCTCTCTGAGCTAAGAAGTAAAAATTTAGCTGAAACTACTTCATTGCAAAACTTAGATGAAACTGACGAATTTGAGGAGTCAGTTATTTCAATTGCAACTAAAACCCTTACTAATCAAGCTGCGAAAGCAGAATTTCTCCCAGATGTAGTTGGCAGGTTAACTATTCTATCAGCAAACATTAATCATTATGTAGTGTTTGGAGTAGAAGATGACAAGCTGGAGTATGGGCCAGGATATATAGTCGGAACATCTTTGCCAGGAACAGGAGGAAACTTTGCTATAGCTGGTCATAGAACTACTTATGGAGCTCCTTTTGGAAATCTTGATAGAGTACAGCTAGGTGAGAAAATTATATTTCAGACAAATACAAACGAATACAAATACAAAGTTGTAGATGTTCAAATAGTTTCTCCAACAGATAATTTTGTTCTTCAAAATTATGGAGATGACAGAATTACATTAACAACCTGTCATCCTAAATTTTCAGCAAAGCAAAGATTAATTGTTGTTGGTCAACTAGAAAAAGTAGAGGTGTATGGATAATGAGAAAGTTCCTTTTGTCTTTGATTTGCTTCCTCACTTTTTTTAATGGAGTCTATCAATCGAATAACTCAGGAACACACTTATTTGACAGTGATGAAGTAGTAATAGAAATTGACTCAGCAAGAACAAGTGAAAATAATTTACAAATTGACTGGGCGATTAGTGGAGTAGAAAATATCGATCAAGTAATTCTGTCGGTTAGAGAAATAACACCGGATGGCTTGTTAAATGAACCTTTAGAAAAAATAGATTACTCGGGTAAATCAAGTGGAAAAGAAACTATTTCTTGGGATGGATCAGTTAATCTGTCATTGATAGTAAAAATATCATCAACTAATTACAGTAAATATAGTGGACCTGATTGTGATTCAATTTATTGCTACAAAGATATCACAACTGAAATTACCTCTGAGGAGTACATCATTAACAAGATTCCAGACCTGCCGCCTGTTTCAACAACTATTGAAGTAGAGAGCAACCCTGAAGTAGAAATTGAAGAACCGCCTGTTGTAGACAATTCTACAAATATTACATTTACAAATGAACTGATTACAACAATACCTTTATTTAGTGATATAGATTTTTCTGATCAAGCAAAAAATACTTTTGCATTTCTCATAACTTCAGGAATAATATTTTTGTTTTATGGTGTTTTACTTGCTCAAGAATGGTTTAACAGAATCATTGCTCATTACAGAGTTAGATGGACTAGCCGTAAAAGTAAGTTAAAAGAAAAGACAACTCTTGAAACATTCATGGAGATATCCCTAGTAGGTCTTATCACTGCACTTTTATATGCATTTGTCGAAGAAGGATTTACTTTTCAAGTACGGGAAGAAAACTTAGCAATATTCTTAGGAGTTTTGTTTGGTCTAATAGTAGTTACGTTCTGTTATGAGGGTATTGAGTCACTTATTGAATATTATGTATATGATCAAATTATAAAGTTTGATTGGAATCCTCAGGCAATGTTCTTTGCTGTACTTTCTACAATTTTATTTATTGTGATAGACCTACCATTTGGATTTATTTTAGGTTTCATAGCAGCTATACACATAGTTTCCAACAGGCCTAAAGCTGAGTTATCTCCTAAATTCTATTCAATGATGAGCCTCTCTATAGTCGGATACTTTTTCTTTTACGCCACTTCTTTCGATTCTGTCAGTTCTTCAGGGGTATTAATGGCGATTTGTAAACTAACTTATTTAATGTGTTTAGAGGGAGTAATCTTTAAAGCAGTGCCTTGGGGAGGAAATGAGTTGTTTGATGCAATCGGAGACTCTGAGGGTGTAAATCAGGCAATGCCAATCGTAAGTTTCTTGATAAGCATTTGGCTTTTCATAAGAATTCTTGTTTTACCACCAGATAGTGAATTCAATGAACTCCAACAATCTTTATTGCAAAGTGGATTGTTAGCATACAGATTTATGCTTGTGCTGTTGTTCTATATTTTGATTATCCTTTTATTAGGTAACTTTATGAAAAAATATGCTGAGTTAAATAAACCTGCTGATTATGAAGAAAGTCTAAGGTTACAAGATGAAGAGATATCAGAATTTATGGTCGATGAAATGAGCGAATCTGTATATGAATCGTAATATAACTTCAGCTATTGTAGTTGCAGTAATTCTATTTATCAGTGCATCTTATGTTTATGTAAACAATAATCCAATAGAAATTAATATACAGGCAACTATTGGAAGTACACAAGTTGTAACAACGTCTACAACATCTACATCAACGACATCTTCATCAACGACATCTTCATCAACGACATCTTCATCAACGACATCTTCATCAACGACATCTTCATCAACGACATCTTCAACAACGACATCTTCAACAACGACATCTTCAACTACCACTACTACTATTCCATCAACAACTACAACCATTGAAGTTTCGGAAAAGGATGATTCAGTAACTATAAACACAAACAGTGAAGAAGATGAGGAAATGTACAAAGGAGAATATACTTTGTTTGATGGTTTTGAAGGAGAGAACCAACTCAAGCTTAATGAGTTAGTTGCTGCTTTACCTGAGGAATTAAGAAAATCTGTTGAAAATAATGTTATATTTGTCAACGGTTGCCATTCTTATGGAGCGAAGATTTTAGATAGATGCCCATTCGGCGTTTGGGATTCAGCGGGAACTTTTGCTGATGGCTCAACTAATTCAAATTGGAAGTTATCTGTTTGGGTTTCAAATAAAGCTTTTGCAAACAATAGAGCATACGCCACCTTGCTACACGAAACAGCTCATGCTCTTTCATATTTAACAAGAAGTTGTGTAAATCCTGAAGGGGAGAACCAACGTAAAAGAGCACAAGAATTCTTTGGAAGTGAAGAATTATTTGCAGATGCACTAGTTCTCTATTACGGTGGCAATTATGTGTATTACAGAGATAATGCTGTTTTACAAGCTTCTGAGTGGGAATTTATAGATAATTATATAGCTCTTTGTTGTGAGGGTTGATGTAAATATAAGTTACTTGTATTAATTTTTAAAAAACAATACAATTTCAATATGCCTATTCAAGAGTTAAGTAATTTAATTTCGTCTTCAATAACATTTAAAACTATAACCCCAATGATTCCTGTGATGTTTTATTTTTTAGGTACACAAACAAAATATCAAGATATAAAAGAAACTTTGGAAAATAAAATTACTTTTTCATATGCAATATTTTTTCAAATATTTGTTTTGCCACTGATTGGATTAACTTTATATTTAGTTTTTAACTCGAGTATTTTTGCTATTTCAATCGCAGTTGTCTTGTTGGCGCCAGGTGGTTTTATTTCTGGTATTTTAACTTACTTTAAAAAAGGCAATATACCTCTTTCTGTTTCTCTTACTTCGCTGACGTCTATGATAACTCCATTCACAACAGTATTTTGGTTGAGTATTATATCTATTGACGCAGAGGGTTTTTCATTCAATTTCTTTGAGACCTTAACGCAACTAACAATCTTAATATTTGTACCTTTTGTAATAGGGTATTTTTTAAACTCCAGAGAAATAAATACTATTAAAAAATCATCTTCTTTTCTAGATAAATTTTTAAAGTTGTACATAGCAGTAATTTCAATAACTGGACCATATGAGCTTAGGGAGGCTCTATATGATTACTTCTCTGAAGCAATCTTGATTGTATTAGTGGCAATTCTTGTTGTTTTTACCCTGGTTGAAGCCACCTCAAGACTTTTAAAAATTGAAAAAAAAGATGCTGTAACAATTTCTATTGAAGCTATGTGTCAAAATTTTCCGATCGTACTAACTTTTTCTATACTTTTCAATTTGCCTCAAATGGCAGTATTCGGTGTATTTTATTATTTAGCAACCCTACTAATAGTCGTGCCTTATTCATTAACTAGGCCTTTAAATTAAAAAAAATTAAAACCACTTTTTTAAAAAAAATATGTATATAATGAATATGTCTTCCAGACAAAACAATTCACAAATCATTCCAAAAACATGATTTTATATAGGAGAAAGAATGTCCGCAAGATCACAATTACAATCAAAATCTGTAGCAGACCTTAGGTCAATAGCTGATAGTTTAGGAATT
>Ga0222715_10001738_pt1 | contig 20603 bp, 32 predicted proteins | sample C33_9DmetaG_FD_165056 | JGI IMG/M metagenome (GOLD analysis project Ga0222715, IMG submission 165056) | Estuarine water microbial communities from San Francisco Bay, California, United States - C33_9D | ecosystem: Environmental > Aquatic > Marine > Unclassified | place: USA: California... | reverse complement strand
GAGGTGTTGGTCTATCTGCCAATCAGGTAGGGATACCTTACCAAGTGTTTGTTGCCGGTGATCCAAATGATCCAGATAATATCATTACAGCGTTCAATCCAAGAGTTGTATTTCAAAGCGATCAGATAATCCCTATCGAAGAGGGATGTTTATCGTACCCAGGTATATTTCTAATTGTTGATAGGCCTTCTATCATTCGTATGAGATATGCAGATCATACTGGACGTGTGGACACTTATATGTACGATGGGTTGCCAGCTCGAGTTATCCAACATGAAATGGATCACATGCAAGGCATTAACTTTACCAATCACGTAAGCAAATTAAAACTTGATCGAGCTAAAGCTCACAAGAAAAAGTTAGACAAATTGAGACAAAAGAACCTAGAGAGGTTAAAGCAGTATGGATGAATTACCAGAACATTTAGGTGGTGGGGAGCGTCGATGTCATAATGATAGAGGTGCTCTTAGGTTTGCAATTAAGAACTGGGACGTCAAGTCCATGTTGGACATTGGATGTGGTCGTGCGTGCGTAGTGAAAGACGCAATCGATATTCATAAAATGGATGCACTCGGCATTGATGGTGATCCAGGTACATTGCATGGTGAGTTTAACTTCGAGCGACCAGATGTACCGTTCATGTTACATGACTATACAGAAGGTCCTGCACCGTTAGATGATCGTGAGTTTGATCTTTGCTGGACTGTTGAATTTCTCGAACACGTTGATGAGAAGTACATGGGCAACTGGATGGAAGACGTGAGACGTTGCAAGTACGTAATCTGTACACATGCAGAACCTGGTGATGGTGGTCGTCATCATGTCAACGAACAGTACATGGAATATTGGGTTAATAAGTTTGATCAATTTGGCTTTGACTTTGATGTTGATCTCACCAACGAATTGAGGGAAGCTAGCACGATGACTAAAAGGTTTATGCGTGAAAATGGTCTCGTGTTTATAAGGAGAGGATGATGCCTATAGGTAAAGATCCAAGAGATACACACTTCATTATCAGTCTTATTAAAAGCTCGGTAAGACTTTTAGGTTGTGTTCTCGGTATTGCGTTTCAAAGCATTACCGTATTTGCTTTTATGTTCTTAGTTGCCGAGCTGCTTGGCATATATGAGGAATTGTAATGAAGACGTACAAGTATAGTGAGACTTTCTTCTCACCTCAAGGTGAGGGAAACTATACTGGTCACTCAACATTGTGGATACGATTCTTTCTATGCAATCTACAATGCAACGGCTTTGGTCAAGACGATCCTACTGACCCCGACAGCTGGGAGCTTCCGTATGAAAAATTGGACTTGACTGACATTACTAAGGTAGAAGATCTGCCAGTATTCGACAAGGGATGTGATAGTTCATATACGTGGGCAAAGCGATACCGTCATCTAATGCACGATAAGAGTGCGTCTGATATATGTGATGAGCTGGAAGCATTGTTACCCCATGGTAAGTTTAAGAATCCAGAGACCGGTCAAGAAGTACACATGGCTTTCACTGGTGGTGAGCCAATGCTTAAGCAAAGTCAGTTAGCTATCATTGACATCATGGAAGAATTTGAGAGACGTGGCAACATGCCAATGTTTGTAACGGTCGAGACTAATGGTACTAAGCCACTAGAACCTGATATGAAAGAATTCTTAGACTACTATGCTGTACGTGGAGGCGAGTGGTTCTGGTCAGTGTCTCCAAAGCTATGGTCGACTGCAGGTGAGAAACCTAAGAAGGCTATTAGACCTGATGTAGTGAGAGACTACTGCGCATTCTCTAGCACAGGTCAATTGAAATATGTAGTGAATGGATGTGCAGAGTCTTGGCAGGAAGTTAAAATCAATACAGATAGTTATAGGCAAGCTGGAGCCACCTTCCCAGTTTGGATTATGTCGTCAGGTGCTCGTAAAGAGGAGCTGGTGGAAGAAGTAGAAGAAGGTGTAACACACGAAGCAAAGATTGCAGTTGAAGCTTTGCAGAGGGGGTACAATTATTCAACAAGAGCACATTGCCATGTGTTTGGTAATGTAATAGGGACATAAAGGTCACTGTCGAAAACATTGTTTTTATATATAGTATATAAGGAGGATGTTATGTCGAAGTATAAGCCTGGTAAGTATTTTACGGGAGAGCCCTGTAAAAACGGTCACGTTGCTGAACGTTGGAATTATAATGGAATGTGTGTTGTCTGCAAACGAGAATCTGATAGACAATCAAATCTCAAAGCAGGAAAGAAGTATCGTATTAAAAAAGATTATGGTTTAACTATGGAGCAGGTTGATAAACAGCGTGCTCTACAAGACAATATGTGCGATGTGTGCGGTGATAAGTTTCCTGACGAATATAAGGTTCAAATAGATCATTGTCATTCAACCGGAAAGGTCCGCGGACTACTTTGCATCAACTGTAATTGGCTTTTAGGTAAGTCCAAAGATGACCCTGAGCTTTTAAGAAAAGCAGCAAACTATCTCGAGAAGACTATGGAGGCAAAATGTCTTACGAACCTATAACGTACAAATATGTGAGTACGAAAGAATATATTGATGAGTTTCCATGTGCTTATAGGCAATTTAGAGCCGACAGCCATTGCAATCTAATCCATGGATACTCTTTCAACATGAAGTTCTACTTCGGTACTAACAACCTAGATGCACGCAACTGGTGTGCAGACTATGGTGGCTTGAAAGAGTTAAAGGCTATTCTAAAGGATCAGTTTGACCACACTCTGCTTGTAGCAGAAGACGATCCAGAAATGGAAACATACAAATTGCTTGAGCAAAAGAAGATGGCTCGCTTAACTATCCTTCCTAAGTTAGGATGTGAAGGACTTGCTGATCAATTGTACCGTTTTGTTAATGGCGTTTACATTCCCGATTACTGGGGTCAAGCAGAAGCCGAACGTCTGTGGTGCTTCCGAGTAGAGGTACGTGAGACGCAATCTAATATGGCTTTCCGTGAAGGTCATCGTGAGTGGGGTGAAGAGCTTATATGAGTTTTGAAGTTGAGATGCCAGTCATCGAAAAGGTGTGCTGGTGCGACTATAGTATGGCAATGAGAGAACTTGCACGTAAGATCAAGTCCAATAAAGTTATGAGTATTAAGGAATCTGTCCTTACGCATACTGATAACGAAAAGGGTAAACCCGAACAGATTGTAGCTCTTGGTAGAGGGGGGCTTATTCCTGGTGTTCAATTATCACACCTACTCGATATTCCGTTAGTACCGCTTATGTGGCAAACCCGCGACGGTGCTGTTAACGAAAAGTTTACAACCGACAAGTACAGTCTAATCGTTGATGACATTAACGATAGTGGTCGGACTTTAACTGAAGTAACAACACAAAATGTTTTTGAAAATTCTTATAGTGTAGCTGTCCTATACCAAAAGTGGAGTAGCTCTTTTAAAGATGTTGCTTTTTATGGTGAGATAGCGGATAGTGACGTTTGGTATGTGTTCCCTTGGGAGAAGAAATGAGATTTAGTGATAAGATTCGTGAACGGTTAGAGAAGGCCGGCCGGCGGTATTGGGCTGGCGATAACATTAGTGACTTCATTGGCGAGGATGAGTTGGAGGACTTAATTGATGAGGCTGAGCTTGCCTTTGAGGATGTACTTACGGCCTTAGTGATTGATCCAGAAGATCCTAACAGTGCAGACACACCTCGTCGTCTTGCTAAGATGTATATTAACGAGCTTATGGAAGGACGGTATCATGCTCGTCCTCGTGTAGCTGCATTCCCTAACGACAACTCCGAAGACCGTTACACTGGTATGCTTGTAGTACGAGCAGAGCTAAAGTCTATGTGCTCGCATCATCACCAACCAGTACGCGGTACCGCTTACATTGGAATCATTCCTGGTGTTAAGGTAATTGGTCTGTCCAAGTATGCACGTATTGCTCAGTGGTGTGCTCGTCGTGGTACTTTGCAAGAAGAGCTTACTCGTAACATTGCAGACGAGATCATGATGGCTACTGGTAGTGAGGACGTAGGCATATACATTCAAGGTACTCACGGTTGTATGGAGAACCGAGGTGTATGTGCTCATTCATCTCTAACACAGACTTGCGTACTACGTGGCCAATTCTATAGTGCTTCTATTAAGGAAGAGTTCTACAACAACATCAAATTACAGCAGGGCGCAGTTGCCAACGCTGTCGGGTGATAAGGAGTATATTATGTTTATTGATCAAGCAATTCGCAACTTTCCAGAATTCGAGCGCATGGATCTGCAAGAGGCCAGGGATGCTTATTGCAAGTGGGCCGACAAGTACTGGGATTTTACAGCTAAACGTGAGCACTATAAGCACACTATTTGCAATGACATTACTAGTGTCAGACAAATAGCTGCAATGGCTTGGGCTGCAGCAGAAAAAGGTAATGACATAAAAAATAAGATTCGTAAATGAATCTAAAGAATGTCTTAGGTAAAGACACAGTTGATAGGATATTCAGCAAACGTCATATTAATAAAAAGTTACTTATCAATGTACCAGACGGTATCTACGATCATGTTTCGAAACAAGGTCTTGGTTGGCGTATGGTAATTGTCGATAAGTTCATGACTCACATTATATCAAATAGGTGGATAGAAAAAGGTGGACCTTCGGATCTACCTGATGTAATATCTAAAGCCCCGTTTGGAACATATCCGGATATATCATGATGAGAGCAAACAAGCGTATATGGGTAACCTTTCAGAAAGAAGGTATCCACTGCTACCCTGATGCACCTGCTGGTGTAGAGTTTCTTAAACACCCTCACCGTCATATGTTTCACTTCAAAGTAGAGATTGAGGTGTTTCATGATGATAGGGATATTGAGTTTATTCTGTTTAAGAGAGAGCTAGAAAATCTATATGAAAAGGGCACGTTACAGCTAAACCATCGATCGTGTGAAATGATGGCTGATGATCTAGCTGATTACATTCATGTCAACTATCCTAAGCGTAGGTTGACCATAACTGTGAGTGAAGACGGAGAGAACGGAGCGACTTGTTATTATGATTGACTTTTGTCACATTGCACCAACGCCACACCTCGATCTAGTCAAAGATCGTAAGACTCATTTGCTACTCGCTCATCTCGTAGAAGATGATCCAGATTATGTTAAGTTCTATAGTGATCTCAAGAAGAACAATCGTGGCTTAACTTACATTCTGGATAACAGTGCATTCGAGATGTACAAGCAAGGTCGTCAAATGTACCCATCTAACAAGCTGATTGAGATGGGTGAGAAGATCGATGCGGACTACATTGTAATGTCAGACTATCCAGGTGAGTCAGGCCAGCGTACAATTAGTGCAGCTTGTTTCATGGCACCTCAGTTACGTGAAGCTGGGTTTGGTACTTTCTTTGTACCACAGTCTGAGATTGGTAACATCCGAGATTACCTTGAGACGTGTATGTGGGCATCGAGGATCCACCATGTAGACTACATTGGTATTTCTATCCTTGGCGTGCCTAATGCTTATGGAGTGGAAAAGGACAACAAGCTACAACGATTTGTTAGTCGATGGAAAGTACTGACAAAGCTAACGCGTATGGGCTTCTTTGGTAACGTAGTAATGAATAAAAAGAAGATCCATATGCTTGGCATGGTTGATGGACCGAATGAGATCGATCTAGTTAAGCACTTCCCTATCGATACATGGGATAGCAGTGCTGGTGTGTGGACTGGTCTTAATGGTATAAGGTTTGATGGATCACCTACTGGTTTGATCAATGGAAAGTTTGAGAAAGAAGTTGACTTTAACTTCCATACAGATGATACTAGCCTGGTGAATACAGCACTTGATAATATGACATACATTGACAGGCTTTGTTCTAATGAGTGAGAAGTTTAGATTTAATGAAGATCAAATTCTAGCCCAAGCATTAACTTATCTTGAATCTACCTACGCTGGTCATTATGTTGGTGAGCTAGCAGGCCAAGAGCAGAACAATATTCAGACAATTGATGTATGGCAGACTCTTGGGTCTGTCGATACTACATGTCGGGATACTGCTATCAAGTACTTGATGCGGTACGGTAAGAAAGAAGGACACAATAAGAAGGATTTGCTTAAAGCAATTCACTATATTGTTTTGTTATGGTATTTTACACAGGACACATTTGACGATGATTCATCTAGCATCACCAAACTCGAAATCGTCCCTAAGTAAGTTCGACGGCGATCAAGTACAACCAAATGCAATCGACCTGCGTGTGGATAAAATATTCCAGACGTATGGTCAAGTGTTTGTAATTAGTGAAGAGGAGAAGACTCATCGCGAGTCAAGAGAGATTCAACCTACCGATGACTGGTGGAGACTCGATGAGGGTAGTTATGAGATTATCATGGAAGGTATTGTTTGTATTGGCGATGATGAAGCTGGGTGGGTAATTACTCGTTCAAGTCTAAACCGTAACGGATGCTTTATCACATCCGGACTGTATGACTCTGGGTACGAGGGTGTCATGGCTGGTGTTCTTCATGTAAACAATGGACCAATTAGAATCAAACGTGGAACTCGTGTAGGACAGTTCTTATTATTTAAAGCTGAAGCGCTAAACCAGTATGATGGTGATTACGGTGTCGGCAAGCAGCACGATCAAAAGTATGGAGAAAGTTAATGGAAGTTGAAGTTAGTATTGAAGATCTGCGTAAGCGAAAGCTGATGGTATGTACTCCAATGTACGGTGGTATGTGTGCTGGCACTTACACCAAGTCATCAACTGACCTTGCACAGGCAGCTGCAAAGTATGGAGTGGAGTTGGTCTTCTTCTACTTGTTTAATGAGTCGCTGATTACTCGAGCACGTAACTACTGTGTTGATACGTTCATGCGATCAGACTGTACTCACATGATCTTCTTGGACAGTGACATTGGATTTGACTTTAATGATGTGCTTGCTATGCTTGCTCTTATGAGTGAAGAAAGTGACTATGATATTATGTGTGCTCCTTATCCTAAGAAGACGATTGCTTGGGAGAAGATCAAGGATGCTGTCGATCGAGGATATGCTGACGACAATCCAAACGAGCTGGATAACTTTGTTGGTGACTTTGTATTCAACCCAGCCGCTGGATCTGGCACATTCCAACTCAACGAGCCAGTCGAAGTACTAGAAGGTGGTACTGGATTTATGATGATCCAAAAGCGAGCCTTCGAGAAGTTCGACGAAGCATATCCACAGCAAAAGTATCTTCCAGACCACGTACGCACTAAGGACTTTGATGGCAGTCGCGAGATCACAGCTTACTTTGATACTGTGATTGACGAAGAGAGTAAGCGATATCTTTCCGAGGACTATATGTTCTGTCAGTGGGCTCGTAAGGCTGGTATTAAGGTTTGGCTGTGTCCTTGGATGAAGACTACTCATATGGGTTCGTTCTTCTTCGGTGGATCGTTAGTGCACCTCGCTCAGATTGGTGCATCGGCTACTGTTGATATCAACAAGGTTAAGAAGGTCAAGCGATGAAACTTACACAACGTACTTTCCAAGTACTAAAGAACTTCTCTACCATCAACCCAACGCTGTGTGTGTCTAAGGGTAACATAGTTCGAACCGTGTCTCAGAATAAGACGGTGCTTGCTCAAGCTGCTGTCCAAGAGGAGTTTCCACGAGAGTTTGCTATATACGATCTCAGTGAGTTTCTTGGTGTGGTTAGTTTGTTTGATGAACCGGACTTTGACTTTGATACGTACTACGTTTCTATTAGCGATGATAACAAAGCCAGTAGTCACTATTTCTATGCTGATAAGTCGATGGTTACCATACCACCCGACAAAACTGTAACATTACCAGACGAACCAATTAAGTTTGATCTTGGTGATAAAGTATTGAAGCACTTACTACAAGCAGCATCTGTAATGGGTCTGCCTGAGCTTATCATTCAGGGTGATGGTGAAACAATCAAGGTGCTTGCAACCAACACTAAGAACACAACTGCTCATCAGTTTTCTTATGAGGTCGGTAAGACAAGCGAACAGTTTAAGGTTGTATTCAAAGTAGAGAACCTTAAACTAATTGCTGGAACATATAATGTGACTATCTCTACACAGAGGTTAGCGCAATTTAAATTAACGGATGGATCTTTAACATACTGGATTGCTATGGAAGGTTCATCGTACTTTGGAGGACAGTAAGGTTGGCTAAGAAAGTTGGGAGTAACATCCTAGGAGTAAACATGAGCCGTGATGGTAACCATAAGCGTACCAGCATCGGCCGAGGCAAAGTAAAGAAGAGTTCTATGAACAAGTCTGCCAAGCGTAGCTTTAAGAAGTATCGCGGACAAGGATAAGGAGGAAGCTATGGGAGCATTAGCATTGTGGTTTTTGCTGCTGACCGTTGGTGCATGTGGTGTCGCACTATACAGCCTGAAAAGCTAATTACTTTTTTATATTATGAGTGTATGTGATGTCAAAAGATTTCTTGTGGGTCGAAAAGTATCGACCTAAGACCATTAGCGATACAATTCTACCAGACGAGCTGAAGCAAACCTTTCAGCAGTTTGTAGATCAAGATAACATTCCTAACCTCCTACTGTCTGGAGGTCCTGGTGTAGGTAAGACAACAATTGCTCGTGCTATGTGTGAGCAACTTAATGTCGACTACATTGTGATCAATGGATCAATGAATGGTAACATCGATACTCTTCGCACAGAGATCAAAGACTTCGCATCGACTATCTCTTTTACAGGTAGTCGTAAGTATGTCATCCTTGATGAGGCTGACTATCTGAACCCACAGTCTACTCAACCTGCCCTCCGTAACTTCATGGAGGAGTATAGTAAGAACTGTGGGTTCATTCTCACGTGCAACTTTAAGAACCGTATCATTGATCCCCTACACTCTCGATGCAGTGTGATTGAGTTCAAGATAAACGGTAAAGACAAAGCCTCTATGGCTAGCCAGCTGTTTAAGCGTGTCAAAGCGATTCTAAGCGATGAAAACGTTTCTTATGATCAGAAGACCCTAGCTGAGCTTATCACCTTATACTTCCCGGATTTTAGGCGTGTAATCAACGAACTGCAAAGGTACAGTGCTACCGGTAGTATTGATAGCGGTATACTTGCTAACCACAGCAGCAATATACAGGACCTTGTTGGTATCTTAAAGAGTAAGAAGTTTGTTGATATGCGTAAGTGGATTGCAGACCATAAGGACATGGATACTGCTCAACTGTATCGACAACTGTACGACAATGCTTCACAGTATGTCAAACCTCAAAGCATTCCACAGCTTGTTGTCACTCTAGCTGACTACCAATACAAAGCTGCGTTTGTAGCTGATCATGAGATCAACAACGTAGCTTGTATGACCGAGCTAATGATGGAAGTTGACTGGGTATGAATCCTTTTGACTACTTAAACGCTATTAACGATACAAAACAAAATGTAATCGAAGATAGCGAGAACCCAGAACTAGCCGAGAAGTTATATCCACCCTATCTTGTTAACAGAGGACTGTCGTTCTTTATAGACACAGTGTATCTTGCTAACGAGATGAACCGTCACCACCACTTAGAGAACAAAATGCAATTTGACTTTCTTATAAATATCGTAAGAAAGAAAAAGCGTTTTAGCAAGTGGTTTAAAGCGCAACCTGATGAAGAAGTCGAAGCTGTCATGGATTATTATGGATACAGCCAGGACAAAGCACGTCAGGTTGTAAGCCTACTTACCAAAGACCAAATAACTCAAATAATAGAGCGTCAGCGTAAGGGTGGATTGAATGACGGTATCAATAGATCAGATGGTTGAAGTAACTTTAAATGAACAGGATGACTTTCTAAAGGTACGTGAAACTCTCACACGTATCGGTATTGCATCTCGCAAAGATAAGACCTTGTATCAATCATGTCATGTTCTGCATAAGCAGGGCAGGTATTACATTGTGCATTTCAAAGAACTGTTTGCTTTAGATGGCAAGCCAGCTAACTTTGATCAAGGTGACCTTGCAAGACGAAACACGATTGCAAACCTATTGAATGACTGGGGACTAATTAAGCTGGTTGATGAAAGTAAATCAGCTGACCCAGTAGCACCCATGTCGCAGATTAAGATTATCCCTCACAAGGACAAGGACGAATGGACACTGGAAGCGAAATACACAATCGGTCGAAAGAAGTAATCATCAACGAATGGTTAAGTGAGACGACCGATACTGTTATGAAATATGTAGTTGTGGAAAAGATTGACGGTAGACCTCATCGTAGTCAGTTGTGTGCAACAATTGATGAGGCTACCAAAGTCCAACAACAGTGGCAGCAACTCTTCTAATTAACTCAGGGTTTCTCTGTGGACGCTTTTATGATTTGCGACATGGGTAATCCTCTTTCAGTCGCTTACTCAAAAGTTAGTCTTAATACCTGGTCATACGTTAAGTCTGTCAATGTACATCGCGTCCAGTGCGTTATACCGAGTACGTTACAGTCTGATCCATATTTAACTCAGTTGAACTGGTCTAAATCTCACCGAAGGGCTTTTAAAAATTCCGGCCAAGTGAGATACTTTACACCGTCAGAAAAGTCGTGCTTCATGTCTATGTTTAATCTGTGGGTAAAGCAGTCTGAGTCTAGCGAGCGGTTTTTAATACTTGAACACGATGCCTACGTTAGAAATCCAGAAAAAATACAATCTCTGATAGATCGAATTGACGATTATGATTTGTGGTTATGTGGTATAGCTCTAGAGACTGTTAGTATGTCCCAACAATTTGCCATGGATTTTGTAGACAGCTTTCTTAGCGGACACAAGATTGATCTAGGCCCAATGGCTCTAATGTTAGAGTTCTTCGACAAGTACTACAGAAAATCTAACAAAAAAAGATTGTGGCCTAGTACTATGAGGCCCGATCTCTCTAAGCCACCAATTAAAAACTTACTAACTACAAATGACAAAGGGTTTGAATCAGCGCCCGTAACCCAATGTATATATTTGAACGGTCACGATGACGTCAAACACACCTTTAATTCCGGTTTCTCTACTATCGATCACACAACAGCTATTTCTATAACAGACAACATGGAGATACTTGATTCTCTACCCTAGATGAATGAAACATAAAAAGATTTATCGATATGGCAGATAAACTGCAATAATACGATTTGTTTTTGTGATAAGTCTTATAAATAATTATGCTGATGCGGATGGTCCGGTCAGTAGACAACAACCTTGCTTTTAACTAAGGAGGCACCACAATGGTAGCAACTAAAGCATTTTCGTTTCCACGTTCACACTTCATCGGATTTGACCATGTATGGTCTGAGATAGAGCGACTGTCAGAGATGGCAGACAACAAGCTGTATCCTCCACACAACGTCGTCAAGAAAGATGAAACACACTTTTCAATCGAGCTTGCCCTAGCTGGGTATAACAAAGAACAGTTGACCGTAGAGGTAAAAGACGGGATACTGGTCGTAGCTGGTGGAAAGGGTGACGGAGAGGTTGAACGTGAGTATCTCCACCGCGGTATTTCTGCAAAGAAGTTTACCCGCACCTTTAGACTATCAGAGCATGTTGTCGTTGATGGAGCTGACTTCATCGACGGCTTACTCGTCATTGATCTGAGAGTAGAAGTCCCAGAAGAGAAGCGTCCCCGGTCTATACCAATTGGAGGTCAATTGTTGACGGAGGCAAAATGAAACATTTGGCAGTAGTTGCCCTATGTTTATTTTCTACTTTTGCAAGCGCTAGTGAGATTGAAGAAGTTGTAGTAAAGGCTAGACAAGTTCGTATTGTGTTAGTAAAACTTTCTGAAAATCATCGCCAGAACCCTATCACTGGGAACTGGTACTACGTGGAAGAAAAGAAAGAAGATAAAACTAAGGCGTAAAGTCTGGGGCCCTTTGGGGCCCCTTTTCGTGAGGAAATATTATGTCAGTGAAAATTGTTAGGATGTTATCAGGTGAAGATGTACTTTGTGATTGTGAAGACAAAGATCACTTCTTCGAATTTCAAGATGCTGTAGTTGTTGTCCCTACCCAGCAAAGTAGTGTACAATTCGTACCGTACAGTCCATTTAGTACCAAAGATCCTTTGATGATCAATAAGGATATGGTTGTATTTGTTGCGGAGCCAGACAACAGTCTTGTTAACCAACACAAGAAAATGTTTGGTGGAATTATTACACCTGATAGTGGAATTATAGCATGAAGAGTGCAAGAGTATTGAGACTCACATCGGGCGAACACATTATTTGTGAGCTGCTAGATAAGCAACCTGATGAAGAGTGCATCAGAGTGAAGTTTCCTTTTGTTGTTACTCACGATATAGAATCTAGAAGACTGATGTACTCACCATTTGCCCCATTTTCGACAGCTACTGGCTTGGTGGACGTTCGTAAAACCAGCCTTACATTCATGAGTGTACCTTCATCACATTTAGTAGATCAATACGTCGATCTATTAGAAGGAAACTTAAACCAAAGCGCTGATGAGTAAACCTTTCTATACCAGTGTAACGAGATCTGGTAACTACATTTACTTCCGTGGATACAACAACGGTAAACGTATCCAGAAGAAGGTAAAGTACAAACCAACTCTCTACGTTGCAAGTCCTGATCCAACCGAGTTCAAATCACTGAGAGGAGCTTATCTTGGTGAGATGGACTTTGAGTCTATTCATGATGCTAGTGACTTCCTCAAACGTCACCGTGATGTTGATAACTTTGAGATACACGGCAACACTAACTTCATTCAGCAGTTCATTAGCGATGTATTTCGTAACGTAGTTGAATTCGATAGAGATGTCATTAACGTGACGTCAATCGATATCGAGGTTCAGTCTGATCAAGGATTTCCTAGACCAGAAGAAGCTAACCATCCTGTCACTGCAATCACCATTAAGAACAATATCGATAACGTATACTACGTTTGGGGTATGGGTGACTGGGATCACAGCAGTTCTATTGTTAATCACTTGACGGTTCAGTACACCAAGTGTGCTAACGAAGCTGAGCTACTTCATAAGTTTATGGATCAGTGGGCAGCCAACTATCCTGATGTAGTTACTGGATGGAACAGCAGGATGTTCGATACCGTGTATCTTGTTAACCGTATCAACAAAGTGCTTGGTGAAGGTCATGCTAATAAGTTGTCACCTTGGGTACATGACATGCGTGTACCGATCAGACAACGTACACTACAGCTTGGACAGAACGAAGTTGAGGTGTTTGAGATAAACGGTCTCGAGCAGCTTGACTATCTTGATCTGTTTAAGAAGTTTGCATATAGCTACGGTACTCAAGAATCATACAAGCTAGATCATATCGCTCACGTAGTGCTTGGTGATAGTAAAATTGACTACAGTGAGTATGGATCGCTCAACGCTCTGTACCTAAACGACTTTCAAAAGTTTATCGACTATAACATCAAGGACGTTGAGATCGTAGATCGTCTTGAAGATAAGATGGGTCTTGCAACACTGTGCATGACTATTGCATACAAAGGCAAGGTAAACTATGCGGATGCGTTTGGATCTGTAGGTGTGTGGGATGCTCTGATCTTTAACGAACTACGTAACCGAGGAATCATTTGTCCTCCAAAACGTGACAACACCAAGGAACGAAAGATCGAAGGTGCTCACGTTAAAGATCCTCAAGTTGGTATGCATGACTGGGTAATGTCGTTTGACTTGAATAGTCTGTATCCTCATATCATCATGCAGTACAATATGTCGCCTGAGACAATCGTTGATAAGGTACATTCGTTTGATCTACTGAAACGTGACAACACAAACGGTAGCTACGAATCGTCTGTAGAGTATCTGCTTGATCACAACAAACTGGACATTGCACCAGAGCACTGTATGGCTGGCACTGGTCAGTTTTTTAATGTCACGGAGAGAGGACTGTTTCCCCAACTTGTTAATGACCTTTACGATGAACGTAAAGGATACAAGAAGCAAATGCTAAAGGTTGAACAGAAGATACAGGATGAAGGTTCGTCATACGAGCTTGAGAGGGAGGTTACTACTCTCGACAATAAGCAGATGGCTATTAAGATTCTAATGAACAGCCTTTATGGTGCGATGTCAAACGAGTACTTCCGATACTATGACATTCGTATTGCTGAAGGGATTACTATTAGTGGTCAGCTGACTATTCGCTGGGCTGAAAAGCATCTCAACCAGTACATGAATAAGGTGCTTGGTACAGATAACAAGGACTACGTGATTGCTATCGATACCGACTCGCTGTACATTAACATGGGTGGTCTTGTTGAGAAAGCCAAACCTAAAGATCCTGTTAAGTTTCTTGATAAGGTTGCTACAGAAAAGATCGAGCCAATGTTGGATCTCGCATACAGTAAGTTAAAAGATTATCTCAACGCTTACGAACAGAAGATGGTGATGGCTCGGGAAGTTATTGCATCAAAGGGCGTGTGGACTGGTAAGAAGCATTACGTACTAAACGTACATAACAGTGAGGGTGTTCAGTATAAAGAACCTAAACTAAAGATGATGGGTATCGAAGCTGTCAGGTCTTCTACTCCAGCAGTATGTCGTCAAATGTTCAAAGATACACTCAAGGTTATCCTCGAACAAAACGAACCTCAAGTACAGAATCACATTAGAGAGCTACGCGAAAAGTTTGCAAAAATGCCTATAGAGGATATTGCATTTCCACGGTCTGTTAACCGTTTGCCCTTTTATAAGGACAGTGTAACGCTGTTTAAGAAGGGAACACCAATACAAGTACGTGCAGCACTGACATACAATTTTTACGTGGATCAACATCAGCTCAACAATAAATATGAGAAGATATACTCAGGTGAAAAGATTAAGTTCTGTTACCTGAAACAACCCAACAAGGTACAAAGTAATGTCATTGCATTTCCTCAAATCTTGCCTGAAGAGTTTGGTGTACGCGAGCATGTGGATTATGATACCCAGTTTGAGAAGGCTTTTGTTGAACCCGTCAAGAGTATTTTGGATGCTGTTGGTTGGGAGGTAGAACCTAGAGCCACTCTGGAGGCATTCTTCTAATGAGCGATAATATTCACAATGCGTTCGACTTTGGATTTTCAATTGTCGATGAGCAGGAGCTGGAAGCAGTACAAGCAGCTCATGAACAAGTACAAACCACTTCTGCAACAGCAGAAGATATACAGGCACGTCTTACTAAACTGTATGACGCAGTCCAACCACTTCTTAATAATCTCCGTCAAAGTGCTGATAAAGAATACATCTGGTGGCCAAATCGATTAGAAAAGATTGAGCAGTTCCAGGATATGTTAGATGGGATCTATAAAGGCCAGTAATGGGTCTCCTAACTCTTGTTATGGCGCTTGCTATCTCTGGTGTAGCAGCGTGGTATAGTATTGCTGGTCTAGTTGCTATCTTTTCTGGAGCAGCGACTGCAATTATTATTATGGGTGGTGTGTTGGAGGCAGGTAAGCTGGTCACCGCTTCGTGGTTATACCGCAATTGGAAGCAAACACCTTTTTTGTTAAAGTCCTATCTTACATCAGCAGTGGTTGTGTTGATGTTTATCACCTCAATGGGTATCTTTGGTTTTTTGTCAAAGGCACATTTGGAACATTCAATATCAGTAGGTGGAACTAATGAACTACAAATCACTAACTTGGAGAGACAGATTGCGAGACAGCAATCAATCATTGCTGATGCAGAAACGGTACTCACGCAACTGGATTCGCAAGTCGCCACCCTCATCGAATACGACAGGATTCGTGGTCCTACAGGTTCGATTGCAGTTCGCGAAAGTCAATCGGATGAGAGGCGTCTTCTCAACGAGACGATTGATGCTGCGTACATTCGCATTGATGGACTCCAAAAAGATCTCACTCCGATCCAGCAGGAAAAATTGGCTCTCGAGGTCGAAGTTGGGCCGCTTAAATACATTGCGGAGTTAATATATGGAGATCAAGCTCGTGACTTTTTTGATGAAGCCGTACGTTGGGTTATTTTGCTTATTGTCTTTGTATTCGATCCACTCGCTGTTCTTCTGCTCATCGCAGCTAATATGACATTAGCTCAACCTAAGCCTCCTAAACCATTGAGAGAGACTGAGGCTGTTGTTGTTGGTGAAATTAACGATGACTGGTTGACAGAAACTGTTCAGGTTGAAGACGAACAACTTGATGATTATGAGGTTACTGAGTGGCAAGTAATTAATACTGTTAATTCTAAAGATCAGCTAAAAAGTATGTTGAAGGATGTTGATCAAAAGCTGGTAGACCTGTATACTCACCGTAACACTTTAGAAAACAAAAAAGAAAAGCGTTCACTGCAACGTCTAAAGAAAAAGATTATTGATAAACTAAATGATGAGGAATCCAATGAGTGACTTCTTTCGTGATATTGTAAAACAACTTAATGATGAAAACACAACCATTGCCGAAGACGGATTAGCAAGTGCTGAGTATAGTGGTAACATTGATACCGGGAGCTATATCCTAAACGCTGCTCTTAGCGGTAGTATCTTTGGTGGTGTCCCTAATAACAAGATTACAGCATTCGCTGGTGAGTCTGCAACTGGTAAGACATTCTTTGTGATGGGTGTAGTCAAGAAGTTTCTTGATGACCATAATGATGGTGCGGTGTTTTACTTTGACACCGAGGCAGCTGTTACTAAAGAGATGATGAAGCAGAGAGGTATTGATACCAATCGAGTAATCATTAGTGAGCCAGATACCATTCAACGGTTCCGTCATACAGCACTTCAGATCTTAGACAACTACAACAACACGTCTGGTGACAAGCCACCTATGATGATGGTGCTTGATTCACTTGGCCAGCTGTCTACTACTAAAGAAGTTGAGGACACTGCTGCTGGTAGCGAGACTCGTGACATGACTAAGGCTGCTACTCTCAAGGCTACGTTTCGAGTACTTAACTTAAAGCTAGCCAAAGCTAACGTACCAATGCTGGTTACCAATCACGTATACGAAGTTGTAGGATCTTACATACCGACTAAAGAGATGGCTGGTGGAAGTGGTCTCAAGTACACCGCATCTCAAATCTGCTTCCTGTCTAAAAAGAAGGAAAAGGATGGTAAAGATGTAATTGGTAATATTATCAAAGTACGTATGGCTAAGTCTCGTCTCACCAAAGAGAATAAGCAGATTGAAGTGCTGCTTACATATGACAAAGGCCTTGATAGGTACTACGGTCTGTTGGAGTTAGCAGAAAAGTATGAGATTGTTAAGAAGGTAGCGAATAGGTTTGAAATGCCCGATGGCGCAAAGGTGTATGCAAAGGCAATTTTAAAAGAGCCTACTAAGTACTTTACTGACGAGCTACTAGCACGTATTGACGAAGCTGCACGGATGGAGTTTACTTACGGCTCTACCGATGACTATGAGATTGAAGAAGACGAACTAGCAGTATGATACCTAAGTATGCTGTCCTTGAAGCAAAGGATGATAAAAGCGTATGCCCTATAATGATCGTTGAAGGTGAATACGAAAACGTAGTATACACCTACGATGTAGTAAAGATATCTGAAGACGGTGTTCTTTCCTACACATACAACATCCTCAAGGGTGAAGCAAGCGGTGAACATTTTAAGAATACACTAGGTGACATTCTAGTGCAGATGATTGAGGATAAGGTTTTTGATGACGATAGAGACGAACATTCTTAGTCAGCTAATTCACAGTGAGCAGTACGCTCGTAAAGTACTTCCATTCCTTAAAGAGGAATACTTCCAAACCATTACCGATCGGTTACTAGTAACCAAGATCAAAGAGTATATGGAGAAGTACAATGTACCTCCATCTAAGGATGCCTTGTACATTGAGTTAGAGAATACTGACTCGTTAAGCGAAGCCGACTATAGCAACACCGTATCACAAGTCGAGCAGCTGAAGCAAGACGATGACGTGAACGAGCAATGGCTTATTGATAAGACGGAAGAGTTTTGTCAAGAAAAAGCAGTGTACAATGCCATCATGGAATCAATCCATATCATCGACGGCAAGAGTAAGAACAAAACTAAGCAAGCTATTCCACAAGTATTATCGGAAGCGCTTGCTGTGTCTTTCGATAACCACATTGGTCATGACTTCATAGAAGACTATCAGCAACGATTTGACTTCTACCATCACAAAGAAGAGCGAGTGCCTTTTGATCTTGACTATATGAACAGGATTACTAAAGGCGGTCTTCCTCGTAAGTCTTTAAACATCATCCTTGCCGGTACTGGTGTAGGTAAGTCTCTTGCGATGTGTCACTTTGCTGCTAGCAATATGATGGAAGGTAAGAACGTACTGTACATCACAATGGAAATGGCAGAAGAGAAGATTGCAGAACGCATCGATGCAAACTTACTGAACGTCAAGGTCGATGAGCTTGTAAACCTACCAAAGGATATGTACGATAAGAAAATAGATGATCTCAGACAGAGAACCCCTGGTCGACTTATCATAAAGGAGTATCCTACTGCATCAGCTCACTCAGGTCACTTTCGTCATCTCATAAATGAGCTAAAGATCAAACGTAACTTTACTCCTGACATCATCTACATCGACTACTTAAACATTTGTAGCAGTAGTAGAACAAAGGCGATAGGAGGCACTATAAACTCGTATACATTCATTAAAGCGATAGCAGAGGAGCTACGTGGGCTAGCCGTGGAAAAGAACGTACCGATCGTCTCAGCAACTCAGACAACACGTTCTGGCTTCAGTAACAGCGATGTTGGATTAGAAGATACTTCTGAATCGTTTGGACTACCTGCTACTGCTGATTTTATGTTTGCTATTATTAACAGCGACGAGATGGAACAGCTTGGTCAGCTAATGGTGAAGCAGTTGAAGAATAGATACAATGACCCAACTCTATTCAAGAGATTTGTTATTGGTGTTGATCGTGCTAAGATGAGACTGTATGATGTTGAGCAGACAGCGCAAACTGATATTGTTGATGATGGTCCTGTAATGGACAATACAGAAGTGGGCAAGGGTCTCAATCAAGCGTTTGGTAAACCCAAAAAAGATTTTAGTGATTTGTTTGTATGAAAGTATTATTGATTGGTGAGATGTGCAATGACGAGTACGTCTATTGCAACGTAAACAGAGTAAGTCCAGAAGCACCAGTTCCTGTTGCTGACGTAAACTGGATTAACAAAATGGATGGTATGGCTGGCAACGTTGCCAACAACCTACGTGCCTTTGGTATTGATGTTCTTCATTATCGTAACAGAGCTGACCAAGGTATAAAAAAGGTAAGGTACGTTGACATTAAAACTGGTCATCATCTACTTAGAGTAGACACGACTCATCCAAACATCACCCCGTTTGATGTGAAAAAAGTAAGTCATGATCTAGATCAGTTTGATGTAATTGTAGTTAGTGATTACAATAAAGGATATGTTACTTACGAATCGGTTCAGCAACTGCGAACATTATTTAAAGGCCCAATCCTTATAGATAGTAAGAAGGATGATCTTGGCCAATTTGAAGGGTGTATTGTTAAGATTAATGAAGATGAGTACAATAAAGCTAAATCGTTACCTCGCTCCGTAATCGTAACACTTGGTAGCAAAGGTGCAAGGTACAATGATCAAGTGTTCTCATCTCCACCAGTTGAAATGTTTGACGTGTGCGGTGCAGGTGATACTTTCCTTGCTGGTCTTACATTTAAAATACTTCAAGGTGAGTCAATAGGTCCTTGTATTGAATTTGCAAACAAGTGTGCGGGCGTTGCTGTACAACATAGAGGCACGTACACATTACGTAAAGAAGATATTGAATCGCTATGAAAATTCTTGTTACTGGTTACAAAGGTTTTATTGGTAGTCACGTCTACGACTATCTCGTCGAAGAAGGTCATGATGTAGCTGGTTATGATTGGGACGAGAGTCACGGTTGCATTCCATACGTGAGAGACATGCACTGGGTAATTCACCTTGGAGCTATCAGTAGCACCACAGAGAAGAATGTATCAAAAGTGTTTGCTCATAACTACGACTTCTCAATCAAACTGTATAACGAATGCTGTGCGTATGGTGTTAATATGCAGTATGCTTCTAGTGCAAGTGTATATGGTGATTTAAAGTCTTTCTCAGAAGACAGTGACTGCAGACCACTAAACGCATATGCCTGGTCTAAGTATATGTTCGACAGGTATGTCCACACTATTGATATATGTAATAAGATTACTTGTCAGGGATTTAGGTACTTTAACGTATACGGAACTAACGAAGAACACAAAGGCGATCAAGCATCTGTGTTTACTAAATTCAAGAATCAAGCCGTTAAAGATGGTAAAATTAAAGTATTCGAAAACAGTGAAAATTACAAGCGTGACTTTGTTTGTGTAGATGACATCGTACAAGTACATAAGCAAATGCTTTGGAAGAAAGACCGAGGTGTGTTTAATGTCGGCAGTGGAACAGCAACAAGTTTTCAAAAGGTAGCAGATCTGTGTAGCAAACAGCTAGGCGTACCTATCGATTATATTCCAATGCCTGACAATCTCAAGAATCAATATCAAGAATACACCAAAGCAGATATCAGTAAACTAAATAATATTGTAGATGTCAAATGGACAACACCTAAGCAGTGGATAGAGGCAAACCTACATGCAGTTGAGGATATCAGAAAATCATCTTATACCTAATCCAACTATAACTAAGCCAGTCGATTGTGAA
>Ga0222715_10001736_pt1 | contig 20615 bp, 21 predicted proteins | sample C33_9DmetaG_FD_165056 | JGI IMG/M metagenome (GOLD analysis project Ga0222715, IMG submission 165056) | Estuarine water microbial communities from San Francisco Bay, California, United States - C33_9D | ecosystem: Environmental > Aquatic > Marine > Unclassified | place: USA: California... | reverse complement strand
GTGTTAAGCAAACCAAATTTTACCACAATAGAAAGTATCTTTGGCGAAGGTGACACAGGCGTGTCAGGATATGTTGCTGATGCAGGCAGTGGAACAGGCAGTGTAACATTTACTATTGCCGAAGACACTACAACAGAAGGTAGCGAAAGTCTTGTGTTCACACTTGCTGCTACAGATAGCAATGGAACCAACACAGGCGGATTAAGTCAAACAATTACTATTAATGATACTAGTGAGTCACTTGCTGCTGATTATACAATGAATATTGTAGGCGTATCCGGAAATCCAAGGTACTTGCAATTTAGCGGTGAAGACAGAATTAGATCATTCTCAAGTTCAACTAATACTCCACACGTTTTCAATGCAGGCGATACTGTTAACTATGTTAATAATTCAGGAAGAACACTTTATATAACAGATACAGTTGATGATATTTCTGCTGCAATTCTCGATGGAAGTACATATAATTTCACTATAGGTAGCGCAGGAACTTATGCTATTAGAGCTGATGGAAATCCTAGTGTTAACGATGAAACAATATACAGTAGATTTGTTTATACAGACACAATAACTTCAGACACAATAAATTATGATGTAAATACTCTAATGACAACCGCTGGCTGGGACGGAACTAGTAATACAGATGTAAGTGTTACAGTAAACAGTGGTTATACTGTTTATAGTGGTTCTGCATTTGTTGCAGCAATTAATTTCCCAACACTTCCTAGTTTCTCATCAGTAACAGTTACAAACAGCGGAGTAATAATGGGCTGCGGTGGCAGTGGTGGTGATGGTGGTGATGGACAGGATGGCGGAGATGCTATTAGTATTCCGACTGGTCCTATCGATATTGAAATAATTAATAATTCTGGAGCAACAATTGCTGGAGGTGGCGGCGGAGGCGGCGGAGCCTACGTAACTGAAAGTCCTGTTGCATACTATTGCGGAGGTGGTGGCGGTGCCGGCGGCGGTATTGGAGGCGGCGCTTCTAGCGTTGCTGCTCTAGGTGCTAACGGATCAAATGGAGGAACAGCAAGTTCTGGTTCTAACCCCACAAGATTTGATGCAGACGGTGGCGGTGGCGGCCGAGTAATTGGCAATGCAACAACTAATGGTACTGATTTTAGTCAAAACGTTCCAGCCAATCAAGGTATTGGTACTACATTTGCAGGCGGCAACGGTGGACCTCAAGGGGGCTCAGGTGCTTACATAGGATCAAAAGGTGGTGGTGGTGGAGCATTAACTATGACTCCAGGTGACGGTGGTGGCTCATCAAGAAATGCTTCCGGTTTTTGTCAATCAAACGGAGTGGCCGCAATATCCGGTGGTGGCGGCAACTTTGGACAGTCAGGTGGATCAGGCGTTACTCTTAACAACGTTGCCAGTAGTACAGCAGTAAACGCAACAGTATACGCTAATGGAGGTGCAGCAGGCGCAGCACTTTCGGGTGCAACTGCTGATACTGTAACCAATAACGGAACTGTATACGGCAGCGGTTTAGTATAAATACGAGTAGAGGATAACAGATGGCAATAAATTTTCCAAATTCACCCACAAACGGTGACACATTTACAGACGGTACAAGCAGTTGGACCTGGGACGGTACTTCTTGGAACCTTGTAACCAGCAGTTTATCTGTTACTCCTGAAACATTTAAAACCATACAGGTTGCTGGACAAAGTGATGTAGTTGCTGACAGTTACAACGACACACTTACACTAGTAGCAGGTTCAAACATTACACTTACAACAGACGCAGCAACTGATTCTGTTACAATTACAGGACAATCAGGCGGCGGTGGCGGAGATGTCAACCAAAATGCTTTTAGTACTATTGCTGTATCAGGACAAACTTCAGTAGCAGCAGATGCAGTTACAGATACACTTAATCTTGCAGCAGGTTCTGGTATTACTTTAACTACAAACGGAACAGACACAGTAACAATTACTTCAACAGCAGGTACACCAACATTTAATACCCTTACCGATGCCAACGCAGCCGGGTTGACTATTGCAGACATTTATCTACCTGCAATTACTAAACTAGTTGTTACAAATAACGGCATCAGTTCATATAGATTTGATCAACACGGAACAGCAGACAATCCTACAATTTATTGTATCAATGGAACTACTATTGCATTTGATCTTCAACAAAGTGCGGGTCATCCATTCCAAATACAAGATCCTATCGGAAATCCATATAACGTTGGGCTAATACACGTTGCTACAGATAATACTGTAAGCACTGATGCAGCAGCACAAGGTAAAACAAGTGGTGTGTTATATTGGAAAGTGCCTGCAAGTATATCAGGCGGTTACAGATATCAGTGTACTAATCACGCTGTAATGGTAGGAAGCATCACTATCAAAGACTTTGCAAGTCTCTAATAATTTTTAGTTATACTATCTAACTGTTTTCTAAGACTAGTAATAATATCTCTTGAATCTGCTTGACTAAATTTTTTCGCAGTTGCTGAATTCATTAACAGTTGTTCGTGCCATCGGTCAAGTTCCTGGACTTCACCTTCCAGTTGTCTAAGCAAATTAGTGGCTCTAATTTTTCCATCGCCTTCGGGCATATTATTAATCTTTGTTTCAAAAGTTTTCTTTTCTTCTAAATATCTTGGATTTTCTTTAAGAAGCATTTTCTAACTCCAGTACTGTTTCTATCTTTGTTCTAATTAGGTTATTATTTAAAGTATTTCGTAACCCGTTATGTATGTTTTTGGGCAAGTTATCTAATGTTGCCCAACAAAAAGTATCTACTACAATTGGCATAAATTCTTGCTCTACTAAACAAATATATGTGCTATATTCAAATCCTTTATCTCTAGATAGATATAATTCTATTGGCAGTATTTTACCTTTTGAAAAGTCCTCTAATGCCTGTTTAGAATCTTCAAATAGAGATTTACTCCTTGCAAACGTAGGAACAGTCCACTTTTCTTTTTCAAGAATAAGTAAAATTCTTTTCTCATTTTTTGATAAAAATAATAGACCAGCACGTTTTTGCATACTATTAATTATGCAGGATCAGGATCTAGTCTCCAATAACCTGGTGAGTATTCGCCTTCAAAAGATTTGAGCCACTGAATACCGTCCCATTTATATTGAATTCCGGTTCTTATATTAGTTACATATGTTATATTATCAACTGATGCAGTATCAAATACAGTAATCCAACTTGAACCATCCCATTCTACAATGTTATTTTGTTTTAATTCGTATGCTGATAATGAAGACCCATCAGTTCCTTTCCAAGCATCTGGACTAATTCCGTCTGGGTCACCAATGCTTTCAAGTAACAGATATCTAGTACCAACAGGAATGTTATTAACACCATTCCATTTATCAATTGGATTAAATGTAGTAGGATTTACAATAGCATCTATTGTAGTTTGCTGTGCTAATGCTCTTGTTCCATCAATAATTGTGTTGCTAGGTATAGTGTCTTGATCAAATGTAACAAGTAATATTTTTGGATCTGTAGGATGTATAGCAAATGTACCTGCCATTTCTGTTCCGTTAGGCTGTTTAAAGAATACATTACTGTTAGCGTTAAAGTTTCCTAAGCGTGTTAGTATTGCATTCCAATCATACTGTTTGTTAGCAGCAACTGATTCTTTTTCACCTAGTCCTACACTTTCAATAGCAGCATATGGATCTATAATAGTTAATTCATAATCATAAGGTTGATTGTTGTTTGCTTTGAATAACAATACTGGAAATCTTGGATTAACATAAACAGTGTTACTACCGTCGCCGTTATAAACAAGCGAACTAATATTTTTGACATCACCGTCTTCGGTAAAAATGTTAGCAATAATACTTCTAATTACACCAAGTTTTTTAACTTTAGCAGGAGGTGAAATCCAAATAGGAATAGTAAAATCTAAACTACAAATATCGATGTCAGATTCTGTACCCGCAGGAATGCTTCTTGAACTAAAGTTTGTGCTATCAAGATATACAACACTTAAACTAGTCCAGTCAATATAGTTGTCTGTAGTTTGTATTTCTAGTGCAGGGTTAAACAACACTAGTATTTGTTCTAGCAGTTGTAATTTTTGATCTGTGTTACTGGTCCATATATCTGCTTTCATACTTAATGTGTATGGAGTAGGCATCAGTCTTTCAACTGTAACGTTTTTACCTTGTTCGCCTGTATATGTTCTTGTACCATCGTCTTGTTCTTGGTATCTGCGCTCTCTAATATTAACTTTACTTACAAATGTAGGATCAGATAATCTACTTGGATCTGTTTGCAAACCTGTGACATAACAAGCCATACGTGGAACAGTTGGCAGTTTGTTTTCAGAGTTTTCTCTAATAATATTTGCTACTTGACGTGTTAGATCACCGTACATTACAGGAACAGTTTGTTGTTTACCATCACCCGCTTCAAATTTAAATCCAATAAAGATTCTCATAAACTGTGTTACGTATCTTCTAATCTGTCCGTCGTAGAAAAAATCCATTACTTACTTGCCTTTTTAAAATCGTGTGTAAATGCTTTTTCGTCACCTTTAGCAGCAGCAGCACGTCTCTGTTTTACTTTAACAGCAATTGAATCGTCATCTTTTTCTGGTGGACGTCTTTTTACAGTATGTTTCTTAGGACGGCTTGTTGCAAAGCCTAAAATTTCGTCAATACGCATTATTCATCTGCCTCTGGTTTAAGTGCTTTCGAAAGACTCTGTTTTTCTTTAACTGTCTTACCATCAATAACTTGTTCATTAGTATTATTGATAAACGTAGATTTAAGATCTTTGTTTGTTCTAGCATCGTGTCCAGCAAAGTCTGCACCTGCTGCAACATCGCTAGGACCTAAGTTACTCATTGTCATTCTTACATCATCCTCAACTTTACTCCATCTTCCTTTCTTGAAGATGAATAGTCTTGTTGGTTTATAATCTGTTCTAAGATGGAATTGTCCATCGCCTGGGTTCATAGGAAATGCAATACCTTGTGTAAACGGAGCACCATTTGCTGGAATTCCATCTCCTACTAAGTAACCATCATATCCTGACATTTCAGGATTTGCATTAACCATATCTGCGGTATAACTTGTGTAGACTTCGTCTCCATTATCGTCATATATTGGATTACCTTTTGCGTCTGTAGATGGTATTAATAATTGTGTATCATCTGCTGTGACTAGTTCAGCATTGCCAACTTCGTCACGTTGCAGTGTATAAAATTTAGTTGTATCATAACCACTTTGCGGAGCATCTGCTTCTGCTTGATCAAGAACTGCACCTGTAATTTGCATTTCTTTTTCGTATGTAGACATAATATCTTTAAGTGTATCTGCAAGTTTCCAATCGCCTCCTGGCGGCGATGAAGTAGTTTCTGCTAGTGCTTCGTATTTCTCACCGTTGTAAGAAACAATGTCTCCAGGGAAGTAAGTTGAATTAGCATTGTATTCACCTTTATTATTTTCTTCTCCTGCAACAGCATCAAGGATATCTTTGAACTCTTGTGCGTCTACTAATGGTTTACATTTTGCTCTGTATAAATGAGGATACCAAGTAACAGAAAATCCTTCTGCTGCTCTGTTTACATCTTCAATTACATAAAATCTTTTTAGTGCGTAATTTAAATCATTTAATGCATATTCATCTTTTAAATGAGGCAATTCAATTACGTCACCTGCTATTAATTTTCTACCTAACTTTTCTACAGTGTCATTGATATGAAATGTTACAAACAGTGTGTCGTTTTGTAGAAATAACCCGAACTGACTTAGATTAAAATCTACGTCATTTACATTATACACGCCACGTAATACATATACATCTGGATCGTATTTACGATCTCTATTTTCTAAGAACAGCATATCCTGTATATTTGTAGGATTGTCTGTTGCATATTTAGGGGTTGTAGGAGTTTCTTCTCTACTACTTCCTGGACCTAGATAGCGGTGTATAAGCACATCGGTGCCGCCCACCTGAAACATTTCCCAGGCAGTTTTATCAATAAATTTGTAGTCGTTGCCCTTCTCAGGACGGTATAAACTCAGTCTTGGCATAGTATATGTATTTACCTATTCCGTCACAAGGCATAAATAGTTATATGAGCCAAATAGATACAGCAAAACAAGAAGTATTCGATTATGTAAAAGCAATGCTCGGCGATGGTATGATCGACGTCGAACTAGATCCTATTCACTACGAAACAGGACTTAAACGTGCATTAGGTGTTTTTAAACAAAGATCTGATAATGCTGTTGAAGAAAGTTACATTACACTTACTCTTGAAAAAGAAAAAAATGATTATATTCTACCTGATGAAATACAACAGGTAAGACAGATTTTTAGACGTTCAGTTGGCTCACGTACTGGTAACGGAACTGGTGGTACAGTTTTTGAACCTTTCAATCTAGCATACACAAACACATATTTGTTAAGTTCAACTAATATGGGTGGACTTGCTACATACGAATTATTTTCAGGCTACCAAGAACTAGTAGGTAAAATGTTTGGCTCATTTATCAACTTTACTTGGAATCCTCAAAGTAAAAAACTAATTATTATGCAACGCCCAAGAGGAGAGGAACAAGTACTTCTTTGGTGTTACAATAATAAACCTGATCACACTATGATTAATGATCAATATGCAGGACAGTGGATTAAAGATTATACACTTGCAAACTGTAAGATAATGCTAGGACAGGCACGTGAAAAATTTGCTAGTATTGCAGGACCACAGGGCGGTACAGCACTTAATGGTGCAAGTATCAAACAAGAAGGTTTTAATGATATTGAAAGACTCACTGCCGAATTAGTAACACTAGTACCAGGTGGACAAGGCTACTATTGGATTAACGGATAATGAAAGCATCAGAATTTATTACAGAAGAACACGAAGAACTGTATACCGAAACCGCTAAAATGGTTTGGGGTAGAACAGGCGGCACTGCTAAAGGTGGTAAAACAAAATTACGTTTCCGTTGCTCAACAGGTCCAAGAGCAGGTAGACAAGTAAGTCATCCGTCCAAATGTCATCAACAATACAATGTTGCTAAAGCCCAAAAAATGAAGACAACCAGAGCAAGAACTGGACCAACACAAGCACGTAGACAACAAAGAACCAAGTCTATCAACACAGCAAGTGTGTTAGCACGTAAACTTAATACGGGCAAACCAGGACAGCCAAGACCTTACATTTAGACTTGACAAACCTATAGATGATGCTATAATGTTTAGTATTACTTAGGAGAAAAACTTTTATGATTATAGGCCTTTGCGGTTTTATCGGATGTGGTAAAGACACAGTAGCAGACTATCTAACAAACGACCACGGCTTTCGTAGAGAAAGTTTTGCAGGAACACTTAAAGATGCTGTTTCCGTAGTTTTTGGTTGGGATAGAGAAATGCTTGAAGGAAGATCTAAAGAAGCACGTGAATGGCGTGAACAGATAGATCCTTGGTGGTCAGAACGCTTAGATATGCCGACATTGACTCCAAGATGGGTGCTACAATATTGGGGAACTGAAGTTTGTCGTAAAGCATTTCACGATGATATTTGGGTAGCAAGCCTAGACAACAAACTGCGTAATAGTGCAGATGATATTGTAATTAGTGATTGTAGATTTCCTAATGAAGTTAATGTAATTAAAGAAGCAGGTGGTAAAGTTATTTGGGTAAAACGCGGTAGTTTACCAAAATGGTATGATTCAGCAGTTCAAGCAAATGAAGGATCAAATTTCCATATTAACGAAATGAAACTAGCAAAAGTACATCCTAGTGAATGGTCTTGGGTAGGCACTGAGTTCGATGCAGTAGTTGAAAATAATTCTTCTATTGACGAACTATATGCACAGGTTGAAAACTTACTAGTAGTCAGCCACTAAGTCACCTTGTTTCCAACGTATATTTTCCTTAGATAACACATTTCTGCAATTAGCACATACAGTTTTTAAATTTTGTGGCCTACAATTATCTAAATTTTCGTCAACGTGAAATACTCTAAATATCTCTTTATGTGGTGATTTGAATCCACATTTATCACACTGGTTTTTAATTTTATATCCTGCACGTTGCCATCTAGGAACACCGTGATGCAGTCCGTGTTGGCTACAAGATTCGCATAGACTTCTATAGTATGTCTTATTGTTTTTCTTATAGTTTACTGCACGTGGTCGTAAACCGCATTTACAAAGTGGTCTCATACGTGTATTTACACCTTTTAGACCCCTTTTTATATAGGTATAAACAGCAGTTTTTGTTGTAATCTACTAAATACATTAGTAATACAGATTAGGTATAACAATATACTTTTACATTACCAGGAGATAACGGAATGGCACTACAATCACCAGGCGTTGAAGTAACTGTAATAGATGAGAGTTTTTACACACCCGCTGAACCGGGAACAACACCTCTTATCGTAGTTGCTACAGCCCAAGATAAAATTAATGCTGCTGGCACAGGAACTGCTTCAGCAACAACTGCCGCGAATGCCGGAAAAGCATTTAAGGTAACATCACAGAAAGAATTAGTAGATCTTTTTGGAGTTCCAAACTTTGAAAAGACAGCAAGTAACACACCAATACACGGAAGTGAATTAAATGAATACGGCTTGTTAGCAGCATATTCATTGCTAGGCGTATCTAACGCTGCATTTGTTACTAGAGCTAACGTAGATTTAGGACAATTAGCAGGTACTGCAGATGCACCGGGAGCGAATCCGGATGATGGTACTTGGTGGGTTGATACAAGAGGCACAACTTGGGGCATCCAAGAATGGAACGGTGCTGCTATTACAACAACAGGTGGACAAAAGTTTACTAATAAAACACCAATTGTATTAACAGATGACGACACAACAAAAATTGACTCTGGTACAGGAAAGCCTAAAGGTTCAGTAGGCGCTATCGGAGACTATGCAATTATTTTCCAAACAGTAGACGGTTCAGGATCATTCGTAGCAACTAAAGAAACAGCAAAAGTGTATTACAAATCCGCTGGTAATGGTGTTTCTCCAAGTGCAGGTGAATGGGTACTAGTAGGATCAAACGATTGGACAGCAAGTCATCCAACTATCGTTGGTGACACATTTACTGCGGCAAGCGGTAAGTTTTCAATCAACAGTACAGACTTTGAAGTAACTGGTACACTTGATGATCTAGTAACTGCTATTAACGGACAGATTAGTAGAACACAAGGCATTTATGCTAGAAACGTAAGCGGTAAATTATACCTATACGCACAAGGCAAAGAAGCAGATGCAAACAATACTGACTCAACACTTACACAAGCAATTATTATTGATGATGCAAGTACAAGTCCAGCAGTTGATTTTGACGCATTAGGTTTTGCAAAAGGAACGTATTATGCTCCTGCACTACAGCAGTCAGCACATACAAGTGTTCCACAATGGAAAACAAATGATAGTGCTTCACGCCCAACAGGAAGTGTTTGGTTAAAAACAACTGAACCTAACAATGGTGCAAGATGGAGAGTTTACAACTGGTCAAGTGCAACTACAACTTGGAATGCAGTTAATGCTCCAATTTATGGTTCAGGACACGCTGCTTTATATTGGTTAGATAGAAGTGGTGGCGGCGCAAACATTGCAGCAAATGCTATTTTTGTTCAATCAAACTCAAATGAACACAGTGGTTTTGATGCAACACCATCAACAGCAACATTTAGATTATGGCGTAGAGCTGCAACAGGCAACACTGTAGTTACATCAGCAGAAGTTACTGCTTCAACATTTACAGCAGGATCAAATACATTTGATCTAGCAGAAAGTGTTAAAAATTCAGCAGCATTAGCAACAGCGGTTACTGTAACATTTACAGCAACTGGTGCAACAACTGATGCAGATTTACTTGCAGATGCAGTTAACAGTGCAGGCTTTACAAACATTGAAGCATCGGTAGATACTGATAACAAAGTTTCAATCTTCCATAAATTAGGTGGAGACTTTAGAATTGCAGACGGAAATAATGCTCCAATTGGAAGTGCTTATACTGCATATAACATTGATACACTAGCAGGAACAGCAAACTTATATGCTGCACCAGCAGGTAGCAGTGATGACTTTGTTGCAAGTTTATGGCAACCATTAGCAGCAAGTAATTTCAAAGCAAGTTCAAACAATCCAGAAAACGAACCAGCAGACGGACAACTTTGGTACAACCCAGAGTTTTCAGAAGTTGATATTATGATCCACAATGGTACTACTTGGGTAGGTTATCATAACTATGGAACATATAGTAACTGTTCACCAGCAGGTCCAATTGTAAGTGCTACTGAGCCTAAGAAAGATACAGGCCAATCAGACGGAACAGCACTTGTAGATGGCGACCTTTGGATTAGCACAGCAGACTTAGAAAACTTCCCAACTATTTACAGATGGAACGGAACTACACTTGCTTGGGTACAAATTGATAAAACTGATCAAACTTCAGAAGAAGGTGTATTGTTTGCAGATGCACGTTTTGGTTTAGCAGGTGCTACTGGTAATACAGCAGCAGATATCATAGACTTACTAACTAACAACTACTTAGATCCAGATGCACCAGATCCTGCACTATATCCGCAGGGAATGCTGTTATGGAACTTACGTAGAAGCGGTGGAAATGTTAAGAAATATAACAACAACTACATTGACACAACTGCTGATAATGAAAGATTTAACAACAGTGAGGCAATGACAGGTTACGCTACAGACAGATGGACTACTGAATCAGGCAACCAAGAAGACGGTAGCGGATCATTTGGTAGAAAAGCACAGCGTATGGTAGTTGTACAAGCATTGAAATCTGCAATTGACACAAGTGATGAGATTAGAGACGAAGAAAGACGTAACTTTAACTTAATTGCTTGTCCAGGTTACACAGAAACAATGAGCAATCTTGTTAACTTAAACATTGACAGAGGCTTAACAGCATTTGTAGTTGGTGACACACCATTTAGATTACCAGCAGATGCTACATCATTAACAAACTATGGTTCTAATGCAGAACTAGTTGTAGACAACAACGATAACGGTATTGTTACATACGACGAGTATATGGCAGTATTTTATCCAAATGGATTTACAACAGACTTAGGTGGAGCAAACGCAGTTGTTCCAGCATCACACTTGATGCTAAGAACTATTGCACTGAGCGATCAAGTATCGTTTCCGTGGTTTGCACCAGCAGGTACAAGACGTGGTGGAATCAGCAATGCTACAGCAGTAGGTTATATTGATGCAGCAACAGGTGAATTCCAAACAGTTGCACTTAACGAAGGACAGCGTGATACGTTATATGATCAAAAAATTAACCCAATAACATTCTTTAATGGTGTTGGTTTAGTTAACTACGGTCAGAAAACAAGAGGCAGAAATGCTTCTGCGCTAGACAGAATTAACGTAGCAAGATTGGTAGTATACTTACGTAGCCAACTTAATAAATTAGCTCGTCCGTATATCTTTGAACCAAACGACAAAATCACAAGAGACGAAGTCAAACAAGCAGTAGAAAGTTTACTACTTGAGTTAGTTGGCTTAAGAGCTCTTTATGATTTCGCTGTTGTTTGTGATGAAACAAACAATACGCCGGCAAGGATTGATAGAAATGAACTTTATGTAGACATTGCTATTGAACCTGTTAAGGCTATTGAGTTCATTTACATTCCATTGCGTGTCAAGAACACAGGAGAAATATAATGCCTATTACATCACTTAATAACTTTGGGGTACCAACAGACGCAGGCAACCAAGTGCTCTTGATGCCAAAGTTAAAGTATCGCTTCCGCGTTACTTTACTTGGATTCGGAGTAACTGCTGCAACTGAACTTACTAAACAAGTAGTTGATGTTTCAAGACCAAAAGTTGGTTTTGAAGAAATGCCGTTAGATGTTTACAACTCAAAGGTTTACCTAGCAGGTAAGTATACCTTTGAAACATTAACACTTAACTTGCGTGATGATGCAACTGGTGAAGTACAAAAACTAGTTGGACAACAAGTACAGAAGCAATTCGACTTTGTTGAACAAGCATCAGCAAGATCAGGTATTGACTACAAGTTTACAACTAAGATTGAAGTATTAGACGGTGGTAATGGAAACAACGCAGCAGGCGTTAACGTGCTTGAAACACAAAATATGTACGGTTGTTTTCTAACTAACGTTGATTACGGCGATGCAAACTACGCTACTAACGAAGCAATGACTGTTGCACTAACAATACGCTTTGATAATATGGTACAGTGGGGTGCAGGCGAGCAAGGTGTTGGTGTTGGTATTGGTGCTGCTGTCGAAAGAACACTCGGCAATACTACTACTGGTGCTACTGCTGCTCAAGGCGCTTAATACTAGTTTTATTAAAAACACTAAAAGCCCGGAAAATAATCCGGGCTTTTTTTATGGCTAAATAATAGTATGGCCAACAAATTTACAAGATTTTTGACAGACGTATTTACAGGATTATCAAATCCTAAAGGAAGAGTAGCGAACTATACACACGCTACTAGACTGTTTATTGATGATAATTATAGACTATCACCTAAACACAAATATAATTATTATGTTAGGATTGAATTAGATCCTACAGCACACAAAGCAGCAAACTTTACTGCAAAGCATACTGAAGAAGTAGGTTTACTTGTTAAAAATGTAAACTTGCCAAGTTTTAAATTTGATAAAGAAGTTTTAAATCAATATAATAGAAAAAAAATTGTTTACAAAAAGATTGATTATGATCCTGTAAGTTTTACTTTTCACGATGACAACCAAGGCATAGTAAATGCATTATGGGCAATATATTATGGTTATTACATTGCTGATAGAAACCTACCTAACTCGGCATTTGATTTTAATCACTACCGTGTTACTGATACTAATATGGATCAATTTAGATATGGCTTAGATAATAATATAACAACACCATTATTTAAAAGTGTACAGATATACACAATGGGTCGCAGAAGATTTATAGGTTATGAATTAATTAATCCAAGAATTACTTCTTGGGCTCACGGGGATTATGATTATGCTGCTGGCAGTGAACCTGCTGAAAGTACAATGACACTAGAGTACGAAGCGGTAAGATATACAGCAGGAAGAGTTAGTGAAGGATCTCCAAAAGGTTTTGCAACATTACATTATGATAACAGTCCAAGTCCATTAAGTGTTGCAGGAGGCGGTGTAAGTAATCTACTAGGACAGGGCGGAGTTCTTGATGGATTAGAATCTGTGTTTGGTGCGGTAGGAGATGGAACAGCATTTAGTTCCCCGCAGGGATTTTTAAGTACAGCAGTAAGTGCAATTAACACTTATAAGAATGCAAAAGGTTTAAGCAAAGCCAGTATACTACAAGAAGGTATTAATATTCTTTCAAGTCCGGCAGGACAACAAACAGTTGCTAACACAATTAGTGGTGTAGTTGGAACTGTGTTTCCTAAAAACACAAATACCGGTGGATCAACAGAAGCAACACAAAAACGTGTACTTGGCGGCTCCGGCGTAGGAAGACAGGATATAGGAACGTAAAATGGCAGGAGAAGTTCAAACTAATTTACCGGCAACGGTAACACAAGATAGCGGACAAAGAACTAAATTGTTTTTTGATACGTATGGTAAAGAACCTTTATCATATAAGGTTCCTGATATCGATGCTGCCATTCAGTTTTTTAGCAAAAAAGGTTTTAGTAATCCCGCAGCAAACTTATCAGCAGTAGTATTACTTAAACAGGCCAAGTTAGAAAATATTCCTATTAACCAAATTTTAGATACACTACGAGGGTTTGATAACCTACAAGTGTCAGCACTGGTCGGTGAAATTATGAACAATCATAGACCGTCTACTTCAACACTAGGTTATAGACAACCATCACCCGAAGTAAACAAAGAACGTAATGTGGTTGCGTAAATGGCTAAGTTTGCACAAGGCCGTTATACTATCAAAAATCCTGAAAAGTATGTAGGTACAAAAGCACCATTAGCAAGAAGCAGTTGGGAAACTGTGTTTATGCGTATGCTAGATGAACATCCAAGTGTAGCACAATGGGCAAGTGAAAGTATAAAGATACCATATAAAGATCCGCTTACAGGAAAATATTCAGTATATGTACCAGATTTCTTTATTGTATATAATGATAAAAACGGAAAGCAACACGCTGAAGTAATTGAAGTTAAGCCACAAAATCAAACACTAAGAGAAAAAGTAGGAAAGAGTAGATTTAATCAAGAGCAGTATATTAAAAATATGGCTAAATGGGAGGCTGCTGCTGCTTGGTGTAAGCAAAAACGTGTTAGATTTCGTATAGTTAGCGAAGAAGAAATTTTTCACCAAGGCTCTAAACGTAAATAAATACTATAATAAAATGGTAATACAAAATGACCAAAAAGTTAGAAGAATTGTTTAATATGGAAGATCAAAAAGTTGCGGAGGCAGAAGTTGAAGCAAAACAGGAACCTGTTGAAAGTAAAGCAATAGATCCAGAACAAGCACAGCAAGAAATTAAAAGTGTTGAACAATCATATAAAGCAATACAACAAGTAACACAAGATTTACCACAAATTCGTGAACTAGATTCTATGGGCGAAAGTGAACTAGATCATTTAGCGTCAAAAGCAGAACAAGCATATGACGATTTAATGGATTTAGGTATGAATGTAGAAGTACGCTACAGTGGACGTATTTTTGAAGTTGCAGGTAGTATGCTCAAAAATGCAATTGATGCTAAAACTGCTAAAGTAGATAAAAAGTTAAAAGCAGTTGATTTACAACTTAAAAAACTTAAAATTGACCGTGATTCACCTGAAGATCCTAATGAATTAGTGGATGGAACAGGATATGTTATGCTAGATCGTAACGAATTAATTAAGAAATTAGGCGGAAAGGAATAAATAGTAATATGAAGACGTTTAAACAATATCTCGCAGAGAGCAAAAAAGTATACAGTATGAAAGTTAAGGTTGCTGGAGAGCTTCCTGAAGGGTTTGCTGATGATTTAAAAGCAAGACTTGACACTAGAGGAATTATTGAGTTCGAACAACTTAAAACTACACCAGTTACTGAAGCACCGCTAGACTTTCCAGAGTTAGCAAACTGCGAAGTACATACGTTTTCAGTTGTTACAGAATATCCTTGTACACCAACAGACATAGAAAAAGAAATTTTTGAAATGGGCTGTTGTAAAGAAGGAATGTACATAGCACGTAATGCATTAAGTCCGTCAGAAGAATATCAAGCAACAGACGGTAAACGTGAAGGTGCATTATTACACGATAATGAATATAAAGAAGGGATTGCTGTAAAACACAAAGATTATTTCGGAGATGATTTTAACAAATCATTTTTACAAGACCTAGCAAAAACAGCAAAGGATCGTTCTAAAGAATTAGGACACGACAAATTAAAAGCGGACGTTTACCAAGACGTACCAAAATTAAAAACTGATAAGGCAGGTGTAAAAAGTCCTGTAGGGAGTAACTAATATGGATTTCCAAGAACTAGTAGCAAAGATGACGGCTATTGACACAGCGAAGAATGCACCTGTAGAAACAAAAACAGATGAGTGCGGTATGCCTCCAATGGCACCAAATATGCCAGCACCAGAGCCTAAAGATAAGGCATCAATGACAATTAACATTAATGCACAAGGTGATGCAATTCAAGATGTTATGGATCTTTTAAACAAGATGAAAGATAACGATAAACCATCAGCACTTGATATGCCAACAATGAGCATTATGCCGCCAATGGCAATGGATGAGCCAGAAGGACCTCCAATGCCTAAGCCAATTAACAAATTAATTCCAGACTTCGACGGCGACAACGATGATATGCCAGGCGGCGAAAAAGATATGATCGATATCAAAGCACTCGGTGATAAGGGAGACGACAACGATTACGACGATGACGGTAAGTTAGATGCTCACGAAAAAGATCACGATGACGAAGAAAAGTTACACAAGACTGTAGATAGAGACAGTGATGGTGATCACGATATGGACGATCACGATGCAGAAGAAAAAGATGATGAAGATAAAGAAGAAGCGTGGGCTAATGAGCCAGACGAAGATGAAAGATCAGTTCATTATCAAATGAATAAATTACAAGGCGGTATGAACCGCAGAAAAGGTACACATCCTAAAGTTGCTGGCGCTGACAATCCTATGCAACGTGTAAAAGAAGGTGAAGATTTACGTGCTACTATTAAAGCACAGTTACAAAAAGCATTAGCAGAAACTAAAGGAGCAAAATAAAATGGCAGACTTATTAACAACAACAATTGGCGGCGGTAGCTCAGTATTAGTTGCAGAAAATCGTAAAAGTGTCAAAGATGCAACAGTAGTTGATTATATGGGCAACAAAGATTTAACTATGTTTACTGTCGATTTTGTTGCTGCTGCAAACGCTGAAAATGGTGCTAACGAAGCAATTCAAAAGGTTGTTGAAATCATCGGCAAGTATGCTACTATTGTTATTCGAGGTGCTTTGTTTGACACAAACACTCAAATGTGCTTTGCTGTTGAAACACCAAACGATTCAGAAAATTGGGACGGCGCTGGCGCTGAAACATTGGTAGAACAAATCGAAGACGAAATTCAGGCACAAGGTGCTACATACGGTAACAACACCTTTGATATGACTGCTGTTACTTGTACTGTTAAAACTACTTTCCAGTTAGCATAATAGTACGTTTCATACTATCCAAATAGGGCCGTAAGGCCCTATTTTCTTCTATAAATACTAGTATGGCAAAGAGTTTAGATGGCGTTCAAATTAAGAAAGCCCATAGTAAAAACAAATATACACTAGAAGAAATCAAGCATCTAGAGGCTTGTATGGATCCTATTACAGGTCCGTTATACTTTTGTGAAAACTTTTTAACTATTCAACATCCTACAAAAGGCTCTATGAAATTTGTTCCTTACGGATTTCAAAGAGAATTAATACAAGCGTATGCAGAAAACAGATACTGTGTTGCGATGCTTCCGAGACAGATGGGCAAAACAACCTGTGCTGCTGGTTACCTGTTGTGGTATACAATGTTTACACCTGAAGCTCAAGTGCTGATTGCTGCACACAAATATGCAGGCGCTCAAGATATTATGAATAGATATAGGTTTGGTTATGAAACTTTACCAGACTTTATTCGTGCAGGTATTTACACATATAACAGGAATACAATTGAATATGATAACGGTGCTAGAATACAAGCAACAACTACAACAGAAGATACTGGACGTGGTAAATCTCTTTCATTGATATACTGTGACGAGTTTGCATTTGTGCAACCTCCGGAGAAAGCCAAAGAGTTTTGGACTGCACTTTCTCCTACACTGTCAACAGGTGGTAAAGCGATTGTTACAAGTACACCAAACTCAGATGAAGATCAGTTTGCTATGATTTGGGCAGAAGCAAATAAAAAGTTTGACGAACACGGTAACGATCAAAAAGTAGGAACAAATGGATTCTTTCCTTATTTTGCTCCGTGGACTGAACACCCAGACAGAGACGATGATTGGGCAAACGAAGAACGTGCTAAGATCGGTGAAGAAAGATTCCGCCGCGAGTTTGATTGTGAATTCTTAATCTTTGATGAGACGCTTATCAATAGTGTCAAACTTGCAACACTAGAAGGTGTAGAGCCTATTGCCAACACAGGTCAAACACGATGGTATGGTAAAATTAATCCTAAAGCAACATATATGGTTGCACTTGATCCTAGTTTAGGTACAGGCGGCGATTATGCTGCAATACAAATATTTGAAATGCCTGCAATGAAGCAAGTTGGCGAATGGCGACATAATCTTACACCAGTACAACAACAGATTAGAATATTACAAGATATTCTAAAATATATTTTTACTCAACAACAAGAAGGTGGAAACAACAATCCTACCATATACTATAGTGTAGAAAACAACACAATCGGTGAAGCAGCATTGGTTGTTATACAAGATATAGGCGAAGAAAACTTTAATGGTTTGTTTTTAAGTGAGCCTATTAGAAAAGGTCACGTAAGACGCTATAGAAAAGGATTTAACACAACACATAAAACTAAAATTACCGCGTGTAGTCTATTTAAAAATGCACTAGAGCGAGACAAAATGAAGATTTACAGCAAGCCTTTAATATCAGAATTAAAGACTTTTGTAGCAACTGGTGTTAGTTATAGTGCTAAAACAGGCGAACACGACGACTTGGTTTCAGCAGTTTTATTGATTATACGTATGGCTAATCAATTGGCTAATTGGGATCCAAAAATATACGAGAAAATGACGGAGAGAATGACCGAAGATGAGTATCCATTGCCGATATTCGTATCTGGGGGTTTTTGATAAATACTTATATGGACGCAACCAATAACATATCTACTGACTTATTTTATAAGGTTAGAAGCAGATTTTCTAACTTAAAACTAGGCGATGATTCAGGACAAATTACTATTAATCCTGAACAAGCACGTTTCTTTGACTTTGACTATGTTGAAGAAGATAAAAAGATCGGACACGTAAGCATAAGCCTTGCTGAACCTAATTCTATGAAAGTTTACTTTTCGAATGGGATTACAGAAGGTATGGACAGTGATCAAAAAGATGGTTGGTATGGGTTTTTAAGAGAATTAAGAAAGTTTGCAAAAAGAAGACTACTTGCATTTGATACAAGAGATATTGCAAAAGATAATCTAGATAAAAGAGATTATGCTTTCCTTAGTCAATATGCAACCCCAGAGTCAGACAATGATACAATTACAAAACCTGTCGGAGAGAATGTAATGAATGAGAGTAATTTATATGGAACTAAAACACAAAGTTTCCAGAAACTAGAAGATACTAAGTTAATCATTAAGCATAGTAAAAAACTTGATGATGATATGGATTTAAAACCAGGCGCAAGATCAAGAAATATTTCTGCACTATTTGTACAAAATGAATCAGGAGAAAGATTTAAATATCCTTTCATTCATTTAGCAGGTGCTAGAGCAATGCAACGTCACGTAGCAAACAGTGGCGCACCTTATGATGAAATCGGTGAAAGTATTGTTAAGATGAGTGAAGAAATTGCTCAACTAAAAGGCTTTACAAACTACTGTGTACGTAATGATTTGATGAACTCCGACACTAATCGAATTGTAGAACGCAGTAAAGTACAACTTGATACTCTCAGAGAAAGAATTGCAAAACTTTCCAAACAATCTTATTACGAGGCTTATATCCAAGAGTTTCAGGCACCTAGTAATCAAGAAGTAGACGATGATGTTATGGAGCAGTACAAAGAAATGTTTACTGTTAAGAATTTTAAAGAAGACTTAACAGATGTATTCCCAGTTATTCACAGATTAATGAAAGAAGATGAAACTGTAGGCTATGACGACATAGTCGAAATGACAGCAGAGGCCGAAGGCACTGAGTTACCAGAAACAGAATCAGAAGAATCACAAGATGATATGGCAAAATTTGAGGCTTGGGTAGATGCACTAGGTGAAGAAAGTCCAATTCAAATAGCAGACGAAGAAGAAAAAGCAGATATGGTTAAAAGTTTAAACGAACTTACTAGCCAAGAATTTACAGCAGGCGTAGATGGCACTAATGCAATTACAAGTTTAGAAGGAATTATTGAAGATCCTAAACTAGAACAAGACATTAAGAAACAAGCAACAGAAGACTCAAATACAGATGTACGTCCATTACTAAAAGCGTGGATTGAAGAAAATGCACCAGATGTATTAGGCGAGTTAGACTTCGGCGATATGGCAGATGAACCAGCAGTAGGCGCAGATGAAGTTGAGCCACAACAAGAAGATATGTCCAAAGGTATGAACAAGTATGGACTTGCTGCTATTAATAAAGATGGAAAATTTTATAGCGTTAAAGACAATGAGATTACAGGCGAGTTTGATAGCATTGAAGAACTTAAAAAACATCAAGAAGAATTACTAAACAAAGAAGAATCAGTTGAGGTTGCAGAAGGCGGCAATGCTTGGGATATGGCAATTACAGGCGGAATGGAAATTATTTCAAACTGCGATAGCGAAGAAGAATGTATTAAACAACTAGAAGCAGAAATAACAGGCGGCAAAGATGCTGATGATGCATATGCTGATGCAATTTACAAAGACTATATTGAAAAGATTAAAACAGATGGCTTTGATAAAGTGAGACACGAAATTGACAGTCAAGAGTTTCACGGTGATATTGCAGGCGATATTATGGATATGGAAAGCCAAGAAACTGAAGGTAATGAATTCAGTAAAAAAGTTCAAGACCTTAAGTCACAGGGTGCAAAGAAAGGCACTAAGTTTAAAACATCTGATGGTGAAGAACATACACTAGAAGGTGTTGCAGAATTTATTAAATCTTTTTATGATGATAATACAGGCACTTTTCCAAAAGGACCAGAAGGCGTAGCAACAATGGTAGGCAAGAAGTTTGGCGAACAGGCAGAACAGGTTGCACGTAAAATGGTTGAGAGAATGGCTCCTGCACAAGAACAAGGCGCAGAAGAACTAGAAGAACTAGAAAGAATTAAACAACTAAGCATATATCGATAGAATCCCAACTACCTTAGGGACCGTGATGTTGCAAGGCGTCACATTAAAATAGATCCGCAAGGATCTATTTTTTTGACTTAGCAATCTTTAATGATTTTCTGTATT
>Ga0222715_10001732_pt1 | contig 20634 bp, 18 predicted proteins | sample C33_9DmetaG_FD_165056 | JGI IMG/M metagenome (GOLD analysis project Ga0222715, IMG submission 165056) | Estuarine water microbial communities from San Francisco Bay, California, United States - C33_9D | ecosystem: Environmental > Aquatic > Marine > Unclassified | place: USA: California... | reverse complement strand
ACTGGGATATGGGCACTGATGTAACTACTAGTACTGGAAATAGATTTTTACAATTCTCATGATATTATTTAATAACAGTGGCGTACCTTTTGCAAGAAAAATACAAGACTCTATAACAATAGAAGTACCTGCGATATATAATGAAGATGGAACTTTAAATGAACCAAGTACTGCTACAGCTTTGCAAACTGCTTTAGATAACTTTATAGAACAGGAGGAATTAAATGAAGCTCATAGATAAAAATGCATATCTTTCAACTCCTTATAGAATGAGATGCTTAGTAAAAAATGTAATAGCAGATACAGAGTTGCATTCATTTAACACAGAAACTCTTGAGGATTACACAGGTGGAATTACAGCAATTACCGAAGATCAAACTGAATTAAAATATTACAAAATTAATAACTTAAAAGTTTCTGGAGAGGTAGAAGTTTATATATGGAGAGATAATTTTATGTGGAAAACAGCAGATAAAGTAAAACCAACGGATTACCTATTTACAGATCATGGAAGCATAGTGCCAATAGAAACAATAGAGGTATTAAATTCAAACCTAGTTGGAAGAAAAATAACTACAAATGATAATATTTTTGTAGAGAGGTATTTAGTAAAATGAGTAGACGAGTATTATTAGGAAAAGCTGGATCAGACTATGGACTTTTTATATCTAAAATTGGCGTTGATGTTGTGAATGACTCTGGCACCTTATGTAATAAAGATTTAATGATTTTTGACAGTAGAGAAAAAGGGTATGCACAAGTTATTGCAAAAGGAACAGTCAATGTATCAAGAGGAAGCAGCAATGCTCAAACTATAACATTTTCAAGTATTGCGATTCCTAATCCTGTAGTTATTATTTATGCTGATGGAGAGTATATAGAATTAACAAGTGTAAGTACAACAGCTTTTATACTAACAGTTCCAAATACTTATCCAACTATGTCAAGTTTTGGATATAGTCTATTTGGATTAAGTACTACAGGTGAAGATACTCCAGCAACTACCACAGTAAATTATATAGTTTTAAGAGGATTTGCATAATGGCAAGAAGATTAGTATTGGGAAAAGCAGGTTCAGACTATGGATTATTTGTGTCTAAATCAGGAACAGATGTTATAAATGATTCAGGTGTTTTAACAAGCGGAGAAAACCTACTATTTGATAGCAGAGTAGGAATCGGAAGTTTACCGCTTAAATTTCATGGACAAGGCACTATTAGTGCTCCCGCAACAGTAGGTACATCTGCCACAACTACTATAACGCACTCTTTAAATTATAAACCTTTTGTAATTGTTCAGTGGTGTTTTTCAACAGATGTAACTAATGGAGTTGCTACAAAAATGTACCCTGCAATGCGTTATGAATTTGATGAAAATGATTATAACACAGATTATGGAACTAATGAAGAAGAATATGACTCAAGGATTTATGGAGGAGTTACTTTTCAAGTAACGACAACAACAGTAATAATTAAAAACCATTTTTCAGGGGGTATAAAAGAGTATACTGTTACAGGGCAAGGAGCCTCACAAGAAATAGAAAACATATCCCCATTAGAAATAAAATACGCATTTTTAATATTTGACGTAGAAGGAGTAGATACAGAATGATAACAAAAATAATAAAAAACATAGGAATAATAGAGCAAAAATTATATACTTGTCCAACAGGCAAAGTAAGTACTTTTTCAAGATTTAGTATAACAAATACTTCCGATAGCGAAATAACGTTTGATCTAAGGTATTACAATGCTTTAGGAAATGAAAGTATATATTTAGCAAAAAACGGAGTATTAGCAGCTGGCGGACAGCATATAAATATTAGCAATACAAATACTTTAGTTTTAAATGTAAACGATTACATAACAGTTCTAAGTACCGTGGATTCTTCTATAGATGCTATTGTAACGTATGAGGAAAGTGACGTCTAATGATTTCACATTGGAAAAATAATCCTTGACATCAGGTGTTATTTTTTGGTATAATTAACAGATTGGAGGGATAAAGAAAAAACTATGAGTGCAGGCACATACAATATAAATATCGATCAGGGATCAGATTTTTCTTTGCAATTAACTATTCAAGAAGGAGGATCCGCAAAAGATCTAACAGGCTTTAGTGTCAGAGGACAACTGCGCCCTACAATAGATTCTAGCACTCTCACAGCAAGTTTTACAGGAACCGTAACAAATGCTTCTAGTGGTATATGTACTATTAGCCTACCGTATACTACTACAGCTAGTATTACTCCAGGAATTTATGTATATGATGTAGAACTTTATACCGCAAGTACAGTACAAAGGCTAATACAAGGAACAGCGACAGTTAAAGGCGAAGTAACAAGATGAGCCGTCTAGCTACTACTGTAGTTACAGCAGCTCCATATACTACTATAATTACTGAGACTACGAGTGATGAAATAACAGTAAATAGAGTTCAAACAGATACAGCTGATATTGCAGTAGAATATTTTTTCTCAAAATTTTTAGCAGAAGATATAACTGTAAGTTCTTATAATACAATTACTGCAGTAAATGCACAAGATGCTCTTGAACAGCTTGCAGACCAACATTTTGTACAATCTTCACAACCAAGTGGAGCAAATATAGAAGAAGGCGACCTTTGGTATAATACACTAACAGATAATTTGTATGTATATAGGGAAACTTCTGCAAATAATTTTGAATGGGTAGCTATAGCTTCAGCTACAGGCGATATGGACACATTAGACGGGGATACTTTCGTATGAGTGATGTAACAGTTACAGTAACAGAAGACGTAACAAGTGTTACGACAAGTCAAACCGTTAACCCAATTACAGTTACAGAGGATATTACTTCTGTTTCTGTAAGTGCAGTACCTCCTGCAGCGACAAGTGCGTCTGCTGTAGGTGTTACTCCATACAATACATTGACTGCTACAAATATTCAAGATGCACTTGAAGAATTAGCAGACCAGTTTTTTAGATCAGCTACTGCTCCTACAGGGAGTAATTTAGCGGAAGGAGATCTTTGGTACGATACTGATGATGATCAGTTAAAAGTGTACAGAGAAACTTCTTTAAATAATTTTGAATTCGTACCTCTTGCAGCTGCAACAGATACAATGGACAACCTCGATGGAGGTTTGTTTTAGGAAAATAGAATGGCACAAACAATAAAAATAAAAAGAAGTACTAGCGCCGCAGTTCCATCGTCTGCCCTAGCTGCGGGTGAATTAGCATATTCGTTTAATTCGAATAAACTATTTATAGGTGACGGTTCAAATAATGATATTATAGGCGGTCAGTTATATACTGACATGCTTGATCATACGGCGGGAACACTTACTGCAAGTTCAGCAATAATAGTCGATGCAAGTAGCAAAATAGATAACTTACTAGTTGATAATTTACAACTAAACGGTAATACTGTTTCTTCTACTTCAGGAAACTTAGTTCTTAGCTCAGCAACAGGTTCAATATCTTTAGCTGGAGCAGCAACAGAAGTACTAATTATAGATGGTAGTTCTACTGCATTTACTATTACAGAAGGAACAAGTAACTATTTAACACTTGACACTACAAATGCTGCTGAAAAAGTAGTATTTAATAAGCAAATTGAAATAGGCTTAGATGGTACTGCAGGGTACACCCTTCCAACAGCAGATGGTACAAGTGGACAAGCACTTATTACTGATGGCTCAGGTGCAGTCAGTTTTACAACTATTTCAACAATTCTAACAGTTGGAGCAGACTCAGGAAGCAACGATAATGTTTCTCTAATTAGTGATGTATTAAGTTTTACTGGCGGAGAGGGTATAGATACTACTGTAACTGATAACACCATTACAATCGCCGGAGAAGATGCTACTACAAGTAATAAAGGTGTCGCTTCTTTCAACTCAACAAACTTTACAGTATCAAGTGGAGCAGTATCTGCAAAGGATATTACTCTTACAGCAGAAGACTCTTCTACTGCCGCCGCAAGCATTGGAGAAGGATTCACATTTGCAGCAGGAGAAGGTATAAATACTAGTGCTTCTGGTACTACATTAACAATTACTGGAGAGGATGCAACTACAAGTAATAAAGGTATTGCATCTTTTGATGCTACAGACTTTACAGTATCAAGCGGTGCTGTTTCTGTAAATGCAATTACACTTGGTTCTTCATCTTTAAATCCTGGAGCAACCACAACCGATATAGCGGGTCTAACCTCCCTAGCAATTGATAACTTAACTTTAAATGGTAATGAAATCTCTACTACAAACACAAATGGAGACTTATCTTTAAATCCAAACGGTTCTGGTGTAATAGATGTAAATAACTCAAGACTTACAAATGTTACTGATCCAACAGGAACACAAGACGCAGCTACTAAAGGGTACGTTGATGCTGTAAAACAAGCTTTAGATATTAAAGATTCAGTAAGAGTAGCAACAACAGCAAATATTACAATAGCTTCGGATCTTAATGTAGGAGATACCATTGATGGTGTCACTCTTGCCGATGGAGACAGAGTACTTGTTAAAGATCAAAGTACAGCTAGTGAAAACGGTATTTATGTAGCAGGCTCAAGTCCTGTAAGATCTGCCGATGCGAACACAAGCTCAGAAGTTACTTCTGGAATGTTCTGTTTTGTCGAAGAGGGAACTGTAGGCGGAGATAATGGTTTTGTACTTACTACAAATGATACTATTACTCTTGATACTACAAACCTTACTTTCGTTCAATTCTCAGGAGCAGGACAAGTTATTGCAGGAGATGCATTAAGTAAGTCAGGAAATACATTAAATGTAAATGATGACAATATCACTTTAGAAGTAAACTCAGATGCTTTACGAATTAAAGGAATAACAGCCACCGCAGTAGGCGACATTATATTAGGTGCTGCTACTAACGGCGGGTATACAAGACATGTAAAACCATCTTCTACAGCAACAACAAATTCATATTTGCTATCCATGGATACTAGTGGAAATGCTGTTTGGGGAGATGTAATTGATGGAGGGTCTTTCTAAGACCCCCTCATTCCGCCTATATAGGCAACAAGCAGGAATACCATAAATATGGCACAAACAATCAAATTAAAACGTTCGAGCGTTGCAGGAAATATACCTAGCAGTTCGGATCTAGCCTTAGGTGAAATAGCAGTTAATACAGCTGATGGAGCCTTATACATAAAAAAAGGTGACAACACCATTGTTGCAGTCGGTGACAATGACATTCTTCATATTGATACTTCTAATGGTCGAGTTGGCGTAGGCACAACTTCGCCTTCTGCTGATTTAACAGTAAGTGGCACTATAGCTAATGACGCGTTTACAATACCAAATAGTATAGGTTCTTCGGGTCAAGTATTAAAAGCCCCCACTTCTGGTACAACTTTAACTTGGGCGGATGAAAGTGGTTCGAGTGGAGCAATTGCTCCAAGTATCAACACAATGACCGGAGACGGTTCAACTACCACTTTAGCATTAAGCACCACTCCAGTTAATGAAAATGCAACAATTATAACATTTGACGGAGTTCTACAGCATAAAAGCACTTACAGTTTATCCGGAAGCACAATAACTTTTTCAACAGCACCAGCAAATGGAGTAGCAGTAGAGTGCATTGTTATTAACACACATTCAATTCAAGCTTTAGAAGATGGAGATTCAGATACAAAAATTCAAGTAGAAGAAACTGCTGATGAAGATAAAATAAGATTTGATACTGCTGGCACAGAAAGAATGATTATTGATGCTTCAGGCAACGTGGGTATTGGGACGAGTTCGCCTACTCAAAAGCTACAAGTAAATGGAAATATAAAACTAGAAACTACTGGTAGTGAGTATGTTTTTGCTGCTGCTACAGCTTCAAATAGTGTTGATGCTGGACATAGGTATCATTCAACCGAAGAGTATGTGGCAACATTTACTGGTGCTACTGAACGCATGAGAATAGACTCCTCAGGCAACGTGGGAATTGGTACTACACCGTCTGAAACCCTGCACGTAAATTCAGGAAACGTTAATAACGTTGCTCTATTTGAAAGCAATGACGCAAACGCAATAGTAGCTATTAAAGACGACACTACTACAAACACAATAAACGCAAATGCGGGCAGAATGGTTCTTACCGCAGATAGTGAAGATGCTGTTGCTGATAGCTACATGGGTTTTGAAGTTGATAACAGCGAAGCCATGCGAATAAACTCAGCAGGCAACGTGGGTATTGGTACGAGTTCGCCTGATTCTAAGCTTCAAATTATGAACAATGATGGCAGTTCATACAGGTTTGGTTATGGTGGTTCATCAGATGTTTATCTTGATGCTGATACTGTATATTTTAGAACAGATAATGGTGGTGCAAATACAGCAGTAATGACAACCAGTGGACTAGGTATTGGAACGACTAGTCCTACATCTAAAGTAGATATAAGAGGTCCGAATGGAGCAGTGCAAAGTAGAGGTCAGTTATATCTAACTAATACTGATAGTGCTGCTATAAATAATGGAAGTCAGATATCTCTAGGCGGAACATACTCAGGAACATCTGATACATTCTTTGCAAGTATAGCTGGTAGAAAAGAAAATAGTACTGTTGGTAATTTTCAAGGCTATCTACAATTTGCTACAAGACAAACAAGTGGCAATGTTGAAAGAATGCGTATCGACTCATCAGGCAACGTGGGTATTGGTACTGATTCGCCTTCTGATTACTATGCAGATAACTTAGTCGTAAACGCCCAAAATGAAGGTGGTATAACTTTAATTGGTACGTCTGCACATGAAAATTATTTAATGTGGGCTGACGGCACTAGCGGTACAGACCGATATAGCGGTTATCTTAGTTACAACCACAGCAGTAACTTTATGCGTTTTGCCACTAATGGCGGCACAGAACGTATGCGCATAGACTCGTCAGGCAACTTGTTGGTGGGTAAGACTAGTGCTAATAATACAACGCAAGGCATACGGATGTTAGGGTCAGCAGGATTTGCATCTTTTGTTAGAGCAAGTGCAGAGCCTATAGTAGTTAATCGTTTGACTGATGATGGAGACTTGATTGAGTTCCGCAAAGACGGTACAACCGTAGGTAGTATTGGTGCTTCTGGTGGGTCTGCATATATAGGCGGTTATCAAAACGCAGGTTTGTATTTTAACGGCACATCAGATGTTCGCCCTTGGAATACATCAACACAAGCTAACTTAGATAACAGTGTAGACCTAGGTAATTCTTCAGCTCGCTTCAAAGACCTTCACCTTTCAGGAACAGCTAACGCTGATAAAGTACTGGTTTCTAAAGATGGTACAGACCATATTGAAGTCGTTGACGCCAGTAGTGGGCAAGTAACAAATCTTACTACTGGAAACACTGTAGGCTACATTTCAGTAGACCCTAGCAATTCTGTAGCAGGCTCTAAATTTGGTGTTTATGTAGATGGCAGTGAGTATCTGGAAGTAAGCTCAACAGGCATAGACGTAACAGGCAATATAACAGTAAGCGGTACTGTTGATGGTCGTGATATTGCAACAGACGGTACAAAACTTGATGGCATAGAAGCAAATGCAACAGCCGATCAAACACAATCCGAAATAAACGCTTTAGGTATTACTGCAACAGGACTATCAGGTACGCCAAATATAACAGTTGGAACTATCTCTAGTGGTGCTATTACAGCTACCAGCTTACAATTAGGCTCTGATACCCAACCAACTTTAAGTGGGGATACAAACGTATTAAGAATTCAAACTAGCAGTGGCTACATTGACCTTGGGCCAAATAATACTAGTTATGCTCATATACAAACTGATCTGTCAAAATTTTATTTTAATAAAAAAATAATAGTGAATGAAGGCATTATTTCTTCTTATGACGAAGATTTAGTTTTACAAAGAGCATCATCAACTGTAGCTACATTTACTACAACAGGTGCTACCTTCGCAGGAACACTTGAAGCAACTTCATTTAGTGACGGAACAATTTCCGGAATCACGTTTATTGATGAAGATTCATTTGCAACAAACTCCGCAACAAGAGTACCAACACAACAATCAATTAAAGCATATGTAGATACACAAGTTGCAGGAGTTGTAGATTCAGCTCCAGCTGCATTAGATACACTCAATGAATTGGCTGCAGCTTTAGGTGATGATGCAAACTTCTCTACTACAACCTCAACAGCATTAGGAAATCGACTACGAGTTGATACTGCTGCACAAGGTTTAACTGGAACACAACAAGCAAACGCAATCACCAATCTCGGAATTACAGCGACAAAAGCCGAACTGAATTATGTAGATGGTGTAACAAGTGATATACAAACTCAGTTAGATGCAAAACTCGCTTCATCATCATACACAGCAGCCGATGTACTTACAAAGATTAAGACAGTAGATGGCTCAGGATCAGGACTAGATGCTGATACATTAGATGGTATTTCTTCTGCATCTTTCTTAAGAAGTGATGCTGCTGATACAATGAGTGGTGCTTTAACTATTAATACCACTGGTAGAGCTTTACTTATTACGGGTAATTCAACTTTGGACGGTTCTGATGCTTCAATTTATCTTGGAAACGCACCATCATCTTATGGTTTTGATATCACATATGAAGGTACTGGTTCTGGTAACACAAATGCATTTGTAATCACTGCCACTAATTTGGGCACCCCTAAAGAACTGATAAGAGCTAACCAAGATGGTATAGTAAAATTAGTTCAATCAGGTGCTACTATTGCTGGCAACACTATTTGGCACGCAGGTAACGATGGCGCTTCTTCAGGACTGGATGCTGATTTACTTGATGGGCAACATGGTTCATATTACTTAGACAATAGTAATCATACAAATAATGCAGGATATACAACAAATACAGGTACAGTTTCAAGTCTGAGTGACTTAAGTATTACTTCTACCGCCGCAGAACTCAATAAATTAGATGGATATACAGGTAGTGTAACAGAACTTAACTATTTAGATACTTTACATGCTACAGGAGTTACATCAACGGAATTTGATTATCTTGATGGTGTAACAAGTAATATACAAACTCAATTAGATGGAAAACAAGCAACTGGAAGTTACTTAACAGGAAACCAAACAATTACATTAAGTGGAGATGTATCTGGTAGTGGTACAACAAGTATTGCAGTTACAGTAGCAGACGACTCACATAATCACGTAATAAGTAATGTAGATGGATTACAGACAGCACTAGACGGGAAAGCGCCTAGTTCTACAACAACAACAGCCAATGCTGCTCTGCCAAAAGCTGGTGGGACTATGACTGGGAATCTTAACATTAGTAAAGATAACCCTGTTCTAATACTTAATGAAACAAGTTCTACTAGTAATGCAGATCAAATAGCGTATATTAGTTTCCAAGATAACGGCACAGAAGAAGCATGGGTAGGTTGGGGAAGTAATGGTAATTCAGATTTTACTATTACTAATAATATAGGATCTGTTGTTTTAAATGGAAATGGAACAACGCAAATAAATGATAACTTAGACCTTAACGGAAATGCTGATATCTCAGGCAATATAACAGTTACAGGAGATGGATTCTTTAACGGAACAAAACTCGAAGGCGATAGCAAAGAGATGATTCGATACTCGGATGCATGGTTAAGATTAAATCCTGCAAATGAATTTACTAGTGGTATATATTGTGGAACTGGATTATTAAGAACAGATGGAACTTTCCAAGTTGGTGCTAGTGGTTCTAAATTTGCAGTAAATGGAGCAAATGGCAATGTTACTCTTGCAGGAACAGTTGATGGTCGTGATATAGCAGCAGATGGCTCTAAATTAGATGGTATTGAAACAGGTGCTACTGCAGATCAAACTCAATCAGATATAAATGCACTTGGAATTACACAAGTAGGTACAATATCAAGTGGTACTTGGCAAGGTACAGCGATTGCCTCTGCATACCTAGATTCTGATACTGCTCATCTATCAGGCACACAAACATTTACGGGTGCCAAAACATTTAGTGCAGGAATTAATCTTAATAATTCTAATATTAGTGGAGTTGGTGCGATTCAAATAAATGATCCTGGCCCAAATGAAGGAGTTACTTGGTCAAACATAAAAATTTACGAATCACCCGATGATTTAACTACAAATACTGCTGGTAATTTCCAAGTTGTTTATGGAAGTACGAGAAGATTTACTGTAAATAATACAGGAGCGGATGTAAATGGTGCATTAACAGCGACAACAAAATCTTTTGATATTGAACACCCTTCAAAAGAAGGAATGAGATTGCATCACGGTGTGGTCGAAGGCCCAGAACATTCCGTATATGTCCGAGGCAAATCGAAAGAAAAAGTTATACTACTACCAGACTATTGGGTCGATCTTGTTCATGAGGACACGATTACAGTACAGTTAACGGCTATCGGTGGTGGACAAAATTTATATGTCGAAGACATAAAGGACAACAAAGTGTATGTAAATGGCGAAAATTATTTCTATTACATACAAGCAGAAAGAAAAGACGTAGAAAGATTTGAGGTGGAATATGAGGTTTAAGTTAGTTTATGATAAGTCAGAACAAACTGTGACTATACAGGATAAAGACGATAACTTTTCAGTATGGAATGAAATAGTTCTTGACACACCCGCTCAAGTTGAAATAAATATCGAAGTGGAAACAGACGAATTAGATAATAATTTACCAGAAGGAGTAGAAAATGGCGACTAGAACCTCAACACAATCAGGGAATTTTAATTCGACATCCACCTGGGGAGGGAGTGCTGTCCCCGTTGATGCTGATGCTTTCGTAATATCTGCTGGTCACATAGTAACGGTAAATGATGATCGAAGAACTACAAATGGCTATGATAATTCTACAATAAATGGTAAATTACATATTACTGGTTCTGGACTAATTAGAATGAATGGGCAGTTAGACGTTACATCAACTGGAACCTCTGATTATTTTACAGAAAACGATTCCTCAACTGGTGCATATTTTAGAATGGAGAATGGAGCTATTTTAGAAATAAAAGGCGATAATTCAGCAAATCATTCATTAAGAGTTAATAATCAAAAATATAATTGGGTAGAAATTGAAGGAACAAATCCAAATACTACCACCACTACTTCAGCAGCTGTTACACTAGGCTCAACATCAATATCACTAACATCAAGTACAGGTTTTGCAGCAGGTGATTGGATCAATGTTTTTAGAGCTCTTGAAGATGTTGATGACTGGGAATATGACCGTTATCAAGATGAAGGAATGAAAGTACATGACATCTCCGGCAATACAATATACCCTCGTTGGTTTGTAAGTCCTACTGCAACTATTTCCAGAGTTTCTGGCACAAAAATATTTGTTGACGATGCTACAGTCTTTCGTATAGGTCAAAAAATTATATTTGGCACAGGGTCAAATCGAAATATAAAAACAATTAGTTCAATTGGAAAAACGTCTGGTAGAATTACTTGTGATAGTTCAATTACTGGAAGTGTTGTAGGAGAAATAGTATATAGAACAGGAACAGAAATTTACCATGAATCAGGAGCAGATGTACAAAAAATTGCAACACCTTTGACTGCTGATTCAAATTCAGGTACAAATACAATTACTGTTGCTTCAACAGCAGGAATGTCCGTAGGAGATAGAATTTTAATTGAAGCAAATAATAATTCAGATACAAACTGGGATTATGAAATGCGATATGAAATTTCAGCAATCTCAGGTAATACAATTACACTTACAGCAAATTTAGGTAATAATAGATACACAGGTGGGTGGGTAACTATATTTGATAGAGACACACAGATTCGCGCTCATACTATTGAAGCAGATGGACAAGCTTCTACTTCAGAAGATAGACCGTATGTTTACTTTGTAAGGTGGGCCTCAGGAGACGCATATTATAGAAGATATCGTATAAGAAACTGTTTATTTGAGGGTATCGGATCTAACTCGACGAATACCACTTGGTATAGAGGTCTCGGTTGGAGTGGCTATTGTAGTTATGAAAATTCATCTTATGGTCAATATGCTTCTGGATTTGAAGGCAATGTTTGGGTACCCAATAATAGTGGCAATAATTCTTGTATGTATACAAGAGAATGTCATCAATGTACAGTAAGAAATAATGTTTTTTATAATGGAACTTTAAATTTGTGGCGATATTCAAGCGGTAATAATTATGCAATAAACAATAATATTTCTTGGAGAAGTGCATATTCAACATTCCTGCAAGATGGTGCATATGAGCCAAGAACATCTTTTCAATACAATCACTTTTCAAGATCAGATGATTACGGCTCATTATGGCATCACCATAGACAATCAGCAGGACAAGTAAGACACAATTATTGGACACATCATGAACAAAGACCGATGTATATGTACTATCAGGCCAATAATATTATTTGGGAAAATAATTACATGAATTGGTATAGATCATGGCCTTTTGTGGGAACAGGAGGTGACTGGATTTGTTTAAATAGTTACTTTGGGAATGATTGGGACGCAACTACAGGAAACACAAGCCCAGTAAATGGTGTTCAGATACAAAATGATGGAAATTTAGATACAGATAAGTCAAACAAACACCAACATTGTACCTCAGTAAATCACAATTGGAAAGAGGGTGAAACTGTACAGTGGGGAACTTATACTTGGAGAGAATGGGACGATACTGAAAGTGCTTGGAAAGTATTTAGAGATACAGGTACTGATGGACCTGCTGGGCAGGTAGAGTCAGTTTTAGTGCCTGCAGGAGCCACAGCATATTTAGCGGCAGAGATAAAACTAAGTACCGGATTTAGTGGAAATAGACCCTATCTATATGCAAAAAATGCAAATAGTTATCATGATGGTAGACACTATGATGGAAGTACAACAAGCGTTCAAGCTGCTTCAGTAGTTCCAGATAGTTATCCAATAGGATTTCGACAAAGCACACAATTTAGTGCTTCGGCAATTGGAGCGTATGAAAGACAAACATTAACAATTAGTCCTGTAAATTATGATTATTACTTAGCAGTAGCAGTATATTCAGATAGTACAAATGCTGGAGATGGACTAGAACATTGGTTTCAAAAACCACTTGAAATATATTTAGATAAAACATCTAATGTAAAAGAGAAAAAATTTAACACACAACAACAAGTACGTAGAGGACAAAATAATTCTGCTACTAGAAAGAAAAGAAGATTAGGAGGAAGACTTAAATGAGCAATGATGTATTAATTACCCCCGCATCACGAAAAATTGAGTTTAAGGATTCGTCAGCAAACGTTGACGCAAAAATTGAAACTGATGCTAGTGGTAATTTAGTAATAACGAATACAGGTGGAGATATATCCATCGGTGACACTACGTCTGATATTTTTGTAGGAGACGGAACAAATAATATTGATATTGTATTTGAACAAGATGGAGAAATAAGAGGTACTACAGGGGTAACTGTAACTCTTGGTGCCTCAGATAGTAACGTTCGAATGGCTACAGATTTAAACCTGAATAGTAATGCTATTACCAATGCAGGATCTATTACGGGTACTTCATTTAGTGATGGAACAATTTCTGGAATTACATTTATTGACGAAGATTCCTTTGCAACAAACTCTGCTACAAGAGTACCAACTCAACAATCAATCAAAGCATATGTAGATGCAGAAGTTGCAGGAGTGGTAGATTCAGCTCCAGCGGCATTGAACACATTAAATGAATTAGCAGCAGCTTTAGGAGATGATGCAAGTTTTAGTACTACTACTTCAACAGCATTAGGAAATCGCTTACGAGTTGATACAGCAGCTCAAGGTTTAACTGGAACACAGCAAGCAAATGCAATTACGAATCTTGGAATTACAGCAACAAAGGCTGAATTAAATTACGTAGATGGTGTAACAAGTTCAATACAAACTCAGTTAAATGGAAAACAAGCTTCAGGTAGTTACTTAACAGGCAACCAAACAATTACATTAAGTGGAGATGTATCTGGTTCTGGAACAACTTCAATTGCTGTTACAATAGCAGATGACTCTCACAATCATATCATATCAAATGTTGACGGTTTACAGACAGCACTTGATGCAAAACTCGCTTCATCATCATACACAGCAGCAGATGTACTTACTAAAATTAAAACTGTTGATGGAGCAGGCTCAGGACTAGATGCAGATTTATTAGATGGTATTAGTTCAGGTTCTTTCTTAAGAAGTGATGCTGCTGATTCTTGGAATATTGGTAGAGGAACTGTATATGTTGAAAATAATAGCAGTGATAACTCCTCTGGCGCAGGTATAACACTAAGAACATCTCTCAATCCTTCTTCAGGCGATCCAGCTAGTGTTGGTAATATCTTTGCAATTAGATCAAGTGGGCAAGCTCTTAGATTTGCAGTTGGTCAATCAATTACATCAACAGGAGATAATGATTTTACAACAAATGATCTAACAGCAAATGGAAATATAACTGTAACAGGTACAGTTGATGGTAGAGATATTGCATCCGATGGTAGTAAACTCGATGGAATAGAAAGCGGAGCTACAGCCGATCAAACATTAGGAGATTTAGGAGTTACTTCGACTGCAGCTGAACTCAATAAATTAGATGGATATACAGGTAGTGTAACAGAACTTAACTATTTAGATACTTTACATGCTACAGGAGTTACATCGACAGAATTTGATTATCTTGATGGTGTAACAAGTAATATACAAACTCAGTTAAATGGAAAACAAGCTTCAGGTAGTTACTTAACAGGTAACCAAACAATCACTTTAAGCGGAGATGCATCTGGTAGTGGTACAACAAGTATTGCAGTTACAGTAGCAAACGATTCACATAATCATTCCTCAAGTAGTGGAGACTTTACTGTTAATGGCGGCAATATATTTACCGGCACTAGTCAGCAAAGAGTAAAAATAGGTGTTTGGTCTAATACCGTCTATGGAATTGGTATGGGAGCAGGTTATACTTTTGGCGGAATTGCTAGTGAATACGTTTTATCAAACCAAATGAGTGATACTAATGGTAGAGGATTTTGGTGGGGTGATAGCGGACATTCAAATGCTCAAGGAGCAATGGCTCTTACTACTCAAGGATATTTAACTGTAGCAAATCGTATACGTGTAGGTTATGGTGAATCTGACACAACTACACCAAGTAAAGATCTAGATGTTTCAGGAGAAGCTAGTATTGGAAGCCTAATGGTTGGTGCTACAACAACACCAGCAATGCAACTTCAAGTAAAAGATACTACAAATTATCATGGTATTTTAGTTAATGGAAATGCTGCTCCAAGTGTTTGTTTTGATACAAGTACTGGAACAACTCCTGAATGGAAAGTTGGTATAAGTGGAAATAATGCATCAAACTTTACAATCTCAAAAGGCACAGGAAATGATGATAAATTAACTATTGATTCTTCAGGCAACGTTGGAATTGGGGCAAGTCCTTCTAACAGATTAGACGTTGTAGGAAGTGGTAGTACAAGACTAAAGATAAGAAATACTGATACAAACTGGGCAGCTCTTGATATAGAAGCAGGTGGAAACCAAGCAAATTATATTTTCTTTAGAGATAATTCAGCTGAAAGAGCAAGATTTCAAGTTAATGATACTAATGATATACTGATTAGTAATGGTAGTTCTCCAACAACACAAATGACGATTACCTCTAATGGATATATCACTGCACCGAATCAAGTTGCATTTGGTGTTGCAAAAAATAATGGTTATCAAACTGACGATGCAGTTTTTGTTTGTGATTCAGTAAGTGGCACTAGAAATCACAATGACGGAAGCCATTACAATACATCAAACGGAAGATTTACTGCACCAGTGGCAGGAAGGTACTACTTTATGTTTAGTGTGCAAACACATGATAGTGGTAGTAGTGCTGTACAAGCATTTGTTGCCTTTAGAAAGAATGGCTCAATAATGCAATACAATTTACAACATAAAACAGGTCAATATCACACTAGATTTGATTTTAGTTACACGATAAAATTAGCAGCAAATGATTACATTGAGGCTTATGTAGGTGAATCAGGAACCAGTCCAGGCTGGCAAGGCTCAGCATCTGAATACAATAACTTCAGTGGATTTTTAATAGGATAAAAATTATGCACAATTATATTAACAAATTCCTTAATAGGAAAATAAAACAACAAAGGAGAAAATTATGAGTCATACAACAACAGTAACTTTAACTGACACAGAAGAAAAAGCCATGTTAACAATCACTGCTGATATTGATGATTGGGTACAAAACGCTGCACTCAATAGAGCAAGAATTGCTAAAGAAGAAATCATCGCTGATTTAATAAAACACTGTAATGCAAATGATATAGCTTTAGCTGTAGGTGAAGCTGCACAAGTTGATCAAGCGTTTGATTTGGGTGTTGCTGAACTTTATGCTGATGTTCCTTTTCCATCTTAACAATAGAGAACATTATGAACGCTATATGGCAACTATGGGATAAAGGATTATCCAATGAACTTTGTGATGAAATTATCACAGAGAGTGAAAGATATAAAATACATGATGCAATAGTTGGCTCAGATAATGTAGGTGCAAAACTGAATAATAAAGTAAGAAGTTCAACTATTCGGTGGGTAGATCCTACAGTAGCTAGCTCTAAGTTTATACATAACTTATTATTTGATTTTGCTACACAAGCAAACAGAAATGCTTTTGGTTTTAATATCACTTCTTTGCACCAAATACAATATACAATATACGAAGGAGAACAACAAGATTTTTATAATTGGCACTTTGATACTTTTTGGGCGAATAGTGGGCAATATGACAGAAAGGTAAGCTTAACAGTTCAATTATCTCACCCAGAAGATTATGAAGGTGGAGAATTTCAACTTGATTCACAGTATAGACAGCCTAATTCAGTTCAATTAAAAAATAGAGGCACAGTTTTAGCTTTTCCATCTGTAATACAACATAGAGTATTACCAGTAACAAAAGGAATAAGAAAAAGTCTTGTGGCATGGGTAGAAGGACCAAAGTTTAGATAAGTTTATCTTAAGGATAAAAGCAAATAGGGAAAAGAAATGACAACAAAAATAACAGCAAACGTTATAGCCTCTGGAGCAATAAGCACTGCTTCACTTGCAGATACAAGTATTACTGCTGCCAAATTACATACTACTTTAGATCTGACAGGCAAGACTGTAACTGTTGCAACAGCATCAGCAGGAGATAATGATACAACAGTCGCAAGTACTGCATTTGTAACAACAGCTATTGCAAACTTAACAGATAGTGCTCCGGCAGCATTAGATACTCTTAATGAATTGGCTGCAGCTTTAAATGATGATGCAGACTTTAGTACAACCGTTACGAATAGTATAGCACTCAAAGCTCCATTGGCAAGTCCAGATTTTACAGGCGATGCTACCTTCGATACATCTACTTTAGTAGTCGATGGAACAAACAATAGAGTTGGAGTTAATGTTAGCAATCCTCTGACAGAGTTTCAGGTGGCAAGAACGGATTTAACAGCCTATGCCACCGAGGGGACATCCATCCAGAATGATGTCGCAATAAAAGTACAAAACGAAGATACGACCACCAATAACATCATGGAAGGGATACACATTCGTTCTGGTACATGGGATGGCGGGATCATTGGTGTACCGTTAGGAAACGGACTGAACAACAATGGTTTCTTAGCTCTTATTTCAGAATCGCAAGAAGGCGTAAGGTTCTATAATGACGGTACCAATGGCGGCACGGTGTTTAATGAGCATGGCGTAGACCGTGACTTCCGCGTCGAGTCTGACACTAATACACATGCGCTGTTTGTTGAAGGCTCATCAGGCAACGTTGGTATTGGAACGACTTCGCCTATTTACGATTTCCAAATTGGTTCATACGGAACTGATTCTGACTCAACATTAGCATTAGCATCGACATCAACTGGCACTGGCACTATTAGATTTGGTGACGGAACAGGCGGTATACAAGCTAATGCTGGTAAAATTGTCTATAACCATAATGGCAATTATATGGCTATGTCTACAGCCGGATTTGAACGCCTCCGCATAGATTCAGCAGGCAACGTTGGTATTGGAACGACTTCGCCTACTTCTTTCGATGCTGCTGGTGATAATTTAATCGTTGGAAATGGTGGTGGTGCCAACGGAATGACAGTTTATAGCGGTACAGTAAGTGCTGGTTCTTTGTTTTTTGCTGATGGAACATCAGGGGATGCGGTTCATCGTGGTCAGCTAGTATATAACCATAATGGCGATTATATGGCTATGCTTACAGCCGCAACAGAAGCCATGCGTATTGACTCATCAGGCAACTTGGGTATTGGTACGACTTCGCCAACACAAAAATTAGACGTAAACGGAACTGTAGAATTAAATAATTTAACAGTAGCAGGCTCCCAAGGCACAGACGGACAAGTATTGACTTCAACAGGAAGTGGAGTTGCTTGGGAAGATGCTGGTGGTGATGGTGTAACATTTAAAACTTTTGGCACTTCATCAATAATGATTGGTGATGATGCTACAGGAACTATAAATGCAGCTAACTACAACACAGGTTTAGGTGTAGATGTTTTTGCAGCTTTAACAGAGGGTGATAACAATGTTGCAGTTGGTTATCGAGCGTTAACAGCAAACACCACAGGTACAAGAAATACTGCGGTTGGTTATAATTCTATTGCTACCAATACCACAGCTACCGATAACACAGCATTCGGTTATCAAGCATTAGAAGATACTACTACAGGTTCGCAAAATACTGCCGTAGGTAGGGAGGCCCTAAATAAAAATACAACTGGTTATGCTAATATAGCGATGGGTTTGCAGTCATCATATAAAACCACTACAGGTTCATATAATATTGCTATCGGATCGCAGGCTTTGTATTCAACTACAACTGGCTACCAGAATATTGCGATTGGTCGAGAAGCTTTATATTCAAATACTGCAAATCAAAACACAGCAGTGGGGTATCAAGCTTTAAAAGCTAACACCACAGCATCTAACAACACAGCATTTGGTTATTTTGCTTTAAGGGCAAACACCACAGGGGCTAACAATACAGCAGTTGGTAAAGATGCTTTAAAGGCAAACACCACAGGCTATTCTCTTGTTTGTATAGGAGAGGGAGCTGGGGAGAATTTAACAACTTCAAATAGATCAGTATATATTGGGCATAATGCAGGATATACAGCAACATCAGGTGGAAGCGTTAATGTTGCAATTGGGCATCATGCAGGTTATTCAACAACAATTGGCGATGAAAATGTTTTGATTGGGTTTCAAGCTGGTGATGCTATCACCAGTGGAAATAACCAAGTATGTATTGGCTCAAATGCAGGGGGTGCAATAACCACAGGAACACAAAATACTTGTGTCGGACAAGGTGCAGGTGAAAATGTTACTACAGCAGCCAGTAACACTCTCATTGGAAAACAAGCAGGTAACAATGCTATAACATCACATAGCAATGTGGTTATTGGGAAAGGCTCTCAAGTAAATGATGGATCTGCATCAAACAGCGAACTTATAGCTGGAACAGCTATTACTGGAATAGGCTCGTCTTACATTACTCTTGGTTGTAATGCTGCAAATAAAAGAACTTATGTAGCAGGTGGAAGCACAAACTGGGCAGGAACATCTGACGAAAGACTTAAAACCAATATTGTAGATGAGCCAATAGGATTAGACTTTATTAATGATTTAAGACCAGTTAAGTTTAAGTGGAAGAAAAAGAAAGATATTGATGCTTCTCTTTTTCCAACTATTTATGAAGAAGGCTCAGAAGAACGTGTGCAAGAAACTGCTGATGGAATAGATATGCATGGATTCATCGCACAAGAATTAGAGGCTACTATAGCTAGCCACCCCAGTATAGGCGATGCAGGGCATGAAATATTTAAACAAACAACTGATGGAATTTACACTGCATCTGAAACAGCACTTATACCCATGCTAGTCAAAGCCTTACAAGAAGCAGACGATAAAATAGATGCTTTAACAACAAGAATAGAAGCCTTAGAAGGCTAACAACAATAGGAGTATAAAAATGGCAACAGTAACAGAAGTACTAACAGCAGCAACCGATAGCGTTGACCTAATCAATGGAATCAATGCTGGAACTTATAAAACTTTAGATATGTCTCAAGAAGAAATAAATAATATGGTTCAAATGAACATTGACCATCTTGAAATTATCTTGGCTTATGCACCAGTAGACGAAGATGATGACACACCTGATGTAGCAGGTTCATCAGCAGATAAAACAAGTTATACAACAGCAATAACAACAGGCAAACAATACATAATTGATAATTCATAAAAAAGGGGCTTAATGCCCCTTTTTATTAATTTGAAGATTCTTCTTCAACTATAACTTCTTCTGGTTCTTTCTCAACCTCATCCCTCAATCTAGATGTGAATCCTTCTTGAGCAATAATAAACTGATCATGTTCCATTCTATTTACTGCAATCTTTTGCTGTAAATTATTAAGTGACTGCACCATATACTTTGCAGTGTCACTTAGTTCAGAAATTACATATTTTTTATTATCAAGAACCAGTACTGGTTCTTCATTGGTTACTTCTGTCGACATAGTTTTCTCCTATTTAAAAATATCTTGCCAATTTCCTTGTGTGCTGCTTTTTGCATACTCAGTAGCACGGTTTTCAAA
>Ga0222715_10001729_pt1 | contig 20641 bp, 17 predicted proteins | sample C33_9DmetaG_FD_165056 | JGI IMG/M metagenome (GOLD analysis project Ga0222715, IMG submission 165056) | Estuarine water microbial communities from San Francisco Bay, California, United States - C33_9D | ecosystem: Environmental > Aquatic > Marine > Unclassified | place: USA: California... | reverse complement strand
TGCAGCAGACGCTCAAACAAACTTATATCAAGTTGGTAATTTTCGGCAATGTGTTTGAGGTCAACAAAGAGGTCGGGTCGATTGGCATCAGTATTATTGAGCAGCCTTATATTAGCTTGGTAATGCTCTAATTTTTCATACCTTTGCTGTTGATTTAAATCTCCTTCGTCCGCTATGTCATCACAGTCGCGGGCAAATTTATATAACACCGTAGCCGCCAATCTTTCTTGTTTTGGAAAGATAAGGGTGGCAACTGGAAAGTTTTCATAATGTTTTTTTGTACGGCTTGCCGCGTCAATCGATATATAATGTGCCATATGATAAGTATGCCACAGCAAAATAACTTACGAGAAATTGATCTATGATTGGCTTAATTGGGGGGACAGGTTTATTAAATTTTCAGGGTATTGAAATTATTCAACGGGAGAATTTTAATACTCCGTATGGTAAGGCTTCCGATAGTTTTTGTTTAGCTAAAGTAGAGAATCAAACATTTATTTTTATACCCAGACATGGTGCCAATCATTCTATCCCGCCACACTTAATTAACTATCGCGCCAATATGTGGGGGCTAAAAAAATTGGGAGTTACCGATGTTTTAGCTATCGCCACGGTGGGCGGAATTAGCAAAAATTCTCAGCCTAATACGATTGTCATCCCTGATCAAATTTTGGATTATACCTACGGCCGAGAACACACGATATTTGATGGCCAGAGTCACCCTGTCGAACACATTGATTTTACCTTGCCTTATGATTTAACTCTGCGAGACAAGGTAATTACTTACGCTAAAAAAGTTGATTTTAAATGTTATTCCCAGGGAACCTATGCGGCAGTGCAAGGACCACGTTTAGAAACTGCTGCTGAAATTAATCGTTACGAAAAGGATGGAGCAACTATCGTTGGTATGACAGGTATGCCTGAAGCCTCCTTAGCAAAAGAACTCGGGTTGGCTTATACAGCCATTTGCCCAGTAGTCAATTTTGCTGCGGGACGCGGCGATAGTCAGCAGGGCTTGTCGCATGAAATTATTACGAAAAATTCAGAAAAATTGATGACTCAGTTATTATCTTTCGTATTGGGTTTTATAAAAGATTATGGCGATTAGAGAAATTCTCAAAATGGGGGATCCTTTTCTGCTCAAAAAAGCGGACCCAGTTAAACAATTTAATACGGCAGAGCTAAATCAAATTATTCAAGACATGATTGAAACTATGGAGGCAAATGATGGTGCAGGATTAGCAGCCCCGCAAATTGGTTTGAGTATGCAATTAGTTATTTTTGGGTTTCAGAAAAATGAGCGCTACCCTGAAGCTGAATCAGTTCCCTTTACTATTTTAATAAATCCGAAGATCAAGCCGCTTGGTGATGAAAAAGAAAACGGTTGGGAGGGATGTTTGTCCGTTCCTGGTTTAAGGGGAGTGGTACCAAGATATAAAAAAATTAACTTTCAGGGCTACGATCAATTTGGAAAAAAAATTAATCGTGATGTGGAGGGTTTTCATGCAAGAGTGGTGCAACATGAGTGCGATCATTTGCTTGGAATACTATACCCAATGCGAATTGAGGACCTTTCAATGTTTGGATTTCATGACGTAATTTTTCCAGAATAAACTTCATCAAATATAAAGCCTATGTTAAAATTTCGCCTTCGGAAGAGTGGCAGAGTGGTTTAATGCACCGGTCTTGAAAACCGACGTGGGTTCGCGCCCACCGTGAGTTCGAATCTCACCTCTTCCGCCATTATTATTGACTTAATTTATTTATAATCAATGACTTAAAAGATAATAACCACTTCTTTAGTGGTTTGATATACGGTTTGATATACGGTTAAGTTTGAATAACATAGCATTATCACCATATAAGACACCCCACCACACCCCCATGCCATCACTTTCAAACTGGGACTCCTAACTACCCCTATACATCTTAATCTGCACAAATGATGCCTAGTTTTCTCAAAACACACCCCCTATGAAATACAAAAGGCTATGCAAAAAATATTTCTAGCAAAAATCCTCAATACCTCATTTGCCAGCTTAATTTATTCCTTTAATAAAATTTATATCTTTATAGTAATGTAAACCCATAAATCTTAATCATGTTCTAAAGTGAAAATTTCTTACTCGTAGGGTTTTCTTCCTTCGTATGCTAATCGATAAAGTACAGGCAACACTAGCAATGTAAGTAAGGTTGAAGACCATACGCCACCGATTACAACCGTGGCTAGCGGTCGTTGTATTTCAGCACCTACCCCTGTGGCAATGGCCATAGGAATGAAACCAAGTGATGCAACCATGGCCGTTATTAAAATAGCTCTTAGACGACTCAAGCTACCTTCTTCAATGGCAGTCTCTAATGATTTTCCTTCAGCCAATAATTGCCGAATAAAGCTAATCATAACGAGGCCATTCAAGACAGCAATCCCTGATAGTGCTATTAAACCAACGCCTGCAGAGATAGAGAGGGGTATATCTCGCAGCCATAACATTAATACACCCCCAGTTAATGCAAACGGAATACCAGTGAACACAATCAGACCATCTTTAAGGTTATTAAACATGGCGTAAAGCAATATAAATACTAATAACAAGACCATTGGCACTACAATTTTTAACCGGTCGCTAGCTTTTTGTAATTGTTCAAAAGTCCCACCCCAGTTAATCCAATAACCAGCTGGGATATTGACCTCTTGTTGAATTCGTTGCTGAGCTTCAGCTACGTATGAACCAATGTCACGCTCTCGAACATTGGCCGTAATAACCACATTACGTTTTCCATTTTCGCGACTGAACTGATTGATGCCTTGGGATATATCAATGCTTGCAACCTCCCCAAGTTGCAAGTAAACGGGTGCTTCTGCATTATTAGTTACTTTGATTGGCAGTCGTTTAAGTGTATCCATATTCACTCTGGCCTCTTCGGCTAAGCGAACGACAATTTGAAAGCGCCTGTCTCCTTGGAATAGTGTACCAGTCTCATATCCATTCATGGCAATCGCAATCACTTCTTGCACGTCTGCCAAGTTAACTCCTAGCCTCGCAACTTTTTGACGATCAATATTGACGGTGAGAATGGGTAACCCAGTTGTTTGTTCAACTTTAACGTCTTCACCACCTTGAATTCCTGCCAGCACATGAGAGATGTCTTCAGCCGTAGAGTTCATTACTTGGATATCATCACCAAATACTTTCACAGCTACATCGCTTCGGATGCCAGATATGAGCTCATTAAAACGCATTTCCATGGGCTGTGTGAATTCGTAATTATTACCTGGCACGTTTTTTAATGCTTTTTGCATTTGGGCAATCAGCGAATTTTTGCTTAGGTTAGGGTCTGGCCATTCTGACTTCGGCTTTAGCATAATAAAGTTATCTGCAACATTTGGAGGCATTGGGTCGGTGGCTATTTCTGCTGTTCCCAATTTGGCAAATACTCGGTCTACCTGTGGAAATTCTTTCACGGTAGACTCTAACTCCCTTTGCATGGTGACCGCTTGCGTTAAGCTAGTGCCAGGAATGCGCAATGCATGCAAAGCAATATCGCCTTCATCGAGGCTAGGGACAAACTCGCTACCCATGCGACTTGCTAATAAGCCACTCAACGCGACTGAGACCACTGCAATCGTTAGCACTAATACTTTGTTGAGGATTGCCCATCGCAGCAAAGGTAAATAGCGCTGTTTAGCCAGAACAATCAATGTTTGTTCTTTTTCTTCCACTTTTCCCGTAACTATTAGAGCTACTGCGGCGGGTATAAACGTCACTGATAAGATCATTGCGGATATTAAAGCGAAGACGACGGTGAAGGCCATTGGGTGGAACATCTTACCCTCTACCCCTGTGAGAGAAAAAATGGGCAAGTACACTGCTATGATTATCAGTTGCCCATAAATCAAAGGTTTTCTGACTTCTTTCGCCGATGTGAATACTTCATTAAAGCGCTCTGATCTAGTGAGTAGCCTGCCTGCGCTATTTTGTGCATTAGCTAATCGACGCATACAATTCTCTACGATCACAACTGCACCATCAATAATGATACCGAAGTCTATTGCCCCTAAACTCATCAAGTTAGCACTAACTTTACCTGCCGCCATCCCCGTGAATGTGAACAACATAGTTAAAGGAATCACTAACATCGTGATAATTGCTGCCCGTATATTGCCTAAAAAGATAAACAAAATAGCAACGACTAATATTGCTCCTTCAAGCAGGTTAGTTTTTACGGTATTGATAGCTTTATTAATTAAAATTGTTCGGTCATACATCGTCCTTGTTATTACACCTGCCGGTAAAGTTTGATTAATCTTTTTTAGCTGCTTTTCAACGGCAATTGATACTTCTCGACTATTTTCACCTACTAACATGAACACGGTGCCTAATACTACTTCTTGACCATTTTCTGTAGCAGCGCCATTTCTTGATTCGCTTCCAATCATGACCTCAGCAACATCTTTAATACGTAATGGAACGCCCGCTTTAGTCTCTAGCACAATATTACCTATATCTGCTAGGTTACTAACTTGCCCTGGCACGCGAATCAAATACTGTTCACCTGATTTTTCAATATAACCTGCACCAATATTGGCATTGTTATTTTCTAGTGCCAAAACTAAATCTTTCAGAGATAACCCTCTTGATACTAAGCGGTCGATATAAGGTGCCACCTGATATTGTTTTACGTAACCACCGACAGTATTAATTTCATTAACTCCTGGCACATTCCGTAATTGCGGTTTAATGATCCAGTCTTGGACTTCACGAAGGTCCATTAAGGTATAAGGAGTATTGTCTGTTTTTAGGGCGCCTTCTTCAGCTTCAACGGTCCACATAAAAATTTCGCCGAGCCCTGTTGAAGTTGGGCCCATTTCAGGAATAATACCAATAGGCAAACTCTGTTTAACTTGCTGGATTCGCTCATTGACAAGCTGCCTAGCAAAATAAATATCCGTCCCTTCTTTAAATACAATGGTGACTTGAGATAAGCCATAACGTGAAATTGAGCGCGTTTGTTCTAATTTAGGTAACCCAGCCATGGCAGTTTCTATTGGATAGGTAACTCTTTGCTCAGTTTCTAAGGGGGAGTAGCCTGGCGCCGAGGTATTGATTTGCACTTGAATATTTGTAATATCCGGTACAGCATCAATCGGCAATTTTTGATAATTAAAAATACCAAGTACGGCCATTCCTATTGCGATGAGCATAATTAACCAGCGTTGATTAATAGCAAAATGAATTAGCTTTTCAAACATGGCAGGACTCCTTAATTTTGGTGCCGCATTTTTGAGGCAACATGATATTTTTAATGATCATGAGTGGCTCCAGCTTTACCAATATCTGCTTTAATTAAGAAGCTATTCCCTGCTGCATATTTTTCTCCGGCCTGAATGCCCTCTAATACTTCGACATAGCTGTTATCGCGACGACCAAGCACTAAAGGCCTTGCTTCAAAGTACCCCCCATAGCGACCAAAAACTACCGTCCAATCTCGTAAGGTCTGTATCCCTTCTAGCGACACAGCCAATGGCACTATAACTTCATCGGTGGTTAAATTAATATCCACAGGTAAGCCAGGTAACCAAGTCCTATTTTTATTATCGATTACCACACGTGCCATTGCAGTTCTGGATTGTGACCCTACTAGTGGGCTCACATAAGCAACAACACCAGTAGCATCTGCTGCAAATGAAGTCGCATTAATCGAAACTTTTTGACCAACTTTAACGATATTAATATCTTTAGCATATATCATCATTTCTACCCAGACGGTTGAGAGATCAGAAATTTCATAAAGGATTTCTCTTTCACTAACTACTTGGCCTTCACTGATTTTCTTATTGGTAACTATGCCGTCAATTGGCGAGTGTATTTCGTAGTGTGCTAGATTTTGGCTATTAGCGCTGGCACCGATAACGGCAAGTCTTTGCAATAATTGTTGGGTGTTAATTTTTTCTTGATGTAAATCGTTTTCCGCTTTTAAATAATCCTGCTTAGCAGAAATTTTTTCTTCCCAAAGCTGCTTCTCTCGTTCATAAGTCAACTCAGCAAAGTGCATACGCTTTTGCGCTGCCAATAATTCGCTACGCATATCAGCAATTTCTTGACTAGAGATGCGTGCCAATACATCCCCTTTCCGAACTTTGTCACCAGCGTTAACATTTACCGATTCAACAAAACCACTCACACGTGACAAAGCTTGCACACTTTTATCTGCATTGCGCTTAATTTCTCCCTGAAGGGTCAGCACAGACTTAATGCTTGCAGGCCCAACCGTGAGTACCTCAATGTTATTGTCTAGAAGCTGCTTATCGTTAAGTTGCACTCTCGCCTCGAATTGATCGTAAGAAAATTGATAGGTTTTATTATTATGAAGGGCCGCAATGCTTACGCTAAAAGAATGCGGTTCTTCAACGACGACATCACTTTTGAGATAGTCATTTTCTTTCAGAAACTGAAGTATCTGGGGATTTTTACCTAATCGCTTTAATTGCACTGTGACCGTTGAAGTTTCAGGATTTAATGCTTTGCCATTTTGATAAGTATAAATCCTAAGTTCTGGTGGTACGTTTTGCTCAAAGATGGTCACTTCTAGACTGTACTCATCTTGTGTAAAGAGCTTACCACCATGTGGGCCCTTTAAAATTTCTTGGGATATACCACCATTTGCATGCTCGTCATGTGGCGCACTTTCTTTAGCGAGTAAATGGTCTTTTTCGTGATCATGTTCTTGTTCGCCGTGCTGGGGTCTAGTGCTTGCTTTTGAAGGCATCGATTCTTCCGTATGATTGAGTTCTTGATGCGTGTCTTGATGTTGTTCAGTGTTTAGTATGAGTATAGCCAGGATTAAGCCTATGGCGATGACAGCTAGAATGATTGCAGCTTGTTTGTTTTTTTTAAAAAATAACATGATTTACTCCTTTTCCTGTTGGGCCGGATGTGTCACTACATGACCTAAAATACTTTCTATTTCTGCGATTGCTTGATGTGCATCTAACAACACTTGAATGTATTGGGATTTAGCTTGAAACAATGTGCGCTGAGCATCAAGCACATCTAAGAAATTAAATTTACCGGCGTTAAACCCTTTGTTCGCAGCTTCAAATGCATTTTGAGCACCAGGCAATATTTCTTCACTTAATGATATAGCGCTAAGTCTTGCAACACTGAGGCGCTCATGCTCTCCAGCCAACTTAGTGGCGAGTTGATTTTTTAATGCAATCAATTCATCTTGAGCTTTATATTGAAGACTAACAGCTTCTTGAACGTTGCCTTGGTTGTGATCAAATAGTGGGATTGGGACTGATAATCCGATTAATGCTTGATTTAAGCCAAGCTCATTATTATGGACTATACCAGCACTGATTGTAATATTGGGTGTCGATTGGCTACGTGCCAATTTAGTCGAGCCACCACGGGCACTAACTTCTAAATTCGCAATCCCAATTGCTGGAGCGTTTTCTAATAAGGCTAACAAATTTTCGAAGCTTGGGACTAGTGGGATATTTTCCACATCACCGTAAGCTTGTTCAAACACAGGGAATGGATTACCCCATAGCGCACTAAGTCGTTTACGCGAACTATTCAGTTGACTATTTGCTTGGTTAAGCTCTATTTTTGCGGTAAATGCTGCAATGTTAGATTTTGTTTCCTCAACTGGCGAACTCTTGCCAGCGTTAACCCGCTTAGTGGCAGCATTAACAGCTGCATTAGCGACCTCAAATGAGGACTTGCTCAGAGCCAAACGCTCTTGCGCCACCAACACTTCATAAAAGGCATTGACCGTATTTGCATGAATCGTGGCTTTCAAAGCATCTAATTCTGCCGTCGCTTTTGTATACAAGATATCTGCAAGAGCTAACCGTGATTCACGTTTATTACCTAATTCAATTTCTTGATTAAACTGAAGCGTTATTTGTCGGGTATCTCTTCGTGTATCTTGGATTTCAGAGGAAATATAAGGATTATGCCGCACACCAGCCTGTATTCTTGCTCCTTCAGTCGCTTCTTTCTCTCGCATAGCGACTGAAATTTCTGGATTAGCACCCATCGCCAATCCAAGGGCAACCTCTAATATTAATAGTTTGGGTGGCTCTGTTAACTCCGCACCTCTTGAAGAATGACTGAATATAATCAGCAATAGTGCAGCACTAAATTGCTTTAAAAAACACTTACATATAAATGGCATGGTACTCTCCTAAATCTTAAATAAACTCCCTAACTGTCAGGTAGCAAATGCTACAGACAAATTTAATTTAAAATGTTGGAGGTGCGCGCGAGGCAGGTAGCCGTTGTTTGAGAGAATTTTTAGGCGTTAAGAGAAATGCATATTTGAGTCTGTGGTTCGACTGTAATGCTAGGACAAAAAGTGAAATTAATAAAGCAGTAAGAATGGGGCCACTAAATAACAGAGCATCAATACCTTCCCGAACGCTTAAATCGACTGAGATAATGTGTGAGGCATGTGGCGTATTAGATAAGAGAATGCTCGAAGAATTCTCTGTACTGAAAACCTCCTCGTGCTCATTCACAAAATGGAATCCATTGCCATGTATAGCATAGCCATCATCAATATGGGCATGAAGGAATGGCTGGAGTACTAACAAAATTGCTAAGAAAAAAGCTACGCGTGCCGCAAACCATTTTATGATATATACATACATATTCTTATAGTATCAAATTTAAAGATTGTAGTTGTTATTTATTTTCGTAAAGCGCATTAAAATTCGTAAAAATTAAAGTTATTACCTAGAATTTTTGAAAGAATTGCTGCAACAGCAGATACAAAGGCAAGCGAATGCAGATCAACAAAGCAGACAGCTCGCGGCAGCCATGAAAACCCAACAACAAAGATCAAACGCTAATAGCGCCGAGGCTTTACAAGCTATTTTTTTCCTACTACAGGTAGGGTTAACTTTATATTCTTTAGGTGCATTTACACCCGGATCAGGACCATCCTCTGCTTTTATACCACAGCCTGACCCTTGGTTTGACCCCAATTTTGTTGGATTTTGATATCTGTTATTCCATACAGTCTCTTTCCTGACCTGTAAGTCTTTCCCAGTCTCCAGTGGTCACCGTCACTTCATTAATACATTTCTTTAGAGTCTGAAACTCTATGTCATTCGGATTGTTAAAGACATCTTTAGCCTTACCGACTTTATACCTTATTGATGTATACCATTCGTTACCAATTCTCTCGAATTTTATTGGGCTTGGGTGCTTCTCAAATTGTGTTTTCTGTTTCATATCTTTTCTCCTTGTATTAATATTTTTCTTCCTCGTAACTTGCGTTTAAGGAATCCTAGTTTGTTACCTATGAAGGTAAGCATTCTTATTCTCCTTCTAGTCTCGAATACAGATTTTGTATAGTCCCCATTTTTGTAATTGGGTGCTTCCTTACCATATTTAATCCTTCTTGCTCCGTGATACCGACAAGTTTTACACCCATAAGCACCATGATTCTTACATTGTTCTCCATTTTTCTTTATCTGTTTACATTGCATATTTGGGGGTCTTGATGCCTATATTATTCATTAACCATTTACCTATAGAAGAAGTTGGAACATTGGATACTAAATACCAAACGATACTATTAGTTCTTTTTAGGAAATTGAATACTACTAATACCAAAACCCTATATAAAGGGTTGGTATAGTTTCTAGTTTGGGTTGTTATGAACAAACTCAACTCCCTTTGAATCAATACCTTTCTTTAAACAATGGTAAGGACTTCCTGTTAAATCACTAATCAGTCTTCTTGCTTCTGTTGTAATCTTATGGCTTTGATTAACCAACTTCTTCCCATCTGCATCATCACCTTTCAGCAACTCTGCAATTTCTTTATGTAAAGTGTCTAAGTTGATATAGGGAATCATTGGACCATCAACACCACTAGTCTCAAACTTAAACTTGAATAAGAAGTTGTTAATATGGTCTAGCACCTTGAGTTGTAATTTACCTTTTGGATACTTCCGTTTATCAGTACCTTTTGCAGTAGAGGTTATGACTAGAGTCTCATCATCATCTTCTCCAACAAGATCTGTTCTGTATCCATAGTTAATATTATCTTTAGCACCTTTAACTTTCTCTATCTTAATATCATGATTGTTGTGAACTGAAATACGAGTATCTAGAGAAGCATTTAATACCGAGGAACCTCTACTTCCTTTTGCCTTATCCTTCCCTATGTGATGCACATAAATAACGAAAGAATTAAGTGTCTTTGACATATGTTTAAAGTAACCAGTTGCAAGTCCCATATCTTTAGCACCATTTTCGTCCATGCCCTCTATGAGATATTGCAAAGTATCAAAGATTATTACTCCGTCAGAAAACCCTTGTTTCTTACAATCCCCTATAAACTTATTAATGCCTTTCATCCCTCTATCTAAAAAACCAAGACTGGTATCTTCAGGTAACAAAATTACATTAGCTTCTACACCATGATATTTTTCCCAACCCTTAATTCTTAAATTAATACCACTCCAATCTTCAAGAGGGACATATAGAACTGGTTTCATACCTCTAGTCTCATGACCAAAGAAATCCATTCCTCTTGATATACGACAAGCTAAATCAATAGCTACAAAACTCTTCCCATTTCTCTCTTGACCAATAATAGAACCAATGCCTTTATGTCTAAAGAGCCTATCTATATACCAATCTACGGAGGGGAGATTTTCTCTATCTTCACGCCCTAAAAACTTAAACTCAATATCCTCAGCTTCACTAGCAATAACAGTCTCTTCAGCAGTGAATGGATTATCAGAATGATATTTAGAGTATATGTTTTCAACTTCATCAATAACTTCTTTATCAACTCTAGGAGGTATGCATTTTGTATTCCAACCAAGCATGAGTTGAATAACATCCTGTAAAGACATTCCTTTGTTAAACAACATACCACTGATACGGATGCAGTCATTATGACGAGTCCCCTCAACTGAACCTTTCAATAATTCGTTTATAGGTTGTTTAGCTAACTGGTTACCACTTGAGTATTCAGTATTTTCTCTTTTATGGGTATCAGGTATTAAAGGCATACCCTCTAGTGCATGAAAATATGCGTCATTTTCTCTACTTGGTGGGCAAGAGAAGTCATAGAAAAACCTACCTACATCTTTAGCAGACATGTCTAGAATTCCTTTCTCTTTCAGCTCAGATAATATTGGATTGCTATGAACTAGGTTTATAAATCCATCTTCATAATCTTCTGGTTTAATTGTTGATTCAGATTTAATAAAGGCTCTATAACAATACTTCTCATGTCTTGGGTCATGACTAAAGGTGGTGTTAATGTAACCCTGATAACCCTGTAAGGCTTCTACAAGCATAGGTAATACATCAGTTGGACTCTTATCTATATCTAGAACAACGCCATACATTTCCTCTATGTTTTCTTTCTTTCTATAATTGTCTTTTGCCTTTGCATAGAGTGTTCCACTTGCATCTTCTTTTCTTTGGACAACCTGAAGTATTGGCGATAGCAACTCATCTAAACTAGGATACCAAGCCCTTCCTTGTGGTTTCATTCCATCTACCTTTGTTAACTGCATAATGGGTTACTCCTTATTGATTAGGTTTTTAGCTTTCATCATTTCTATTTACCCAATCATCTAAATCAGACTTTCTCCAAACCGAGATTCTTTCCGATATCTTTCTACCTGATGGAAAATCATCTTTATTATGTTTTGATTTATCCCAAACAGTTGATAGACCCATACTCAAATATTTTGCAACTTCATCTGCTCTGTAATAACAATCTTCCATTTGTTTTGTTACTTTAGTTCTAGGCTTTCTCTCTTCCATTGTTAACTCCAAATTGTTTATAAAATTACTTGACCAAACACAATCAGAGAATAAAATTAATTAAGTACTAACTGATATGTATTGGCTATTCTTGTAATGATTTTATCAATGAGAAATAGCTATGTTGGTAGTTAGGAATCTTTATGAATACCAAAAAAATATGATTAAATTTATTACATCAAGTGAAGACTATTTGAATGAATGGTATAACACTAGAGCATGGGGAATACTCTCTTTAAGAAGGTTTAGAGAGTCCATAGATACTAGCATTAATGAGATTCAAGACCATGAAATTATTGAAGCAGTTAGGGTGTATGACTCACTTCGCAACCTCCAAACACCTAATGGTACTACTCCAAAAGATATTCAAACATTACTTAAGTTTAAGAAGTCTATGATAGAAAAAGGTATGCCTGAAAGAATTCCACCAGAACTCCACAGTTTTTTAAATCATGCAGAAGAAGAAATAATAAAGGGTAAAAGTCCTGATGTAGCTTACAAATATAAAGGTGAAGTTTCAGGGGGAAGTGGTCTTGATGAAACTAATCCACCAAAGTATATATTTCAAATAACAGATGGGTTATTAAACTCTGATGGAGCTAGCCTTCACAAAGTTTCAAAGGTAGTGGAAATCAATGAATATCAAGTTACTAAATTAACTGCCCAACAAATGCGAAAACAGTTCAGAGAAAAAGAAATGTGGCGACTACAAGGCTATGTAAATTGGCGTATGGAGAAACAAATAAAGAATAAAACAAATGATATAAAGTGGACTAAAGGGCAGATTAAAAACCTCAAAAGGTATTGGGGTATAGAAGTTAAATAATTATTATTGCTTATCGCACCAATCTTCATAGGCTTGGACAATCTTTCTTCTATCTTCTAAATAATCTTCTTTACCCATATAAACTTTTCTAATATCAGTTGAAGTAAAGGCATGGGTTAATTGTGATTCTATCTTCTCAATCTCAAATTTATTCATCTTGGATACGACTATATTAAAGAGTGTTCTAAATCCATGCACCGTTGTCTTATCACCCGTTAATCTTTGCAAACATAATCTAGCAGTTGCGTCTGATATCGGCTTACCTTTATTACCCTCAAAGATATAGTCTTTACTCTTACCGTTAAGAAAAGTCTTTAAGGCATTCAGTTTTACTATAGCTTGGGTGGGGAGGGGGCATCTAAAGCTCACTCTACCTTTCATATGCAAACTAGGTATATGCAATGTATTAGTCTTGCTATCAAGCCATGACCATTTGGCATTAGCTAGAGACCCAGTTCTTAAGCCAGTTACCATAACAACATATAAGAATGTTTGAATAATTAAACTTGATTTCCTATCTTTATCTAACGCATTAAGGAACTCACCTACTCTATGTTCTGCAAGGTGAGAGAAGTGGTTTGTTTTGGGTGGGGCAATTAAGCTATTACCTTTTAGTTCAAGGGTAGGGTTAGCCCCCTTAAACATTCTTTTCTCTTTCATATGGATAAAGATTTGATTTACTAGGCTCTTAACTTTCATAGCTGAACTAGGTGCTTTGCTATGTACCTTTTCTAATACTGATAATAGGATTTCATCATTTACATCTATTAATGGAAGTTTGCCTAATGAAGCTTTCAGGTACTTCTCATAAAATTCTTTTGTACGCTTAATAGTCTTATCAGATAGGTTAGGGACTACCTTTTTAGTAAGGTAGATGTTGTAAGCTTTATCAAAGGTAAGATCTGTTTGATTGGTGATACTATTTTTGTCTTTCAGTTTAGCAATCATTGGGTCTATGCCTTGTTCCCATAGCTTCTTGTATAAGTCCCTAGATTGTCTAGCTTCTGCTAAAGATACAGTAGGGTAGCTTCCAACACCTCTAGCGTATCCCTTTCCGTCTTTATACAATCTAACTATCCAAGCCTTTCTACCATCTGCATATCTACGGTGGAGTAAATTACCGCCATCACTAAAATCCTTATGAAGCTTCCCCTTTGGACAAGTGGCGTTCTTTACAGTAAGATTATTAAGTAGGTTCTGTTTAGCCATATTGATATACGGTTTCCAGTTTGATATACGTTTCGATATACGGTTATGTGTTAGATTATACTAGACTATGTCAGACTATACAAGACAGAGAAGTAATGTTAACAGGCGTTAGAAAGGGCTTTACTAGATGTTGTTAGACTGTATTAAGTTTGACTTCGGAGTTCACCTCTTCCGCCATCTAATTTCAAACAATATTCCCATAAAGTCCAATATAATCAATAGGTTATACCTAAAGACAGTATGTCTATTTTCTGCTTATTTATACTAGTTATACGATTTGTTATACGAAACAGTTAAAAAAATACCTCTAAAACTCACATAATCGCTCTATATGAAGACTTTAAACTAGATTATTGACCAGTGGGAAGGGGCACAACAGTAGGTACGGCCACTTCCCCCCTATAGCACCGGGGTCCTGCCGGAGCCCCTCGGCAGATGAATTATTTAAATCATGTACAAGAGAAGGTGGGGGTGGGACTGATGGATGTTCATTAGGATGTTCATTAGGATGTTCATGAGAAAGAAGACGAAACTCTAAAGTATCTCCACATATTCAGTTACATCATGAGAACGCGAATTCGAGTCTGCTATGACAGAACTAGTAATTAAAAGTGATAAGGATATTATTAGTGTTTTGAGTAAGCTCTTCATTTCTAGTTCCTATAAATAATGCTTAATTAAGAATTAAAGATACCAGGAATGCTTACCTTTATTAATGTTAAGGATAGTTCATAATAGATTGAATAGCTAGTAACTCTGTATATTCTTTAAGTAATCCCTCCATTGACTAACAGTTGCTTTCTTTTGCCTAGTGGTTGTTATACCTCTAGAGGTATATTGCTAGTGTGATTGTTAAAGCCTATATCGACTGGTTTATTGCTGCCCCATAAAATTCACTTTCCCACCGGTTAAAAAAGATTATTTACCGGTCCACTCTAACGTTTCCATCAGAAATAATTGGGGACTTTACAACCAATCCATCTAAAGCTTCACCGCCCCATGCTAATGCTTTATCGTTAGACTCTTTGGCCCCTTCCTTAGTTTTAAACGTGGATATTGTTGATAATTTATTGGATGAAAATACAACTAATTTCCAGCTTTCAAAGCCTTCAATTGCCTTGATGATCGGCACCCAATGCTCTTCAGCAATCTTGGCAACAGCCTCAGAATCTGTTACTTCATACTCTCTAATTGAAACATAACTCATGACACTCTCCTTAAAAAAAATATTTAGTTAATTTTTGTATTACTCTTAAATAAAGCATACATAGTAATAAGTGATGCTATAACAACTAAGTATGCCGGGCTGATTGGATTAGACGTTTTCTCCAATAACCATGCGGCAGCAAGAGGGGTTAGGCCCCCAATTACTCCCAATGTTAGATTGTATCCCAGACCAATTGCTGTACAACGAATTTGTGTCGGTGTTGATAGAACCATGTAGGCATTTAGTGGGGCAAGATAGCATCCTATGATAACGGTTAAGCCTAGTTGCCCTATAAATGCTAACTGTAAATCATGATGATTCATTAGGTGAAATAAAGGCACTACTAAAAAGAGCATAAGAATTGCTGATATTTTAAGCATTAATTTCTTACCAACTCGGTCGGTAAAATATCCTGCAAGCATTAATATTCCTAATAAGACAACCATCGAGGTTGAGTTAATATCAAGTGCGTTCGTTGGGGTAAATTTTTCAACCACTTCAAACCAAGTAACTAAGTAAACAAAGATTAAATAAAAACCAACGGCATTTAGGAATACAAGCCCACTGATGTTGACTAATAAAGGCAGGTGATTTTGAAGCACCTCAATGATTGGAGCCTTGGCGCTGGGTTCTGGAGTATCGTCAATAAGATGCCTTCTCATTAAAAGCCCTACAACCCCAATAATTAAACCAAAAACAAAAGGTATTCGCCAGCCCCATGCATCAATTGTTTCTTTTTCCATAAAATGACTCATTAAGTCACCGGTAACGGAACCAAGAAGAATTCCACCAATAGCACCACACGTAATTAATGCCCCCATTAAGGACTGTCGATGTTTAGGAGCATGAGAGACAATATAAATAATAGAGGTAGTAAATTCGCCGCCCACGGACAAACCTTGAATCATTCTTAATAAAATTAATGAGTATGCAGCCCAAACACCCCATACATTATAGTCCGGTAAAATACTAACAAAGAAAGTGGGAATAGCCATAGCGATAACCGATAAATTAAGCGCTCTTTTTTTGCCATATTTATCGCCTAAATGACCAAAAATAATAGCTCCAATTGGGCGCATAAGGTAACCTACCGCGAAAATACCAAAGGCCATGAGTAGTTGTGCTGTCGGGTCTGATTTAGGGAAAAAGGCTAATCCTATTGCTGAGGCAAAGTAGCCGTATATAGCAAAATCATACCACTCAAGGATATTGCCAATTACAGCAGATGCAATAGTTTTTTTGTTTGAAGTAGCCATAAAACAACTCAACGAATTTTATTTATTTTAATTCATAGTGTTCTATTTGGTATTAATTTTCAAGAGAATTAAAAATTTTCTTTAAAATATTTTCCGCAACAAGCATCCCAATAATAATAAGAATAAAAGCACCTAACCCGTTATAGGGGCCGTAGTATTCGATTTTATCGACAAGAATAAAATCTATAATTATCATCATGATGATCTTTGATCCAAATAAAAGTGCCCATGTAACTAAAATTCTTGCTAGTAGATTTAACAAACCCTCTTTTGATTTATAGTAGTTTCCAATTTTGTGTTCAATTTTGATTGTTATCGACAAGAGCACCTGCAGGATAATTGCCATAAAAATAGATGCAGTAAAGGAGCTAATATGGAAATAGTTACCCGCATACTCGTCAAACAAGTTAATCACAGTTAAATCAGCCAGAACAAATAAAGTAAAAACAAGAAAAATTCTCTGCTTAGGATTAATCTGGTTGACTATGTTATTTTGCGCCATTATTTTGCCCTAAAAAAGATTGCGTAAAGTGATGGTACGACTGCTAAAGTAAGAATGGTACCGACGGCTAAGCCGTAGGCAATCGCATTTGATAGGCCGTAAAAAAGCGGGTCATGGGGAATGATTAGGGTGAGAAGACCTAAAATGGTTGTTATGGTCGACATGGAAATCGGTCTTAATCGAGCCACACACGCACTAATAATGGCGTCATAGGTTTCTTTTCCTGAGTTCCTTTCAATATCAATTCGATCAATTAAAACAATGCCATTGTTGATAATAATTCCTGCCAGACTATAAAGACCTAATGTCACCATAAAGCCTAAGTCGGATCCTGATATAAAAAGACCCCAAACTGCACCAATAAATGACAATGGGATTGTAAGCATAATAATTAGCGGACGTCTAAAGGAATTAAATTGACCCACTAAGAGCACAATAATAAGCCCAATTGCTATTGGCACATTTGCCTGTAATGCTGACTGGGCATCTTTAGAATCTTTGACGACGCCAGCCCAAGCTATTTTGTGATTGATAGGAAGATCTTTCGATAATTCTTCCATATGAGGATCAAACATCTCCTTAAAGTCTTGCGCAGTAACACTGGTATTAGTACCAATGATTGAAACAGTTCTAAACATATCCTGCCTTGCTATCTGTGAATATTGGTTCACCCCTTCAAAATCTGCAATTTGCATCAGAGGAACATTTTCTCCTCGCTTGGAAGAATAAATACTTATGGTTCTTAACCGATCAATATTAAAACGCTCATCACCTTCAGCCCTGAAGATAATAGGAATAATGTTATCTTTTTCTCGGTACTGAGTAATCATTGAGCCTGAAAAATAGGCAGATAATGATGCAGCAATATCATCTGATGTTATCTCAGCACGCCTTGCACGTTGCTGATCTACATTTACTGAAATTTTCATGATCCTATTTTGCCAATCAGTTCGCAACTCACTATTACCCGGCATGGAACGTAAAACTTGAAGAACCTCTTGGGATTTTTTGTAAATAACATCCTCATCAGGACCGATGACTTGGATTTTATATTCAGAGGCATCACTTGAACCTAAAAACATACGCTTAACCCTAAAGAACATATCAGGAAATTTAGTTTTTAGAATTTCATCAAGCTGCTTCATCGTTATCGCTTGATTTTCTACATCATCAATATTGACAATAATAAAACCATTATTATCCGCTGGATCCTCAGGGGCTAATGAAAGTACAAATCTTGGGCCACCAAATCCTACATAAGCTGAGAAGGATTCAATATGCTCAAACTGTTCTTTATTGTTTAGCTCTTTAAAAACATCTTGCATGTGTGTGTCCATATTCCGTGAGGAGGTACCAGCAGGTAATTGAGCATAAACAAGTATTTGTGGTCGATCCGAATCAGGGAAGAATCGCTTAGGTAAATCTTTGGCGGCATAAAGTGAAAAGATAAAGAGCGCAAACATACTTAAAACAAATAGGTAGCGAATTTTTAAGACACCTTTTAAAAAGACTTCGTAGGCCTTATTAATTTTATCCATGAAGCTAGGTTTATTATCCTTTGGTTTGGTTGTATCAATCTTAATAAAATAAAAACAAAGCAAAGGTGTAAAAGTCATGGCAATTACCCAAGAAGTCAGCAGGGCAATAGTGATGACTAACGATAATGATCGTGTATATTCTCCCGCCACATGTTCCGCTAACATTAGTGGCATAAAAAATAATATCGTCGTCAGAGATGAGGTAAGCAGGGGTACCGTTAATTCTTTACCACACTGCTTGATGGCTTCCAGCCGATCGATTTTATTTTCGATACGACTCATGATATCTTCGGCGACCACAATACCGTTATCGACAAGTAGGCCCAAAGAGATGATTAGCGATGCTAAGCTCATCCTTTCAAGTTTGATGTCAAAAATATTCATTAAGGCTAATGAAACAACCATAACCATAGGGACTAAAGCACCGACAATGGATCCTGTTCGGAAGCCTAAGAACATAATCACCGTCGCCAAAACAATGACTAGAGTTTGAATGACATTAAGCGAAACGCCATTTATGGTGTTTGCAACAACATCTGCTTGATAGGTTGCCACATCCAAGTTATATCCAATCGGCATAGTGGACTTAATATTTTCAATTTCTTTTAAGGCCCTGGGCGCATACTCGAGGACATTGAAGCCTTCAAGCATTGAAATGGCGAATACCACTGCCGGTTTACCATTGAAATAAGAGGGCTGATAAGGCGGGTCAATATAATCACGGCTTATATTGACGATATCTTTTAAGGGAATAACTGATTCTTTTAAACCACGAGAGGCTGGAATTTTTATCAGAGTATCACCAATATCACCGACAGATAAATAATTACCCGTTGGCTCAACGACAAAAGATCTTGCCCCGGCATCGATCTCTCCACCCGGGTGTATGATGTTTTGTTGTCGAAGCGTGTTACTAATATCTTTTGGATTGATACCTAATTTTTCAAGTTTTGCTGTATTGATTTCTAAGTAGATACGTTCTCTTTGCACCCCTACGACATCTATTTTTTTGGTACCCTTCACCCCGTAAAGGTGGTCACGAATATGTTTGGACATGTCATACATATCTCGCATCGTAAAACCATCGGCAGTCAGTGCCAGCGTTATGACCGCTACATCACCAAATTCATCATTGACAATGGATGGACGTGTGCCATCTGGCAAATCTTTTTGCACATCATTTACTTTATTTCTTAAATTTTGCCAAATATTTTTAATATCAAAATATTTGTCTTGGATCTTGACATGAATAACGGATGAACCGGTTGACGAGACCGAGGTAATTTCTTTAATTTCTGGAATTTTTCTAATATTTTCTTCTAGCTTTTTCGTGATAAGAAGCTCCACTCGCTCGGGCGACATACCTGGATAGCTGGTTGAAACGACTGCTTCACGAATGGTGATAGAGGGATCCTCTTGAGCCGGTAAGGTGAAATAACTGTAGACACCATAGATTGCAAACATTGCAATGATAAAAAAGAGCAATTTCTGGTACTTGTAGGCTAATTCGGTAAGGTTCATAAGTTAATTAAAAATATCAATTGTTTGTTCCAGTAATTTTACTTTTTGCCCATCACTGAGATAGGCAACGCCTGCAGTCACAATAATATCTCCATCCTTAAGGGGGGCTTTTACATAAACATCGTTATTAGTAATATTGAAAGGCTTAACCGTTAATTTTTTTACTGTCTCCGATTGCGTGTTGTAAACAAAGATATAACTTTCTTCACCAATGCCAACACCGATGGCAGAATTTGGAATCAAGATACCTTCCGCATCTTTTTGCTCAAAGGTAAAAAATACTTGTGCCGTCATGCCTGATCGCAGTTGATCAGATTGCTTATCCAGTTTGAGGGTTACCGGAAAAGCATTAGCCCTTCTTGCTTGTGTACCAATTTCGGTCAACGTAGCATTCATTCTTAACCCACGAATCGCTGGGAAGCTTACCTCGTAAATTTTGTTTTTTATTAATTGCCTGATCATGGTCTCAGGAACTGACACATCGATCTCAAGCCCGGTACCGCTGTCAATCATAAAACAACGTTCACCTACTCTAATTTGTTGCGCCTCATCAATATCCACAGAGGTAATGAAACCGTTGTAGGGTGCTTTAAGCTGGGTATCTGCAAGACTTTTTTTAACTATAGCTAAATTGGCTTTAGCCATATCGTAATTATTTTTTGCGTCTGCGACTTCTTGTTGTGATACAGCGCGACTTTCTCTAGCTTTGAGCATTCGTTGATATAGTGATTCTTTGTTTCTTAAATCCGATTGTGCGGAGTTAAAGTTATTTTGAA
>Ga0222715_10001728_pt1 | contig 20647 bp, 21 predicted proteins | sample C33_9DmetaG_FD_165056 | JGI IMG/M metagenome (GOLD analysis project Ga0222715, IMG submission 165056) | Estuarine water microbial communities from San Francisco Bay, California, United States - C33_9D | ecosystem: Environmental > Aquatic > Marine > Unclassified | place: USA: California... | reverse complement strand
CACCAAAAAGGTGTAAAAGGATTCACCGCTTTTCGTATCGAGCCAGTCGGTTTGTGTGTCATGCCAAGCATAGTGAAATCCCCCTCCCGGGGTGGCCAGCCAGAGCTGCTCGGTGGGAGGTTGCCGACTGAAAACAAAGACCACGCCGTTACTAAAAGTCGCGTTGATCACACCTTCGGCACTGCTGATATCCACGTCATCAGGCAATGACTCGAGCGCCATTTCGACCCTCTCGAAGGTGTCCTCAATCAGTTCGTAGTATCGATTGCCTGCCATCTGTCATTACCCTAAAAAAATTTTGCAGCGCCACCGGTAGGGACGCATTCCAACATAACGCTATCATCGCGCTGCTTTACATCGACACCAGCCGCCGCAGTCCACTGTTATACTGAGCCTTTTGCCGAGGTCAAACTGTGAAGGTCCTCATTGTCGTCTTTTTTTGCTGCTTTATGGCTGCCTGTGGCCAGCAGGGTCCTTTGCGCCCGGCTGATGCGCCCGAATCGACTACCGGCCACTAATGACCTTCTTCCATCATCACAACGGTGTGCTTCACTGTGAGAACGTTTCGCTTGAAGCCATTGCGAGCGAGCATGGTACACCGACTTACGTTTACTCCCACAGCGCGATTGAAGCGGCTTTTCAGGCTTACCAATCCGCGCTTAACGAGCGAGATCATCTGATCTGCTACGCCGTCAAGGCCAACTCCAATCTCGCTGTTTTAAATGTACTGGCCAGACTCGGCGCCGGATTCGACGTCGTGTCAGTGGGCGAACTAGAACGGGTGCTGGCCGCGGGCGGCGACGGCAACAAAATTGTATTTTCTGGGGTAGGCAAGACGCACAGCGAAATGTCACGGGCTCTGGATGTCGGTATCAAGTGCTTTAATATCGAGTCCGAGTCCGAGTTGTTCGCGCTGGCCGAAGTCGCCACGCGCATGGGTAAAGTCGCCCCTGTCTCGGTCAGAGTCAATCCCGATGTAGACCCCGGTACGCACCCTTATATCTCGACAGGTTTACGTGAGAACAAGTTCGGGGTCGACGTCAGCACAGCGCGGCGCCTCTACCAGATAGCCAGTGACACCGCAGCACTGAACCCTGTCGGCGTGGACTGCCACATTGGCAGCCAGATTCTGAACATTGCGCCCTTTATTGCTTCGCTCGATTGCCTGCTGACGCTAATTGATGATCTCAACGCCGAGGGCATTTGCCTGCAACATCTGGACATTGGCGGGGGTCTGGGCGTTCACTACGACGAAACAGCACCGTCTATCCAACACTATGTGTCCGCAGTGTCAGATTACCTGGCAGATCGACAACTCGAGCTCCTCTTGGAACCGGGGCGTTCCATTGTCGCGCTGGCGGGAGCATTGATGACGAACGTGTTGTATCTGAAGCCAACCGAGGATCATCACTTTGCCGTGGTGGACGCTGCGATGAACGACCTGTTGCGACCTGCGCTGTATAGCGCTTGGCAGGATATTCAGGTCGTTAGACCACATGAGGGGGAGCTTCAATCATGGGATATAGTCGGGCCCATCTGTGAGACAGGCGATTTTTTAGGAAAGGCGAGGAAACTCGCGCTAACGCAGGGCGATTTACTGGCTGTAATGGGCGCCGGCGCATACGGCTTTGCCATGGCATCAAATTATAATAGCCGTCCCCGCGCCGCTGAGATCTTAGTCCACGGCGACAAGGTCCATCTTGTTGGCCAACGAGAATTACTGACCGATCTCTGGCAACGAGAGCGCATCCCTTCAGAGGAAAAGTCGTGAAACTGGCCTTTACGAAAATGCAGGGCGCGGGTAACGACTTTGTCGTGATCGACGGTGTCACGCAGTTCGTTGAGCTCACTGGGCCACAGGTACACAGGCTTGCGGATCGGCGCCGCGGCATCGGATGCGATCAAGTGTTGCTGGTCACGCCGCCGGACGATCCAGAAGCCGACTTTCGATACAACATTTACAACGCAGACGGATCCCGTGCCGGACAATGTGGTAATGGCGCCCGCTGCGTGGGCCGCTTCCTCAGAGAGAAGCACTTGACTCGCAAACGCGAACTCAAACTGTTAACCGATGGAGAACCGCTCGCGCTTAAAGTAATGGATGATGGTCGGATACTTGCCGGACTTGCGGCGCCGCAGTTTAACCCTGTGGACATCCCATTTCTGGCCACTGAAACGGCAGCGCAGTACCCCATCGAAGTTGAAGGCGAGACACTGTCCATTGGGGCAGTGTCGATGGGCAACCCTCACGCCATATTGATAGTGGATGACTGCGACCGGGCGCCGGTCAGCACATTGGGGCCATTACTTGAACACCACGAGCGCTTTCCCGAGCGAGTCAATGTCGGATTTTTGCAGATTCTGTCGCGGACCGAGGTAAAGCTCCGCGTCCATGAGCGCGGCGCCGGGGAAACCGCAGCTTGCGGGTCGGGCGCCTGTGCGGCAACGATACACGGAATCGCTCTTGGGCTTCTGGATCGCGAAGTCAGCGTTCAGCTGCCAGGGGGTAAATTGTCCGTGTCCTGGCGGCAAGATGGCGACCCTGTTTGGCTCGGAGGGCCCACTCAGAACGTTTTTGAGGGTACTATCTCACTGAGAGACTGAGGCGATCGAGGCTCACCGAGCACCGTAAGTGATCAGTGCGTGCAGTATCTGAGGAGCCCGAGAGCGGGCCGCTAGAGGCACTTGATGACCTCTGTGCCCTCCGATATCCCCACCCGAAAAAAACAGCAAAGCAAGCGGGAGCTACTATAAGGATGACAATCCCTTTAGATCCAAAAGATGTTGAAGCCTTTCTGAGGGACAATCCCAGTTTCCTTCAGGACCGCCCGGGGTTGCTGGCAGTGCTCAACCTCCCCCATGGCGGTGAGGGCGCTGTATCGCTCGTCGAGCGGCAGGTCAGCCTGCTGCGCGAGCGCAATATCCATTCAAGACAGAAATTAACGGAGCTATCTGCCATTGGCCGGGAAAACGACCGGCTCCTCGAGGCTACCCGAAACGCTATCCTCGCACTGCTAAGTGCCGAAGACCGCGCAGACCTCGTTCGCATCTGGGGGCAGCAGGTCACCGCTTCTTTCGCTGCCCAAATGGGTAACTTGATCTGGCTGGACGGCAATTCCAGTGAGTCGGCGAGTGTATCGGTGACAAAGAAACTCCTTGGCCAAGGTGATTCTTTTTCGGGCACGCTGCGACCAGAAGAAATGAATGCACTCTTTGGTGCGGACACGGCAGAGGGCTCCGCTGCCCTGTCAACGATTCGCGGCGACCAGAACCTGATGGGAGCCATAGCCGTCGGCTCTTTGGACTCGCAACGCTATCGCGCGGGCGACGGCACGTTGTTTTTAGATTACCTAGCGGAGGTGATCGGCCAGCTACCTGCCTGCAAATAAGGCACATCCAAGGCCGCGCGCTAAACGAATTGGTTCACATGCACACTCCCATCCGCCTTATCACGTTCGATCTCGACGACACACTCTGGGATGTCCGCCCGGCACTGATCGAGGCAGAGCACGCGCAGTGGTCCTGTCTGAAAGCGCGCTTCCCGACCCTGGAACTCGATAACTTACCCAGAGAGCAATTGGACCGAATCCGCGAGGAGCTGATTACCACCCGCCCCGAGCTTGCACATCAGATCAGTTTGTTCCGCGAGGCTTTTATTGATCAATTGCTTCAACATTGCGGCATACCCCAGGAGGATTCCAGCGCGGCTGCAAGCGAGGCTTTTGCTGTATTTTTGTTGCACCGACAAAACGTGACCGTTTATCCGGATGCCCAATCTGTCCTGGGTAGCTTGGCAGAGCAGTTCAAACTGGGGGCACTTACAAATGGCAACGCCAATGTTTGGAAAACCGAAATTGGCTCTCATTTTCACTATGCCTGGCGCGCTGAAGAGTTGAGAACGAGTAAACCTGACCCCGAATTTTTCCACAGAGCCTTCTCAGAGGCTGGCGTAACTGCTGCACAAGTGATTCATGTTGGCGATTGTCATGATAACGACGTGTCGGGCGCTACGAACGCCGGAGCCAGAGCAATTTGGTTTTGCCCCGAGGGTGGAGTCAGCGATGTCGCTGCAGCGGTGGTGGAGGAACTCTCAGAATTGCCCGCGGCTATTGAAAAACTGACCGCCGGTTAATGCTTTTGAAGATGTGTTAAATCGCCTCGACGCCGGTTTCACCGGTGCGAATGCGAACCACCTGTTCAAGCGGCGCGACAAAAATCTTTCCATCGCCAATCTTGCCTGTACTGGCGGACGTCATAATCGCCTCGACAATGGCGTCTACCTGATCTTCCGATACGGCGATCTCGAGCTTCAGTTTGGGCAGAAAATCAACCACGTACTCTGCCCCGCGATACAGTTCAGTGTGACCTCGCTGCCGACCGAAGCCTTTTACCTCTGTCACAGTCACGCCCTGAACGCCGATCTCAGACAGCGCGGCACGAACATCATCCATTTTGAATGGCTTGATAATGGCTGTGACGAGTTTCATAGCTCAGTCCTGTAAACGGGAACCAGTATTATGATCTTCCCAAACTATTTCGCAATGCTTGAAAACGAGTTTATGAGTCCAGGTGCCATCTCGCGCGTCAAATCACAGCGTTTCAGAAGAATCGCCTCCCAGCTACTTTGCATTGACAAAAAAAAGGGCCCCGGAGGGCCCAAACTGCCATGAGAGGACAGGGTGTTTAACGGGTTGCCGAGAACTCTGGATAAGCCTCCATGCCGCATTCGCTCAAGTCGGAACCTTCGTACTCCTCCTCTTCCGTAACGCGGAGTCCCAGCACCATCTTGATCACATAGAACGTCACCAGCGAGGCGATAAATACCCAGCCGAAGATGGTTAGCGCGCCAATGATCTGGCCGGAGAAGCTTGCGTCGCCGTTGGTAACAGGAACAAGCAACAGTCCGAGCAATCCGACAACGCCGTGCACGGAGATAGCACCCACGGGATCGTCGATTCTCAACTTATCGAGCGTGGTGATAGAGAACACCACCAGCAGACCACCCAAGGCGCCAAAAATAGTTGCCTGAAGCGCAGATGGCGTGTCGGGGCCCGCGGTGATCGCCACCAAACCGGCCAAGCATCCGTTCAAAGCCATCGTGAGATCAGCCTTTCCAAAAAGTGCTTTGGCCACCAGCAGCGCTGCGATGCAACCGCCAGCTGCGGCAAGGTTCGTGTTCATAAAGACCACTGCCACCGCATTAGCCGAGTCAACAGAGGCGGTCGCCAACACAGAACCGCCGTTGAAACCGAACCATCCCAACCACAGAATAAAGGTTCCTAATGTCGCCAGAGGTAGGTTAGCGCCCGGAATCGCGTTGACTTCGCCGTTGGGCCCGTACTTACCCTTCCGAGCTCCTACCAGAATTACGCCTGCGAGTGCTGCAGCGGCTCCCGCCATGTGTACGATGCCGCTTCCGGCAAAGTCGAGGAAGCCCAGGTCGCCAAGGGTGTAGAGTCCGAATACCGGATTGCCGCCCCAAGTCCAGCTTCCTTCCAGCGGATATATAAAGCCTGTCATGACAACCGAAAAGGCCAAGAAGGCGAAGAGCTTCATGCGCTCTGCCACCGCACCGGACACGATAGACATGGCTGTGGCGACAAACACCACCTGGAAAAAAAAGTCGGCGGACGGTGCGTAGGTAGAATTCTCCTCACCGCCTTCTACAACGCCTGAACCGGTGATGGCGTTAAGAAAAATATCTCCGCCGTACATAATGCTATAACCGACTACCATGTACATGATGCTGGCGACTGCAAACAGCGCGACGTTCTTGGTCAGTATTTCGACCGTGTTTTTGCTTCGGACCAGTCCTGCCTCGAGCATTGCAAATCCCGCAGCCATCCACATGACGAGGGCACCGCAGACGAGGAAGTAAAATGTGTCCAGAGCGTACTGCAACTGAAAAATATCGTTTTCCATGAAAGTGTTCTCCAAGGCTCTGTTTTACAGTGCTTCTTCGCCGGTCTCGCCGGTTCGGATGCGGGTGACATGTTCGAGGCTGGACACGAAAATCTTTCCGTCCCCGATCTTGCCGGTTTGTGCGGCCTTAGAAATGGCCTCGATGGTCTGATCAACCATGCCGTCGGCGATGGCGATTTCGATTTTGACCTTTGGCAGGAAATCCACGACATACTCCGCTCCACGGTAAAGCTCGGTATGCCCTTTCTGACGACCGAAGCCTTTGACTTCGCTCACCGTAATACCTTGTACCCCCATAGTGGACAACGCCTCGCGTACGTCGTCCAACTTGAAAGGCTTTATGACTGCAGTAACCAACTTCATGGCACCCTCCGAAGAAACCGTCAACACAGACGGCGATTGACTGTCTGGCCCCAGGCGCTTCCGAAGTTCGGAACGAACCTGCATGGGCACGTTTTGCAAGAAGCACCAACTGTCTCCCTGCTCCGCTTAGAGCCAGCCTCGGGCCAAAATAGAATTACCTTATATAAAACAATGATTTGTGATTTTTTTGGTATCGTACGCTATCGCGATCCGGATCCTTGGCTGCCTAAGCCGCACCATTGCGGTGCACGTTGCGCACCAGTTTTGGCCCAATTTGAAGTGTCTGTAGCCCGAGGATTGCGTTAGATTGCTGACAGGCATGGGCCAGCGACTCATTGCATCAAAGGTGTGTCTCACCATGTCTAACACAGAGTCAGATAGGTATGACCAGATGACGAAAAAGCAGTCGGAGACTTCACAAGCCTCCTCTTTTTTTGACCGTATCGCCAGCGGCGAGGAAAAGTTTCTGAGTCAGCTAGATCGCAATGCCAAAACGTTGCTTCAGTCAGCTTTAACGCGCCTTGACGTCGTCAACCGTGAAGAGTTCGACGCGCAAGCAGCGGTGCTAAAGCGCACGCGAGAGCGACTGGAAATACTCGAGGCTCAGATCGAGGCACTGACTATCGAACTTGAGGCCGCGCCGCAAAAAGGAGACTGAGCGACGCTCGCATCCCTGCAGCACTAGTAAACGATCAAGGATGATCCATGCACCTCGCTTTTGTCGCCACGCGAAGCCAAGCCGGCCTCGTCGCACAACCTGTCACCGTTGAAGTTCATCTCGGCAATGGCCTTCCGGGTTTTCAGATCGTAGGTTTATCAGAGACAGCGACTCGAGAAGTGCGCAGTCGTGTGAAAAGCGCCATTGCGTCGTCCCATCTCAAGTGGCCGGATTACAACATCACTATCAATTTGGCGCCCTCTGATCACATAAAACAGGGGGCGCGATACGATCTGCCCATCGCACTTGGCCTGCTGGTAGCATCGGGTCAACTGCCCAGCAAGAGCGTTGCGAACAGAGAGTTTTTTGGTGAACTCGGACTCGACGGCAGCATCCGCTCCTTCCGAGGCGCATTGTCGGCCGTCCTGGCGGCGACCAAGGCAGGACGGTGCTGCGGTATATCCAAGCAGAACGCTGACACGCTGACAGTTATTGACGGCTGTCAACTCATCGCCGCATCCGATCTGCTCACACTCTGCGGGCACCTGAGATCGAACGCACCGCCGTTGCTTGGCCGCTCTCACGTCGAAGAACCCGACGCGCATGGTTATCCGGATCTGTCGCAACTTCGGGGACAATCGGGCCTATGCCGTGCATTGGAGTTGGCAGCAGCTGGTGGTCATCACTTGTTGATGGTCGGCCCGCCCGGTGTGGGAAAAACGCTCGCCGCGTCTATACTGCCTGGGCTCCTGCCCTCGCCCGCCCCGGCTGTTCAACAGGAAGTCCGATTGCTACAAGACATCGCAGGGGTAGCTTCCTACTGCTGCCCACCGTTTCGCGCACCGCATCATTCGAGCAGTGTTGCGTCACTCATAGGTGGTACGGCAAAGGCACTGCCCGGGGAAATTTCGATGGCCCATGGAGGGGTGCTGTTTCTGGATGAATTGGCTGAATTCCCCCGCGCGGTGCTCAATCAGCTGCGGCAACCTCTGGAAAGTGGCGATATCCATGTGGCACGTGCTGAGCACCGGTATCGGTATCCAGCGGGGTTTCAATTAGTCGCCGCTATGAATCCCTGCCCCTGCGGATTTTTGGGTGAGATGGACACCAACTGCCGCTGCACGCCGGATATGATTCGTCGTTATCAGCAGAGTGTGTCAGGGCCGCTCTTGGATCGTATCGACCTGCACGTCTCACTGCACAAGCCCTCTCCAGCGCAGCTCTTGGATCAACCGAATGCTCGGCACGCATCCCTCGAAGTAAAGAAGCGTGTCGCTGAAGCTCAGGCCCGTCAGTACACTCGACAGCAATGCCTAAATCGCGCGCTATCTGGCGACAAGTTGCTAGCCGCCTGCGCATTGAGCGAGTCATCAAAAGACTGGCTCGTTAAGGCAATAGTGTCACTGGACCTTTCAGCCAGAAGTATTCACCGCAGGCTACGCGTTGCGAGAACAGTGGCCGATATGCAACACGAGGAGGCGGTGGGGGTAACGCACCTAAAAACGGCGCTGTCGTTTAGAGAGGCGCCAACTGGAATTGACGCCCGAAGTTATTGAGGTTGCTAGCGGCTGCCATCAACCATGAAATCGACTGCCAGGCGGATTTCGTCATCGGAACAGTCCGCACAACCGCCCCGGGCAATCATGCCTGTGCCTGCCACACCATTGATCCCACTCTGGTATAGCGCATCCATTCCTTTTCCGATGCGATCAGCCCACGCAACCTGATCGCCCACCATTGGTGCCCCGGCGATACCCGCGGCGTGACATGCCATACAAGCTGCGTTGTAGACATCTTCACCTGAGCGGGCACTACTGACCACACTGTCTGAGCCGCCTCCGCAGGGCTGACCCTGCACGCATACCTCGGAGAAGGGTTTGATGCGTGCCTCGATCTCGGCGCGCTGCTTGTCGGTCAAATCCAGGGCCACTGCGGCGATTGGGGCCATCAAGATCAATATAAGTAACAGACGCATAGTGAAATCTCCTTGAATTGGGGCGGGAGTATAGCGGTTGCGAAAAAGATCGAAAACCAAATCCAGCATCATCCACAGCCTCGCTATACTCGTTACGGAATCACTTTGGACTCGGAACCATGCATCTATACACCTTTGACCCCGCGCCCAACCCCGCTCGATTAAAAATGTTCATGGACTACAAGGGCATCGCAATTGAGACTACCCAAATCGATCTTGGCAAAGAGGAGCAGCTGGGAGCTGCCTACCGGGCTATCGTGCCCGAGGCTACGGTTCCCGCTTTGGTGATGGACGACGGCACGGTACTGAGCGCCGTGATCGCAATCGTCCATTATCTGGAATCGAAACACCCCGATCGACCTCTACTTGGGCATACGCCAGAGGAGCGCGCCAAGGTGCTTAACTGGAACCATCGTTTGTTTGCCGAAATCTATGGGCCTATTGCCGATGCCTTTCGTAATGCCCACCCCAGCTACGTCAACCGTGCCCTGCCCGGACCTCTCAATTTGGCGCAACTACCCGAGCTAGTGGAACGGGGTAAAACGCGTTTAGAGGACAGCCTGACCCTGCTTGATGCGGCGTTGGCAGGCAGCGCTTTTCTCGCCGGAGCGCACGTCTCCTTTGCAGACATCGATCTGTTGGCAGCACTGGACTTTGCAAAGTGGGGAGCGAGAATGACACCTGACGAATCATTGCAAAACCTGCATCGCTGGCGTGAGGAAGCGAGGAACGCACTGACTCACTGACAATGCGTTATGTATTGCTGGCGCTGCTATCCTGGCTAGCGGGCTGCGACGAAAGCCAAACCGCTGGCGGCCAGGCGGATCTGAGCGGGTACCTCGAGCGATTGTCAGCGGTGACTGGGATCGAAATACCCCCCGCTGCTCCCGGCGCCTATTCACTCGATATGCCGCGCGATCAGCTATCCGATTTGTCGGGCTCAGGGCAAATAGATCTGATTGATTTCCTGTCCCTTTCGGGTTGCGAATTGCAAATTAATCTGGCTCGCCGTAACACCCAGATGGGACGCATTGCCTCACCCTCGCAACGGCTTTTGCTGGATCTCGAGTTCATGGCCCTGACTCCCAATTGCGCGTTAATGCTCAATGAACGCGGCGACTCCGAATTAGCGGACAAGTTAATGGAGGTGAGTCGGGAGAGGCAGGCTTTAGCGGTTCACTCCATCCATCAGGCGATCCTGATGGGGCCTGAATGGCGTCAGTTCTGGCAACCCCCGCGCACCCTCAACCGATATCCCGAGGCAACCAGCACCCAGATCGTCACCTCACTGACTCGATTGGTGCGCCTGACGGATCAATGGATGGGAGGCGACTGGGATGCCAGCAACCGGGAGTTTGAACTACTTCTGAGTGATCTTCGGGCCGGTGACGGCGGCGCACTCTTGCTGGCTTACCATCGGGTCGCGCAGGATCTTGACCGCGCCAACCAGATGCTCACACAGTCAGTGGCCATAGCGCCGCTGTGCCCCTACGGAAAACCCACCGAGCGCTCCAGAGCACTCGAGCGCATTGTGGCAAGCTTTTTTGTGGGCGACGTGCAACCCTGGCTGGTAGCGATCCGTCAGCGGAAAGAACTGCTGCTCGAACCGATTCAAGCGCTTGAGACAGTGCTCTCCGAGGCGCTGAATCCACACTACGTGGATTGGCAGTCCCGCCGGGATGCGCTGCTCGAGGCGCAGCCTGAGTTGATCAGGACGCATGTTGGACACATCCAGCGGACACTCGCTGATTGCGAGACCGACCTTCGAACCGCACCACGCTGATGCATTGCGCGCTCGGGCGTAAAGGGCGGATCCCTGCTCACAGGGTAACACCATCCAAACGGGTTCAGTTGATAGCACTATGGCGGGCGCCACCGCTCCCCAGCCAAAGGTAGAGCCTGCTAAACTATAGTCTACAGTTTATGCATCTTTTGGAGCCGTAACCGTGACTCTCACTCGTATTGTTTTCCTATCATTGGCGACCATCGTTTTGGCTGGCTGTGCTACCAAGCCACCGGAGCCGGTGGTGGACTTCGCGCCGGGCTACAGCTTCAGCGAACAACAAACGATAGCCTTTTACGCCCTGAGCGGTGAGGTCACGGGCAATAACCCTACGGATCTCACCGACTTCCAGCGCGATCGCATCAACGCGGCACTCAAAAGTGCGGTGGAGGCCAAAGGCTTTGTCTTCGTAGACAAAACTGCAGACGCCGATCTGCTCCTGAGTTGGCACCTGAACTTGATGGACAAAACGGATGTCAAAACCTACAACAATCCATCCTATGGGGCGTCAGCGGGATACAGTCGTTACAACCGCTACGCCATGTATAACTGCTACAACTGTATGAACCAGACCGACGTTCGCGTGACCGAGTATACGCAGGGTACGTTTATCATCGACATGATCGATCCCAATGAGAATGCATCTGTCTGGCGGAGCGTCACGCAATCCAAACTGAAAGAAGACACCATCCGCGATCAGGAAGCCTTGAATGCGGCGGCTGTGCGCGTACTAGCGGATTTTCCACTGGCAGCGGGTGGCGAGTAAGAACGTGCGCAGCGTGGCGCACCCCGGTTGAGTTCATATTCCCCCTGCGCTGACAGCCAATCAGGCGAGACTACCGCTACCCAGGACTGTTCCTACCCAAAAAGGTAGTTGAGCCACGTCGCAATGACCTCTAGGCTCGTGAGCAACGAGCGAGGGGTACCTATGAAATTAATTCGCAAGGCAGCGCTTCCCAGCCCCTGCCCCATCCCCGGGCGGGCTCCCCGCATGGCCTGCGTAGGCTTGGTTCAGACGCGATGGTACGAGTCACCAGAATTGCATCGTGAGCAATTGCATGATGGTGTCAGCACCTGTGCAGAGGCCGGAGCGAGTGTGGTCTTCCTCCCAGAACTTACACTGAGTCGCTACCCCGCTGACAGCAGGCCCACCGGTGCCGCCGACGAAACAGCCGAGGATATCAATACCGGCGAAAGCGTGAAGCTCGCGCAAGCGCTGGCGCGCGACTGCGACGTATTTGTGCAGATCTCTTTATTTGAGCGCTCTGGTGCCGATGATCAACGTGGCCTCAATACCTCGGTCATCATTGCACCCAATGGCGATACCGTCGGTCGCACTCGCAAGCTACACATCCCGGTTACCGAAGGCTACTTTGAAGACGAATATTTCGCTGAGGGGCCAGCGGATGACCCCTATCCCATCCACACACTGGCCCTAGATGGGCAGGATATTCGGGTCGGGAATCCCACCTGCTGGGACGAATGGTTTCCAGAGGTCGCTCGATGCTATGCGCTTGGCGGTGCGGACCTATTATGCTACGCCACTGCAATCGGATCTGAGCCAGATCACCCCGAATTCGACACCGCGCCACTGTTGCGGACAGCTGTGTCAGGCCATGCAATCGCCAATGGGCTTTTTATCGCCCTGCCCAACCGATTTGGCGCGGAAGGCCGAATCACTTTCTACGGTAGCAGTTGCTTGATCGACCCCTTCGGTCGAGTGTTGGTTGAAGCGCCACGAGACGAAGCAGCCGCGATGGTTGCAGACATAGACCTTGGCCAGCGCGATGACTGGCTCACGCTCTTCCCATTCTTTGCTACCCGCCGACCTGACACCTATCGCGAACTGATTGAGGAGCGCCAGAACCCCCGCCAGCCGGATGGACGCGCTCGCGATGGGGGTATACCCGGCATCAAACCGTAATGTCCGCGCGATTCATGCCCCCGGAATGGGCGCCGCACGATGCCACCTGGATGGGCTTCCCACGTGACAGTTACGCCGGGACAGGATTGACACGCGAGTCAGTCCAGCGGGCCTGGAGCAAAGTGGCCAACGCCATCAGCGAGCACGAGCCCGTCAACATGTTATGCCACCCCGATGATGTGGCCGTTGCCAAAAAATACCTATCGGTTGGGGTTTCCGTAATTCCTGTGCCGCTGAATGACGCATGGCTCCGAGACATTGGCCCCACGTTTATCATCGAGGATCAAACTCTCACCGCCATTGACTGGACCTTCAATGGCTGGGGCCAGAATACCGAGCTTGATTGGGCGCTGGACGATGGTATCGCCGGCCAGGTGGCGACGCTCACTGGAGCGCCGGTGCGCAGAGTCGCGATGGTCAACGAGGGAGGGGGTATTCACATTAATGGTCAAGGCGTCGTTTTACTTACCACAACCGTCCAACTTGACCCGCTCCGCAACCCGGACCTTGATCAAAGCGGCGTGACGGAGCAAATTCATGCGGCTTTGGGTACGACCCTTGCGATCTGGCTTCCAAGAGGTCTATGGCGGGATAATTTTCTCAACGGCACCAAGGGCCATGTAGACATCGTCGCCTGTTTCACACCTGATAACCGCGTGCTGTTGCACAGACAACTGGATCCAACTCATCCCGATCACGGCCTATGGCAGGACATCCAATCACTGCTCGCTGACAGCGGATTGGAGACGGTCCCATTACCGGCTCCCAATACGTTGCGAGATAACCGCGACTGGGTCGACTATAGCTATATCAACCATTACGTCTGCAACGGGGCAGTGTTATGCCCGAGTTTTTCCGATAAGGGAGATGACAGAGCGGCAGAAATACTCCGTGACACTTACCCCGGACGAGACATTATCCTGATCGACTCGCGCGAGCTGTTTGCCATGGGAGGTGGTATTCACTGCATAACGCAACAACAGCCACGCCCTGACGCGCGAACCGATCTATAATGACGCCCGCCGCACCAGACACTCGCTGACTTCGATATCTGTGCATTGACCGCAGACACAGCAGTAGCGGCTCAGTGAGCCGCCCCGGCGGTTCGGAAGACACCAGCTCAGGAAAAATTATGTTCACTTACATCAACCCCGAGATCCGCGAGCGCTTGATCAGAGACGGCAAGCTGTTGCGTATCGACAGCGAGGGGACGCCGGTGGAAATGAGCGAGGTGCCGACTCCGGGACATCACCTGAATATCATGGGTCCGATTCCGCTGCCGCTGGCGCGCGGTGGGGCGCAGCTGACGGTCAATTGGTACGCCAGTGTTCGTAGCACCGAATTAAGCGAAGTCGAAAATTTGGCAAGCACGCTGCGTGAGCGAGGCGGGCAGCATTTGTTTTCGAACCTCGCTTCCAGCATGGCAGTCAATAGCGTGCTGGTGATCGGGAGTCCTGAAACCAGCGAAAACCCCCTCGTCAGGGTGCATTCCAGCTGTCTCACAGGGGATGTCCTGGGTTCCCGCCGGTGTGAATGTGGGCCTCAGTTGGAGGCGGCGCTGGATCGCATTGCGGCGGATAAAGAAGGGGGTTATCTCATTTACATGGCCGGTCATGAAGGCCGAGGCATTGGTCTGTGGGCCAAAGCCGCGACCTATCTGCTGCAAGATGCTGGCGAAGATACCTATCAGGCCAATCGCTCGCTTGGGCTACCGGATGACTCCCGGGACTTTTCAGACGCTGCGATATTGCTCAAATATTTTGGGCAAGGGAGAGCGCTTCGTCTCCTCACCAACAACCCCAAAAAGCTGGAAGATTTAACCGCCCTCGGCGTGGCCAACATAGATCAGGTCAAACACGTCTGCGGCGTCGACGATCACAATTTGGCGTATCTAAAAGCCAAACGGGATTGGGGGCATCGTCTCGCCGATGACGACCTGTCGACAGAGGAACGATAAACCCGACATCAGTTAAGCCATTCGGGCAGTGGCTCGCGACCCAGCGGTAATTCCATGCAATTATCGGCAGCCCGATGGGCATGACCCACCATCTCATCATAGGCGCTGCGCTGACGAAGGAAGAATTCGCAATCAATCTGCTTGCGCAAAGCGCGCTGCATCTCCAGAAGATTTCGGGTTTTCAGCACTTTCCCTTGTCGGTCAGCTATTACACGCTCTTCGCCACCCACACTGGCGTGGGCGATGTACAGGCTCAGGTCTACTGACTCAATCACCACTTTGGTGACACCTGCTTGAGCCAGCTCCTGAATATTCAACTTCACCGTCTGCCGCTCCCAGATAGCCGTGGTTTGCATGAAAAGGTACGGGACAGGACGGATGGTGGTTTGCCCAAATCCGCCTCTGCACAGAAGACCGGAGCTGCGCGCCCGCGATAAAGACGACAAAAACCGGACAAGGGCTATCATCGTAGCTGTTAACAGCGACACTGGGACGATGACCGCCCTACTGCATCCAATCCTATTTTCCTGTGCTGGCGAGGCCGCGGAGGCATTGCCGCGATGCAGCGGTGTATACCGGTTCTACAGTGGGGACGGCAGTCTGCTTTACATCGGAAAGAGCGTCGATATCCACAGTCGCTACATGCAACATCTCAACGAGGGCAGAAAGCCAGGTAGACACCAGCGGCTCATGTCACAAGTGCGGCGGGTTGATTGCCAGCTCACCGCGGGAGAGATCGGCGCGTTGCTGGTTGAAAATGCGGCGATCAAGGCAGAAGTGCCTCTGTTCAATCGCAAACAACGTCGGCTACGCAAGTTGTGGACCATCCAGCTGATTCCATCGATGACAGACTTTTTGCAGCCACAGGCAATCGATTTCGCGCCAACCGGTTCACGGGATACCGATACTTTCGGCCTCTATGCCAACAAGCACCGACTCACCCAGTCACTGCAAGACCTTGCCAGAGACCATGCACTGTGCCTGCGCGTGATGGGCTTGGATCGAGGCAAAGGCCCTTGCTTCCAGTACCAATTGGGCCATTGCGACGGGGCCTGCGCGGGTGCGGAAAGTGCCACATCGCACAACACTCGATTACTCGAACATCTGGCGCGTCAACGCATCGTCGCCTGGCCGTTTGCAGGGCCCATACTGCTGGTGGAGCACACCATTCACCCCGTTGAGCAGCAGCCCGAGCACCAGTTCCATCTTGTAGACCAGTGGGCCTGGCGGGGCTGCTTTAACACCCCTGCCGAAGCCAACGCCGCGCTTGAAGCCGATACCCCCGCTTTATTTGATCGAGACGCGTACCGATTAATTTACAGCGCAATTTTTAAGGGTCGTGTGGGCCTTCAGGACCCTCTCAGCGGAGAACCTCTGGTTAACCCACTCTTGGCAAGCGCCCGTCTAGCATCGTGAATATTGTCTGGTTCAAGCGCGACCTGCGTCTGCTCGATCACGCGCCGCTCGCGCGCGCAATCGAGCTCGGTCAGCCACTGCTGCTCCTGTATATCGTCGAACCCGCACTGCTGAAAGATCCGCATTACCGGGGTCGACACTGGCATTTCATCGCCCAATCGCTCATTGCGATGCAAAACCAGCTCACCCCGTCGGGGGGATTTTTGCAAGTGCTCGAGGGCGAGCCTGAATCCATCCTTTCAGCGCTGCATCAGGAGCAGCCTGTGAGCACCCTTCTCAGTTATGAGGAAACGGGGCTGGAAGTCACTTACGCGCGAGATCGCAGGATCGCCCGCTTCTGCCACCATACCGGCATATCTTGGCAGGAATTCCAGACCAACGGCGTAGAGCGCGGGCGCCGGGACCGACGGGGCTGGAACAGTAACTGGATCAAGACCATGAGCGCACCCGAAGCCCAGATCGATTTGGCTCAGTTAGCGCAGTTGAGTTCGCCATTGCCAGCATCTCTCCTTGGATTGAGATCGAATCGCCTCGCTGCGTGGAGCGCATCAGTGCCGCCCCTCCAAACAGGCGGGTCGAATGAGGCGCAATCCCTACTCGAGAGCTTTTTGCACGACCGGGCCATCGGGTACCAACGCCATATCTCAAAACCCGAGGCCAGCCGCAATAGCTGCTCACGCCTATCGCCATACCTGGCCTGGGGGAATCTGAGTCTGCGACAGGTGTATCGGGCGCTGAAAGTGCGGCAGTCTCATGGTGTTTGGAACAGGGCGTTGTCTGCCTTTGAATCGCGCCTGCATTGGCATTGCCATTTCATTCAAAAATTTGAAATGGAGTGCCGAATGGAGCACGAAGATCTCAATCGCGGCTACATGATGCATACCAGAGGAGACAATCCTGACCGACTGGACGCCTGGCGCACGGGCCAGACAGGGTATCCGCTGATCGATGCGTGTATGCGATGCCTTACGCAAACTGGTTATATTAATTTTCGCTCAAGGGCGATGCTGGTGTCTTTCCTGACCCACCATCTTTGGCAGGACTGGCGCGCTGGAGCCGCCTGGTTAGGCTCACTCTTCCTTGATTTCGAGCCCGGCATTCATTACCCCCAAATGCAGATGCAAGCCGGGGTCACGGGGATCAATACCATCAGGATCTATAACCCCGTCAAGCAATCCTTGGATCATGACCCTGATGGCAGCTTTATTGTGCGATGGGTACCCGAGCTGGCGTGCTTACCTACTCCATTGATTCACCAACCCTGGTTACGGTCGCCGCTAGAGCGGCAACTGCATCCAATCGACTATCCCGACCCCATCGTGGATCTGAAAACGTCCTACCACTTCGCCAAAGAGTCGCTGTGGCGATTGAAGTCCTGCGAGAGCGTTCGCCGTGAGCGGGACCGGATTCTTGCGCAGCATGTCGAGCGCCAGAGCCGCAAAAGCACCAACACGTTCAGCGGTTAAATCCTTTGCTATGCTGGGGCTTTCTTTGAGCGCTGGAGAAATCCTATGTTGTTGATTCTGTGGATTCTGGGTGGCCTGATCGCTCTCGGCTTGACCGCGATGTTGCTGTTGCCCATGTTGATTGATGAGCAGGCTCTGATTGATCTGGCACAGGAGCAGGTCCGGACCAATACGGGCGGCGAGCTGATCGTCGGGGGTGAAGCTGAACTCAGTTTCTTCCCGCGGTTCGGGCTTCGTCTTGAAGACACCTCCCTGAACCTCCCGGCGCAATCAGAGTTTGATCGAAGTATCACCGCCTCCATTCAGGCACTCGATGTAGGGCTCGCCCTCCTCCCCTTGCTGAGCGGTAATGTAGATGTTGGAACCATCTTGATATCTGGCGTGAAGGCCGAGATTACTGAGCCGCAGGCCCTTCCTCCCGCACACGAACCGCAACCCATCATGAGTGATCGCGAGTGGGAGAAACGCGGCGAGCTGATCCGGAGAACCAAAGCCCGGGAAAAGCAGCGCCTTTTGACTGAACAACAGGGCATAACGGGCGTAGCGATTATCGCCGAGGCGCTACAGATTGAAGATATTAGTGTCATCATGCGCACACGTGACGGAAAACTCGCGAATGAAATCGCCATCGAAGACCTGACGCTTTCGGGGGTCAATACCCGCAACGATCCCATGTCTCTCGAAGGTCATCTGAGAGTCCTCGGTGATGGCAGCGCGGCGCCACTAGAGCTCGATCTCAATGGCTTGATTCGGCTTTCGTCTGATTTCACCGCGATTCAATTGGAGAATCTGCAAACCAACATCGAAGGGGCGCTAACCCAACCCGTATCCAGCTCATTGTCCGGCCAGTTTGTGATGAGCCCCGCCAAGGCGGATTTCACCTTGACCGCAGTGTTACCCGGCGGCGAGGTGACTGGCGCTTTGACCTGGGCTGCGCTGGAAAGCCCTGAGATCAAATTGGATTTGACTACCGCTCGGCTGGACACCGACCAGCTGCAGCCAGCACCCGCACCGGTCGGCGGGAGCAATCGCCCCGACCCTCAACCAACGGCTAACACTCAGAAGCGCGGCGAATCAGTTGCCGTGCCGCTGCCTGTTGGGCCGCTCAGAGACCTTGATCTGGAGCTGCGTATCAACGCCGATGCGCTGATCGCTGCAGGCCAGACCATTACCGACGCGCAGGTTTCTATGCGCGTCAGGGATGGCGTTGCAGAGATTGATTACCTTCGTGGTGTGCTGCACCAGGGGCAACTGGATACACGGATCGCCTTGAACGCGCGCCGCCCGGTAGTCGAGGCAGAGGTAAAAGGCAGCCTCAAAGGCGTCAACATGAACTCATTACTGGCCAGCCTCGGTAATGTGGATGCAGCATCGGGTCGTATCGAAATGGGCTGGGACCTCGAAACCGAGGGCGCTACCAGCGCCGATCTGTTAGCGGGCATGGATGGCGACCTGAATGTTGCGGGTCAGGATCTGGTATTGGAGAAGGTCTCTCTACAGGCGCTCATTTGTAGCGCCGTTGCTGTCGTCAACAAAATACCGCCCATCGCGGGCCTACCCACCAACACCCCCATTACCGACCTCTCACTATCTGTCGATTTCGATCAGGGTGTGGGGGATATTGAAAAGCTGCGCTTCGCCACTCCGGGCGTGGTAATGAAAGGCGAGGGAGATATCAGTCTGAGCACACTCGACTTCAGTTTTAGGCTGGAAGGCCAGGTGAATAACGAAATCATGGAGGTAAGCTCCCTATGCGTTATTGACCAACGCTATGCCGGTGTTGACTGGCCCGTTGACTGCCAGGGGAGCCTTGCCGCCGAGTCGCCTGCCAGCTGCAGAGTCGATGTCGCGACCATCGCTCAGCAAATTATTGAAAATGAAGCGAAGCAGCAGGTACAGGACATGATTGAGGAGAAAGCGGGCTCGTTAATCAAGAAACTGTTTGGCAATTGATGGTTTCGTCCCAAACACAAAGATCTCCCCAGCCGGGTTTTGATCATTCCTACGCGGCCCTGGGCAAGTTATTCAGCTCTCCGCAGCCGCTAGACCCTGTTTCGAAGCCCACGCTGTTACTGTGGAACGAAAAACTGGCGAAGCAGCTGGGATGGCCGGGCGAACCGGGCTCGGATCCTGCCATGCTGGAGGCCCTCGCCGGCAACTGCACCCTGGAGGCCTCCCATCCCATGGCCACGGTCTATGCGGGTCACCAGTTTGGTCAGTACAACCCCCAGCTGGGAGACGGTCGCGCCACCTTGCTGGGGGAATGGATCACAGATGCCGGGGAGCGCTTTGACATCCAACTGAAGGGGGCGGGGCCGACGCCCTATTCCCGCGGCGGCGATGGACGATCCCCCATGGGGCCAGTCATCAGAGAGTATCTGGTATCCGAAGCAATGCATGCCCTCGGGGTTCCTACCACCCGAGCTCTAGCCGCGGTGGGCACGGGCGAGCCGGTAATCCGTAACCGCATTGAACCCGGGGCCATCCTCACTCGAGTCGCGAGCAGCCATTTACGGATTGGTACCGTGCAATATTTCGCGATGACGCGCCGCGGCGAGGGCTTGAGCGAGCTGGTTGATTATGTGGCCGCCCGGCACTTGACCAGCGAGCTCGATAAGCAATTCGTTGAGCAATCCAGCAACGCCGCGCTTCGGCTGCTTGAAGGCGTCTGTCAAAGGTTCGCCAAGTTGGTCTCCCATTGGCAGGTACTGGGCTTCGTCCACGGCGTACTCAATACCGACAACGCCCTGCTGTGCGGTGAAACCATCGATTACGGCCCTTGCGCGTTCATGGACCGGTTTGATCCGCAAGCCTGCTTCAGTTCGATCGACCGACAGGGTCGGTATGCCTGGCCTAACCAGCCCGGCATCATGCATTGGAATCTGGCGGTGCTGGCTGAGTGCCTGCTGCCACTGATAGACGAAAACCCAGAAGTTGCCCGGCAGTTGGCGCAGTCAGTGGTTGATCTATATCCACAACGCTTCCACCACCATCACCAGATTCGATTGGCGGCGAAGCTCGGTCTCGACGAGATATCGGAAAAAGACAGTGCGCTGATCCAATCTTTTCACGACATTCTGGCGTCGGAAGAACTGGACCTGACACTCGCCTTCAGATGGCTGACCGAGAGCGCAGGTGAGAATCTGGACAACACGCCACTCCCGGAGCTGTTTATCGCGCCAG
>Ga0222715_10001727_pt1 | contig 20657 bp, 18 predicted proteins | sample C33_9DmetaG_FD_165056 | JGI IMG/M metagenome (GOLD analysis project Ga0222715, IMG submission 165056) | Estuarine water microbial communities from San Francisco Bay, California, United States - C33_9D | ecosystem: Environmental > Aquatic > Marine > Unclassified | place: USA: California... | reverse complement strand
AGTGTAAAATAAGCCGATTGAATGGTGCTTATTTACACCATTAACAAGAGTTTAAGCATATAAAGATGGGCTTATCCATCAAATTATAGGCGCACACATATAAAAGTAGGCGCAAACCTTTAAAACAAAAGAGAAATGAACTACATAAAAATAGCAAAATGGTTTTATCAGCAAGGGCGTGATGACCAAGTATACGATAAGAGCAGAACTTTTGAAGAGGCTTTGAATCATTACATAGAAACCCAAAACGCCAAAGAGAGATGAGTCGCAAGGCTCCTCACCGCAAATAAATTTGCTTATGAAAGAGATATGGGTACAACTATACTGCTCCGATAGATACGAGGTCAGCAATTTAGGTAATGTCAAGAGTCTTCCAAAAGGAAATAGAAAAGGTAGACTTTTAAAACAAAAGTATAGCGATAGATATCCATCGTTTAATATTATTATAAACGGAAAGCACACTACCATAAGACTACACAAAGCTGTTTATCTGTCTTTTAACAGAGATAGGGTAGATTATTCAAAAGGAAGAAAATTTGTTATAGACCATATTAATGGAGACAAAACAGATAATAGACTTTGTAATCTTGAATTGGTATCATACGAAGAAAACGCTGTTAGGTATTGGGAAAAACAAAAAACAAAGTATCCTATGTATATAAGGACTATGAATACTAAATACTTTTACATCAAGAAAAGAGTTAATGGTAAGGAAAAAATCTTTGATAGATGCAACACGATTGAGGAAGCTATCAAGAGAAGAGATGAGTTAATAAAAAATAATTGGAACCTTTAACACTGCAAATAAATTTGCTTATGAAAGAAAGATTAATTGAAGCGGCTAACCTACTGCTGGTATGCTTAGGTTTTTACATAGCTGTACACTACCGAACACCGATCACCATAGCTATTGGCGCACTATCATTTGTCCTAGGTCTAATAGATACCGGACTACTAAGAAAGTAGGTATGACACGTAAGAGAAAACACGTAAGAGAGATAGAGAAGTACCTAGAGATGCTTATGCTTGATCAGGTAAACCTCAGCATCTACGCTAGTAGATTTGGTTGGTCTGAACAGATACAACATCAGATGGTAAACACCGCATTACTCATTAGAAAGTACCAACGCCGACTAAGGCTAATTAAAATGTAATATGGCATACTTAGACAACAAAGAACACAAAAAGATCATTGACTGCGTACTACAACAGAACGCACAGCTGTTCCAGAACCTAGGGATAGACTGCTCTAAAACCGAGTACGAGAAAGCAAAGGTGGCAGAGCGTCAGAAACTACGTCGCATACGAGACATTGACCCTGAAAAGATTGATCGACTCATTAAAGACTCATTAGATGACTAAGGATGATGGTAGAAGTTGGTCTGTATACGTTCACAGAAAACCAAAATGCAAGTCTATATTTTATATAGGCATATGTCTTGATGAAAGATCATCAAAGAGGCCATACGAGATATCTAGACGAAGCGAGATCTGGAAAAGAACATTTCAGAAGTACGGTAGAGATGTTGAGATAATTAAATCCGGATTAACTAAAGAAGAGGCATCTCGTATTGAAATGGATTTCATCTCAAAGAACGGTAAAAAGATAAGCGGTGGTTCATTATGTAATATTACAGATGGCGGAGAGGGTTTTTCGTGCAAACATACAGATGAATCAAAATTAAAGATGAGCATATCAAAAACCGGTAACACAGGTGCATTGTGTCATAACTCTATAGCTGTTTGTTGTGACAATGTTTTTTATGCAAGCCACAAAGAAGCTGCACGTGTATTAGGGTGCAGCCCGCAGACAATTGTAAACAGAGTAATGAACCCTAAATTTAATTACTTTAAGATATGAGCAAGAAAACAGAAAGTGACATATGCAGGATATGTGATAACACAAAGTCGCTTCTTCTGAAGAAGAATAGATCATATGGAGACTCAGCCCTAGAGCCATTAGGAGTCTTTGGAAATGGAGACGCAGTAACATCGCTTGGAGCAAGAGCTGATGACAAACTTATGCGTCTCAAAAGTCTTGGTATCAACAAAAATTCAGTAGATACTTTATATGATTTGCACGGGTACATAACTTTGCTTATCATTGCACTAGAAAGAAAAGAGAACATAGACAGTATGGATGCCGTATGTGAGGACGACACCAACACATCAAATTTAATTAACCAGAGAGACAATGCAGGAGCAGGTAACACTATTCAAGAATATAACGAGCACGCAGGAACCCCATTACTCTTCACTCAAAACAGCACTGGAGCGTATCAAGAATGGCAGGTCCAGATCCTTGATCGAGAAGGTCCGTGGGGTGCACAGCGTGGACCAGTGGGGGAAACCAGTACCGGACAAGACAGCTAAGAGAGAGCTACCCGTAGTTCTGTTCAGCGGTAAGTTTGAATACCGAGCTGACGAAGGTCTGGCAGAACATAACGGCCTAGTCATACTAGACTTTGATAACGTAGCTGTAGACCTCCTCAAGCCACAGATAGCTCAGGACAAATACACCTATGCCTGCTGGATCAGTCCATCAGGTAACGGCCTCAAGGTGCTAGTAAAGATCAAGGACCCTGAGCACCACAGAGACCACTACAGAGCGATCCTAGGATACTTTGAGAGAGAATATGACGTGGAGGTAGACTCCACTTCTATTAATGAGTCTCGGGCGTGCTATGAGTCTTGGGATGAGGACCTCGTGTACAACGAGAATGCCGAAGTGTTTACAGGTATGGTGTCCGTTCGTGAGGAACGTGAGAAGCTAGCTGTCGTAGCACCTACAAAGGGTACCGACTACAACAAGGTAGCCATCATCGTATCTATGATACGCCGTGCTCCAGAGGGTGAGAAACACAAGGAGCTCATCAAGGCTGCATACCTCGCCGGTGGATACATTGCCGCTGGACGTATGGAGGAGCAGGAGATCTATGACATTATGGTCAATGAGATCCACAAGAAGAATCCTACCGACATCAACCACGCTAAGAACACCATCATCGATGGGCTTGAAGCTGGTAAGAATATACCTCCTTCAGAGATAGTCAACAAGGAGAACGAGGCTAGACGTGAGATGTTAGTCCGTGACAACGACTACACCTTCTTATCTAATGACAACGATGACTTCTCTTGGATCGATGCCTACGCAAACGGTAACATACAGCTAGGACTAGACACCGGAAACACAAAGCTGGACCAGTGGTTTAGATACAAGCCTGAGTTTATGATCATCAACGGACACTCCAACGTAGGTAAGACCACACTGGCCCTGTATATGATGATCAATTCAGCTGTACGCCATAACTGGAAGTGGATAGTCTACAGCTCTGAGAATAGAACAGCATCTATCAAGATGCGCTTGATGGAGTTTGTAGCCAACTGCAAGATCAGTGAGATGTCTTACGAGATGCGTACTAACGCATTTAAGTGGGTGTCAGAACACTTTACCGTCATCGGAAATGAATCTGTCTACAGCTATAGAGACCTGATCGTCTTTGCTGAGAAGATGATTCATATGAAGGGCAAGTACCAAGGGTTCTTCATTGATCCATACAACAGCTTGAAGATACAGATGATGCCGGGCTCTTCCATCTCTACACACGAGTACCACTATGAAGCTGCATCAGAGTTCTTGACCTTTGCCAATAGAAACAATATGGCTGTATGGTTGAACACGCACGCAGTAACAGAGGCACAGAGACGCAAGGGACCTGACGGATTGCCTATGGCACCATACGCTGAGGATACTGAAGGCGGCGGTAAGTTCGTGAATAGGGCCGATTCGTTCTTGACGTTCCATAGAAAAGTTCAAGCTCCTGAGTACGAGACACGTAGGGTTATGGAGTTCCACGTTCGCAAGGTTCGTGAGACCGAGACAGGAGGTGAGCCAACACCACTGGAGGAGCCGTTCCTGTTCCGTATGAATGCAACCAACACCGGGTTCTCTACATTCACAGCTGAAGGGGATCTGTTTGACGGACTAGACTTTATGTCTAAGCAGGGTGAGATTATAATGTAAAAAAAAATTGCAAAGTGTTAGGAATTTAACAAATAGATTCGTAATATTGCGTAATGAAACTAGACTACAATGAAATTACACTCACTCTTCCAAAGCCTCCGAGCCTTAACAAGTGGTATTCGGGGAAGCATTGGGCAATTAGAAAGAAGCAAAAAGAATCCTACAGCAGCTTCATCAAAGCAGAGCTTGAAGGAATCGATAAGTTTACTATGGATAGATTTGCAATTGATGTTCAGTATAATTGTCGCTATGATGTTGACAACGCTATTACTTGCATCAAGTTTCTTGCAGATTATCTACGGGGGGATGGGTATGTTACTGACGACACTACTAAATATTTTTTCTCGCAATCAACAACCTTTAACCAAGAACTAAAAAAAGATGAATTCAAAGCTACCATTCGGTGTTATGGATACAGCATCCGTGAGTAAATCCTACTTCACAGCTACTTCTAGAGTTAGTGCTCTTATGACGGAGCTGTACGAAGACTTGCACGACAACAAGGGCAACCCACTGCTGGACCTAGAATCAATAACCGACAAGATCAACGCATACAAACGGGTGGTTCGCACCGAGTTAGATCTTATAAAATCAGCTGTAGAACAGTACGATGAGGATCGCAATCGTAGATGAGAACCATCTGTATGATCTTCTAAAGGAGCACATCATCCCTGACCTAATGCCCTCTGAGGTACAGATGTCTAGGTATGACTGCTACTCTCTAGACCACAACGTTGACATCGAGCTTAAGTGCCGTAAGAAGCACTACGATGACCTGTTGATAGAGAAGAAGAAATACGATGCACTCTTAGAACGGGCAGACAAGCACGGTACCAACCCAGTATACATAAACTCTACTCCCGTAGGCATATGGGCCTTCAGGTTATTAGAGATTGACGAACCTATCTGGGAGGAACGTGGGATGCCAAAGACCTCTGAATTCAGGCAACGACACTTCATACAAAAGGTTGTAGGGTACTATAATATTTCTGACGGAAAGGACATAACCAAGCTACTTATTTTGTAACTTGCACCTCCATTTGTCTAATATTAAAACCCCAAAAAAAAGATGGCTAAAGATTTTGAAATCAGCGACGACTTTGCGACCTTTGTTGAAGAGTTAGAAACCTCAGATAAGAACGACAACGCAGTTTGCGGATTAGATGGGGGAGAGTGTACCAGCTGTGGAAGCTAAGGCTTGCTGAGCAAAACCATCACTTAAAATTTACGGGGGCTTCGGCCCCCTTATTTTAGAAATTAAATGAAATTAACAGAGAGACACCTTAGGGAATTCTTCCCAAGAGATATGCGTTTTACGTATTACGTAGCCAAGACATACGGTTACAACTTCTATAACGATGACGCAGCAGAAAGAGCCAACGAATACGCAATGGAGCGTGTTATCAACATCTATCACAGCGAGATGGAGTTTGATAGTAATGAACACCTGTACGGCTTTATTATGAGTACCTTTCGTTATGCTATCCTTAACTCCTTCCGCAAGAAGGCAGCAGATAAGTTAGAGACATACAACGAGTCACAGCTAACCTATGGTGAAGGTGATGAGGAGTATAGCATATACAAGAAAACAGCTGTCGTAGAAGATCCAGAGTATAACGATACCCTAGAGAAGACACTGAGCATAGTAAAGAAGTACTTTAACTGCAATGAGTACCGGGTATTTGAACTTAACTACCTACGCAATTACGGCAACGCAGAGATAGCAGTGGATATGGACATATCAAAAAAGTCTGTGCTTGCTATTAAGAGAAGAATCCAAAAGAAAATTAACGAAATCAAATTTAAACTAGACGAGGATGGAATACATCGAGAAAAAGCACGTATCGCAAAAGCAAAGAGTGAAGCTGTCATCAAGTCTGATATCCAGACTAGCCTCAGAGTACGAGAAGAAGCACGGGGTAAACGTACTAAAGAGAACGAGGAAATCAGAGCACGTGGTGCCGAGGCACTGTCTTGGATTAATCTTAACCCATAAGTTCAATATGACCTACAAGCTTGTAGGAGATACGCTAGGCGTAGACCACTCTACTGTTATCTACGGGAGTAACAAAGCTAAAAATCAGGTAGAGATAGGTGACCGTCAATATACCATAGCTATGGTAAACTGGCGTATGATCTTTGATGAGAACGAGATCGACATAAAGGTAGAGGTCGATCAGAAGGCGAGAGTCAAAGCACGTATACAGAACCTACTCATCGATGCTATAACAGACGGAGTGTTAAGCATTGAAGAGCGTGACGAACTGTTGGTAAGTATGTTAAAAACAAAAATGATACATAGCAACAGACTAAGGGAAGAACAGCTATATTAGAGCATCTCATTCTCACCTAGCTCTCTGGAAATGATTAGGCCCCTCACGGGGCCTTTTCATTTTTTATCATCTGCGTAACAGCATTTGCCGTCACACTCCTTGGGTTCAACAGCACAGTACTTACGTTTAACGTCAGTAGGTAGCTGTTTCTTTTTCTTCTTACTCATTGAATAGATACTTATAGATTAATCTTTTTACGATTGCCAGTGCTAGTACTACTAGTGCAAAGTAAAAGGCTAACCCCTGTATCTTTTCAAGTAGGGTTTTCTGTTTAACATATACAACTTTTTCATAGGGTATTTCAATAGTCCGAACTATCGTATCCGAGGCGCATTCTGCGTTTATAGTAATCGTGTCGTTCACCTTTATTAGCTGTACCTTGATGCGATCCTTCTGTATTGTGATAGTATCGTGTTGCTTCAAAGTCACAGTATCCGTGATAGCCACAGGCGGCGTTACAACGGTGTCCTGCACAATCAGTGTGTCCTTCTTTAGAATAGTAGGGTCCTTCTGCACCGCTTTCTTTAAGTGCCATTGAGCGCTGCAACTTGTCAATGACAGCACGAGAGTTAATTTTACCAGCCATTTCATCTTCATCCTTTATAGTCAAAGTCTCTGTACGAGATGGTTACTTCTTCCCCTGCTTCCAGCGCTGCAGCAATCGGAGGATAGATCCTCTTATACGCATTGCCAGAGCTGCCAATGAATCCATCACTATCACCAAAATTCGTTTGTTGACTATCACCAACAATGAGACACCCAGCAGTGTGTTCATCAGTATTACCAGTGTGAATAAGGATATACTCAAAGTTAGGCACGTCACGTACCCATAGCATTCCTTTGTGCATTTCCCCATACTTCTTTAGATATCTTCCGTGAAATCCTCCAGTCGTCCGGAGAGTAACCCGATATGTTCCTGAAGGGATTCTAGTCTCGCCAGAGACTTTCTCCTCCCTATGCTCGTCTTCAAGCGTGTAGCAAAGGAATCTTCTTTTGCCTCCCGTAACATCAAATAATAATCCATTGGTGCTGTCTTTCTGGCTGCTAAATCTTAGTACCTCTAACTCCATCACTTCTTCGCAAACTTTTCAAGACCAGCAATACCAAAGCTACCCAAGGTAACAATCACAAAGCTGTTGTAAGTAAACTCATTGATAGGTAGATCCTTTCCAAAGGCTCCGGTCAATACATCTGCTAGCATTACAGCTACCATTACAGCAAATGACAAGAAGCCAATGATGGTCTTCTCGTTATAGCTGTTGTCGTTCTTAAAGATCTGTGCGAACTTTTCCATAATCATTATTTTAGTTTGTCTATTTCAAATTTCTCGTACTGCTTGTTGTACTCAGCAACCAACTTGTATCTGAGCTTCTCAAGCTTCTCCATCTTCATCTTCTGTACTTCCGCATCCTTGATGTTCATCGCAGCGTCCTCAGCTTTCTTAATTTCCTTAAGTCTCTTTCTTAGGTTCTTGCCTAGGTAGAACATCTTAGATACACGTTTCGCTTCAGCGCCTTTGATGATACCGGCCTTCACCTCTTCTTGCATCTGGTTCACAAGTGTTGTTCTGGTGTAGAACTCTTGTACGTCTGAGTACTTGGAAGGCTGTCCATTAAACACTCTGATAAACGGAACCTGTCTGTCCTCTATCTGATCCCAGTTACCTGTGATGATCTTGTCGATAGTGTTCGCAGATCTAACTATAAACTTACCCATACCCCCGGTGAATGTTTCCATAACGAAGTCTACCTTGTCTGGGTTGATGTCAATAGCTCCGCTTCTGAATTCAGATCCACCAGTCATCTTATTGAGGAACTTAACAGCTTGCTGTGTCCATCTATATCCACTCTTTCTTCCCAGCTCTGACTCAGGCTTTGGAGAAGTGTCAAACGGGAAGTTCTCGTTGTAGATGGTCTGACCAAAGTAGTTTTCGTTCATCGCTAGAGATACTGGAATCTGTCCGATGGTAGGTGTCAACAGCTTGGTAACAAAGCTAGGTAGGTCACTGCTGTTAGGGAAGTTGATAGGAGAGAACGAGCCGATAGCAGCCTGTACAATGTCTCCGGCAACCTCACCCGGTTTCTTCAACCCTTGTGAAGCATCTGCCAACGATGTACCCACAACATAGAATACGTTTACCCCGTAAGGCAATGGAATCTTAAAGTAATCCTTGCCGTTACCACCCATCCAAGCACCCTTCATAATAATGATGTTGCGCTCCTTCTCAAAGTCAGGAATCTTAGAGTAGAATGATTTGTCATCTTCATCATCATCGCTGCTCAACTCATTTAATATAGAAAAAACCGATCCCATTATCGTAAGTCCAATGGCCATCTTCTGTGCTCTGGTAACGTGTAGAGATCTGTTTCCTTCGCTGTCTACTTTGTACTGAGGCTTCAAGCTTCGGATCAATCTAGAGGTACCCTGAACAGATGCGTTGAAGAATAGGTATAGTGAGTTACCTACCTGTCCCCACTCACCACTCTTGTTAAAGTTTACGGTGAGGTTCTTGGCAAGCTCAGCAGCCTTAGCTCTAGATACACCAGCCTTACGTGCATTAACATATGCCGAGAGACGCACAGCATTTTCAACCGATGAGTTCATACGCTCTACTAGGTTAGCCGCAGCTCTCAAAGAGCCTTCTCCCTTTCCTTCTAGAAGCTTTTCAATGTCGTTCTGTACCTCTGATGCAGACTTACTGTAGAACCATTCTGTTCTTGCTCCATCTTCCTTGAACTCTCTGTAGTATCGATCCATCTCGGCATTGCCAGACTTCTTCTTCTTACCTGATAGTCCACCCTCTACAGCAAAGATACTCTTCAGTGCAGGCCATACATCTTTAACCGTGTTTGCTACGATGTTCTTGTCTTTGATCAATCCATCGCCAAGCTCCTGCTCCGCATAAAGGTTGAGCACAGCTGTCTGGATATCACGAGAGAAGTTACGCAATACGAATTCAGGATCGTAAGTAGTAATGAAGCTACTCAACAATCTGTTGAATTGGCCTAAGTACTTGGTAAGGAAGTCAGACTTCACTACGTTAGCACCACGGAATGCATCGGCTAGCTTCTTGTCCGTGAACCTGATGAACTTGTAATCGCCATCTACACGCACAGCTACCATATTAGGATCCATCAAATAGTCTGCTATGGTCTTAGCTGTAGTTACAATCTTTCCGTTGCGTAGCTCACGCTTATACTCCTTGGTAATTGCTGGATCTACAATCTCGTATACATCCTTGTTAGGGTTGTTCTTAGCAAGGTTGTAGAACCTATTCATAACATTGTTCTTCTCAGCCCTAACGATGGTTGTAGTGTTAGAGATGATGGCCTGAGTAAGAGGAGAGTCTGCCTTTGTTGTACGGCCTTTAGCTCTCTTCTCTCTACCACGAACTTCAATTCTACGTCCACCCTCAATGATCTCTGAGTCTACATCTCCCTCAGCAAATCCTCTAAGAGGTACGTAGTTTTTGTAGGTCTCGTTGAATGCGTCAATAGTATCCTGAGTCTCAAGTCCAGATTCTACAAGTCTGCGTCGTGTGTCAGCTGTTAGATCACGCACCGCTTGTACAGCTATACGGATTCTTGTTGGGAGCTGAGACACATCTGGATTTGCTAGGTCTAGTCCATACATAGCTAGGATCTTTCTAGCCTCTACGTCAGTCATACCAGATCCATTCTTCACAGATGCGTTGTCGTAGAAGAATCTAGATGGCGTTGTTCCGTAGATCAACAAGATGTCTCTAAGCTCTGAAGTCTTAAGTGCTATCTTATTAGCCTCTATCTTGTTGTAGTCTTCTATGGTGATGCCCAACAGCTCTGCTACCTCAGATGGTTTCATCTTAAGCTTCTTACGCATATCCATCAAACTCTTACCCACATCTGTAGAGATAATACGTAGGTATCTGTTACGCTCTTGTGCGTGCATAGCGTAAAGCAAATTGTTGAATGACTCTAGCGATATGCCTGCCGCTTTGATCAGCTTAGCAATAATCCCAACTCTTTTCTCTGATTTGTTTAGTTCTTCCTTAGCTCTACCGTGCATCAGTGCTTCGGCGTTACGGAAGTCTTCATCCAATCCTACAGGCGAACCACTAGAGTGCTCGATATCTTCCTGAACCTTGATTAGGTTTCTAAACTTATCTTGTATCTTAAGTCTAGTAAGGTCTAAGAATCTTTCAAACATTGTTCTAGGACGCTCTTTCCAACTAGCGCTGTTCGCTACTTCATTGTCAACAGCTCCATCAAGGTCAGCATCAAACAAACCTTTCTGGTTCTTCTCTACTGACTCGTAAGTCTCTTCGTTGTTACGCTCCTCGTTTACCTGATCATCAAGCTGGAAGCGTACTGTTTCTCCGTTGGCATCCTTGTATCCAGTAACCTCAAAGATAGGGTCGTTCTTATCTGCATACACTACATCTTTAGCGTAGACCAATCCACCAATCTGTACCACCTCAGCAGCGGCAATCACTGGCTGACCTGTACGTCTGTCGTAGAAGTAGCTGTGACGGAATGGATTCATACCGATCTGTCTCCAAGGAGAGCCTTTACGCCCGGCACCTGCAAAGCTGCTCTCGATCTTTACGATCTCCTCCACCTTCTTAACAGCTGATGCGTCACGCTCTTCTTTGGTCTTGCCTTCAAAGTTCTTCCACTTCCCGTGCATACGAGCAATGGTAGTCTTGTCTTGCTTCTTGCCCGTGTCTAGGTTCTGACCAGCTGCGATGAAGGCAGCCACTTTAGGGTTGCTCCCAAAGGTTACGTTTGTAGCCCACGCCACAGAACCGTAGCTTAGAGACTTACCAGCCTTGCCACTATCGTGGATAGATACTACCCAGATGTTTCTGTTCTTGTATGCTGGGATATCTAGACGTAGACCTACTTCTGTCCCGTCTTCTAGCTGTACGTTCAACAGCTTACCCTTGTTACTGTCAAGTGCATCCGCCATATCCTTAGTAGATGCAGGCAAGAAGAACTGAGTGATAGGGTCGATAGACTGGGTGATACGCACAATCTCTTGGTACTCAGCGTTAGTTATCTTACCTGTGAGTAGGTCGTAAGCTGCTTCTTGTACAACATCGTTTCTGTTTACAATAGCTGGGTTCACTTGGCCACGGCCAAACAAACTAGGCTTCCAATCGATTTGTTCTCTAGATGTAACCTCGTCAGCAACCTCATACTTTGATGTTGGCTCTACAGCTTCTGCTGGATCTAATAGCTCATAAATGTCTCCAGTGTATTCAGCACCAATATCTTTGAGTTGCTTTAGGACCTCCGGTCCACCCAGCTGTTCTATCTCTTGCTTAGTAGCTGTGTTTGCAATTACTCTAGCTAGACCATTATTAACTTGGCTTCTCCAGAAGTTCTTTGCTTTTCTCCTTACGTTGAAGTCGTGGTTAGATATTAGTCTAGCACCCGGCACTTGCTCACGTAGCAACCTGAGTGCAGCAAAGTACAACCTAGAACCAAAGCCCTTGCCTTGGAACTCATCGTATATCTCAACAGCGTCAGTGCCTCTTGTGTTATCTGGAGAGTACATAAGACCAGCCTTGTGATCCTTACCTAACAGCTTAGCTACTTTAGGGAAATAGTAATTGTAATGGTTATTACTTAGCTCTATACTGCCCATAGGCATAGCTGAGCGTCCGTACTTAGCAGCCTTGTGGTATTTCATATCACCATCAATAAGCTCTACAACTACGTCATTACGCTTGATTCGTTTTTTTATCAGGTCTATTTTATACTCAACCTGATCTTCATCCATATAAGGATATGCACCGCTTTTAACTTTTTTGAGTAGCTGTTGTGCTTCTTTTAGTTCAGTATCAAACGATCTGACTAGAGCTACTGTACCATCAGGGAACTTGATACCAATAGGCTTATCGCTCTTCTCTGTTCTATTGATTGTCTTTAACTTTCCTGTTTTAGGATCAACTACTTGTTCAGTCCAGCTAAACTCATTGATCATTTCAGATCCTTCAAAGTCGATCTGTTCTCTAGAAACCGGAGTAGGCTGCTCATTTGTAGGCAGGTCTGTCTCCCAGATAGACGCATACTTAATATGGTAGTACTTACCAGCTTTCTTTGTGAGCTCGTCAATTTTTTCCTTGCTTATTACTTGGGTAGGCACACGTGTTCGCCCACTGTAAATAGATTTACCGTCTCTGGCTGCACCAAACTCTACACGTACAGGAAGATGAGTCATACCTAGCTGTCTTGCCGCTAGTACTCTGTGGTTACCTTCTCCTATCCATCCGTATCCATCAGCGTCGATATCTACGTATATAAAATCGCTTCCCTTGTATTCAAAGCCCTCTTTCTTAAAGGTTTCTACAAGCTCAGCTACACGCTTCTTATCTTCTGCAGATTCGTACATCTCTTTTCTGCCAGACCTCATATCCATAAGGTCGTACAGCTTAGATACAGGAACGTAAGCTATACCGCCTGTTGGTATGTTTGCGCTTGTTCCAGCAGGTACTTCCTCAACCTTCATCTCAACGCCAGCGAAATCTATCTGCTCTCTGACATCTACCTTAGCTACCTTTGGAATAGCACCTGCACTAGATGTTACATTAGATACAGCAAACTTAGGATCTTCCTTAGTAGATACTTCAGGTCCAGATACATTGTACTTAGTGTACTCTTCTGTAAGGTCGTAAGACTTGTAGTACTTCTCTGGTTGCAGGATACGCTTGATCTTAGCCATAACCACCCAACCAAATGAAGGGTGATGGTTAGCATCTCCCGGCTTAGTCTTAACGATCTCAAACGTATCAGGATCAAACTCTACAAAAGTCATAATCTCACCGCCTGATATACCTTGGTTCATTGGGTCAGCAATCAAGCTGTAGAACTGGCTCAGGTTCTTGATACCAATAGCCTTCTGGAACTCTTTGCTCGCAGCAATCTTCTGGTTCAATGCCTTGCGTAGGTCTGGTGAGAAATTATTCTCAGCGTCAAGAAGCTCAACCAACTTAAGAGGGTTGCTCTTAAATGAGTTAAAGGTCTTGATCTTTGTTCCGTTCTTCTTGTTGAATTTCTTGAGTGCCTTCGCCCCTTCTTTTGATTTGACAGCTTCGTTGAACACCTCGATCAAACGAGTGTTGCTCATAATTTTGTTGTCAACAACTAGGTTGACTAGCTGTTCAAAGATGTGGTGCTGGAACTGCCAAGAGTCTGTTAGTGTGCCTGCGTGTGGCGCAAACAAATCAGCCTTACCTTCTTTAACATTTCTGATAAAGCCCTCTGCCTGAGACTTGGTATTAAACGCAGCGAGGTTAGATACCTCTCCTAGTTCCTTGCCGTTACGCTCTAGCATTAAGGCTACGTAGTTTCTACCACCAAGCAGATTAATAGACAAGCCATTGCCTAGCTGTGTGACACCTGCGTTGGTGTAGTCGTACATATTAGTAACGAACTTTCTTCCGTTTAGCGCTGACAGCTTTATGTCTGTAACAAACTTTCTAATGAAGCCTCGGCTGTCTTCAGAAGCTTTAGGAGCATCGATAACCTCGATCTGCTTTCTTGGTACCGATATGGTACCAACCTGTCCCTCATCACCTTGTTCCTCAACTGTAGTAGGTTTAATCTCGCCTTCTACTCGTGCGTTAATAGCGTTAACGAATCCATTGATGAAGTCAAGAGCTTCCTCTCTGGTTTTAATCTCCTGAAGGATAGACTTATCTACGATGCCTAGGTTAGACAACAGCTTAATAACAGCTCTTCTGATCTTCTCGACGAAGCTTACCTGTTGTTGTGGGGCTAGCTTATCAAAGTGCTCACTTACCTTACCTACATATTCTGCCAAGAACTCTTCGGCAATCATAGGATCTTCTTTAGTAAGGTCTTCGCCGTATATGTTTCTGTCGATGTACGCTTGTCTGAATTCCTTAAGTACCTTAGCTAGAGCTTTCTCTTCTGGCGTACCGTTTGACAATTCAGATTCTAGTATTTCTGTGAACTTGACAATCTTATCCGGGCTTAACTTTATAGAGTGAATGTATGCGTGCATCATTTCGTGAGCAAGCGTAGACATATTAGCTATGCCTAAGTTGATCATAATCACTCTTTGCTTATCAAAGTATCCACCTCTTGATGCGACACCATTCTTGTCTTTACCAGTTATGTATTTATAATTCTCTGCGTACTCAGCATTACTGTTTACAAACACAACATCCACCGGAGCTACACCAAGTCTTTTAAGAATCTTGTTGAAGTTGTCAATCATCTTGACAATTTTCTTTCCTTGTGCCGGCGTAAAGTTCTTCGCAGAAGGCGTTCCCTCTTTACCTATATCCTCAGCTTTAACACGTCCGTCCTTAATCTCTTCCGCAGACTCAGCCTTTTCTTTCTTAGGCTCTGCCTTCTTAGCTTTTTCTTTAACTTTAGCGGCCTTACTCTCAGGTGTTGTAGGCTCAGCCTTAGTCTCAAAGTCATACCCAACTTTGAATGTCTTAGGGCCATCAGCTGTATTTACTACAGATACAAAGTCGCTAGATTCATTGAACTCACTGAACGAGAAGTTATCATCAGCCTTAACACGTGGGTTCATAGACCCGTCTTGGTATATAAGACCTTCTGAATGTGCTACAGATTCTTGGTTGAATTCCTTTGCAAATGCAATAGCGTCTTCCTTAGTTAGTCCCGGAACAAAGAATGAGTTCTCTGCTTGACCATACTTACCCGATACACGGCGAGGTGAGTAGCCCTTTGCTCTTAGCCACAGCTCAGCTCTCTGATTGAGTGCAGCATTCTCTTCCTCTGTCATTGTCTCAGCCATAGGATTCTCACCTGTCAACAAACCAAACTCACCATCGAGTTCTTCTGTTAGCTGTTGTGTATCCTCTACAGGTAGTGCGGATACTTTCTGAACCACGTACTCTGGCTTAGCTCTTTCTTCCTTGACTATTGCTACTTCTTTTTCCCTAGCTTCTTGAACCACTCCACCTGTTGCAGGCGCTTCAACGCCTCCTTCTTGGATAGGTTGCTCTTGGAGAGGGGTTTGCCCTGCTTGCTGAGTACTTGGTACCCCTGCTTCTTTTTTACTATCATCGTATTTAGATTCTATAGATACCTTTTGGGTTCTAAGATCGTTTATCTTTTTTCTGATCTCAAGCTTTTGTGTATCGTTCTCAGCCTTAGAGTATTCGTCATACAGTCTTCTGATATCTTTGTTAAGTTCAGTCACCGCTTGTCTATCCTCTTCGCTAAACTTGCTGTAGAATTCGTTAGCTTCCTTGCCAATCAAGTTTGCATATGGATCAAGGTTTGGATCATCAAGTGTCTCCTCTGTGATGCCAGCTTCCTTACGTTGATCCGGAGTCATATTCTTTTCCCCGTACAGGTTTACAATCTGCTGATCAATCTTCTTTATATCTTGTTCTACCTTGTTACGAATGGCTTCGTCCTTACCCTCAATAGATCTTCTAAGCTGCATCTTCTGATTGACGAGCTGATACATACGTCTTCTTGAGCCCGGACCCACACCTTGAGGAATCTTAGAGTACACCTCTTTAAACTCCTTAGCTGTCTGTAGAATATTATCTGCTTCGCCTTGGCTGATCTCTCCAGCGCTAACACGCTTATCTAAATATTTCTTTAGGGTAACCTCATCAATGTTGTTGACGAGTAGTTCCGCCTTATCAAAGTCTTCTTGTGTTACAATGTTGTCGTTACTGAAAGCGCCGACAGTACCAGAAATAACACCGCCACCTACAGCTTCTTGAGCACCAGCATACAGAGCATCCTCTATAATCTCCATAGCTGTCTTAGGGGAAAAGATCTCTTGTCCCTTCATAGCATTAGTCATCTCATTGATGACATCTACTGACAGCTGTTGCAGAGACCCCGTTTCAAATTCTGATAGCGCACCCATACCCACCTTCTTGAAGTATGATTCTAGGCCACCAACCTCTTCTTTGACTACCTTCTCAAACACTTCAGCTGTAGGCTCGTCTACCATATTGGCTAAGCGAGTGAACACCTTGCCCGTCAACACCTTTTTTATTAAAGGGTTTCCTTTTAGCGCCCCAGATAAACCCACCTTCTCTAGTATACCTTCAATACCAGCCACAGTAATCTTATAAGCTTCCTGCTGCCCCGCTGTCATATCTAGATTCGGGTTCTCTGCGAATGTTCTCTTTAGCTCTTCATCTGCTGCGTAGTAAGATGTGGTCATAAACGAACCACCCAAAGTAGCGCCGCTGGTTACCATTGCGGGAATTGAGGTAGCTAATCCACTGATGGCAGAGGATAAGAATTGATCATCAAGTTTTCTCTGTACAGCTGCATCAATCTTAACACCAGACTCTTCTACAGATCCTTCTCTTCGTCTTTGACGAATGTATGGTACTACCTTATTATCAATCTCTGGATTCTTTTCCCAGTAGTTTGTGTAGGCGTTTACAGCTGCGATCTTCTTTTTATAATCTTCGTCATACCCCTCTAAACTATTCTCTTCATAGTTCTTGATATACTGACTGTAAAGTTCTGGGTATTCGTCTTTAGATAGCTCTACAAATTCTAGGATTTGATTCTGACTAGCACCTGTCTCTCTTGAGAAATGGTACATAAAATCAGAAACACCTTCTATTAAGCTGTTCCACTTATCACCCCACCAGTCACCTACTGTAGGCTCACCTGATTTGGTCGATGGAGATTCGCCATCCAAAGAAGCTGAAGGAATAGGTTCTTCTTTTTTTTTTGGAGAAGGAGGAACCACGTCAACGGGCTCAAAAGATACCACTGGTTCGTACTCTGGGTACTTGTCCACAATAGCCTTAGCCAGCTCTAGATCATCTATATCCTTATACTCTGGATACTTCTCTTTGATCTTTGCTGCAAATTCTTCTACAGTAACCTTACCTTCCTGAGGGTTTGCTCCTTCTTCTTGAATCATATCGATGTGCTTCTTTGAGCTACAAAGATAAGGAATTCTCTATCACAAATCGGCGATCAACTGATCTCTCAACTCTTCAACTCTTCTTACCCAGCCCTTTCCGTGCTTGTCAAATGTGTCAAGAGTTTTAAAGTGTTGAATCTTTTTCTCAGTGTAGGTTTCAATAAATCCTTTAGGGTCCTTGTTGTAGAATTCCTCTATGGCTTTTGCTTCTTCCGCACTCATCTTACCGGTAGACTGGAACTCCATACCAGTGCTTTCCTGTAGCCAATCTAGTACAGCTCGGTACTCTGGTGATCTTCCGCCCTTGAAGTCTGCTGCCCAAACCTTTCCAGTTCCCCAAGCGTTCTGAGTAAAGATAGCTCTCAATGCAGGAGACTGTAGTTGATCTGCACCTACGGATCTAGTATAGCTGTCGATGATATCCTTTGTTTCGTCGTCAGATAGGTTTAAGAATCTGTCGTGGTAATCCTTTTGCTTGATACCTTTTTCTTCCGCCCAATTCTTGAATACAGAATACGTAACCCCTTTATTAGTGTGTTGTAATCTTTGCTCGCCGTCAACCATTGTTTTCGGAGCGTCTTGGTTCTCTGGTTTTTCAGCAGCCAAATCATCCGGATCAGTAGATACACCGCCTTCGGCGATCAATACGTTATCGTAGTATGTGTTGCTGTTCAATGCAGTAGACTCTTCTACTTTCCCTGACTCGTTTCTAATTCTGAGTGTTGGGGTTGCACCAGCAGAAATAACGCTCTTAGGTTGTTTAGACGTAGGTTGCTCAGTTCTTTTTGCAGTAACAGTAGCCTCGTCAACCATAGTGGTTAGAGGTCTATCCTTTGTGTTTAGGATCTCTGCATCATACTGCGCCGCATACTCTTCAAAGGTATCTGGATAGTTGCCACGCCCAGTCTTCTTGCCTGCTACAGCTGCATAATCTTTCTTGTAGTAAGGTCTTCCGTTGATCATAACGTATTCCTCGCCTTCGCCAGCTGGCTCTTCAGATTTAGCCGGAGCTTCTTCAGTCTTAGCTGTTGGAGCTTGTTCTCCGTCAACGTTAAGTTCTGGTTGAGCCTCTTCCCACGATCTACGCCCACGACGCTCAGAGATCTTTCTGTTAAGTTTGTTAACCTTCTTGAGTACTCTCTTCTGCTCGTCAAGCTTCTCGTTGAGTTCAGCTGTGTCCTCACCGTTCTTCTCGGCCTCAGCTATCTCCTTCTTTGTTTGTTGAATGTCGTCCTGAATCTTTTTAGCTTCCTTGAGCATATAAGGCTTCTCATCTTCTAGCTCTTGAGCTGATACACCTTTAGATATTCTTTCTAGGGTTGCGTCTGCTTGAGATTCAACACCCTCAGCAACGTATGGTGGTTTTTCTGCAGGAGCTTCCTCGGCTGCTTGCTCTGGAGCTGGAGGTTCCTGCGCTCCTTCTGCTGGAGCTTCACCCTCTGCTGCTGGAGCTGCATCAAATAGACCTAAGCCTAAGCTGTCTTTAGGTTTTTCACCTCCTGCTGGTTGGTCTACAGCTGGTTGCTCTCCCTGAGCTGGTTGTTCACCCTGAGCTGGTTGTTCACCCTGAGCTTGTGATGGAGCTTGACCGCTACCACCCTTAATAGATGAGAAGTCGTACTTGTTTCCGTACTTACTCATAATCTTAGATACCTCTAGCTGTGTGGCTGGTCTGTGCTCGATTCTATCTTCCTTGATCTCATTACCCGCATCGTCGTATTCACCTGTGGATACCTGTGTTTCTGTGGTTACAAAGATCTCACCATCAGGTGCAGCGCCAATCTGAATGATTCCATCTACATTGCTAGGCAACGTAAGGAAGTTTACTTGCTCTCCACCAGCTGCCTGAAGAGACAAAGAATTAGAGGCTAGTTTGTCCTTACCTGTAGCGTCTTCTCTCTTGGCATTAGGCAACAAGTTCATAAAGTTGTTTACCAACTCGTCTTGATAGTTCTTAACAAATCCTCCACGTACTTCTTCTGGCTGGTTACGCAAGAACTCTAGTTCTTCCATACTGTTGATCATACCATCTTCACCTCCAGCGTATCCACCACGAACACCACCCCAAGCCATAGCTTTTTCTACGGATGTTTCGTTTGCATTGATAGTGGCTAGTGCCAGCTGTTCAGCATATGCACGTGCGCCTTCAACATCTAGATTACCGTTAGCATCGTAGAAGTCCTTCATCTTAGCCGAGCTCATACCAATAAGCTTCTCTGCCTGTGTAAGCGGGTTAGATAGGTCGTATTTCATAGACTGTGCAATCACAAATGGTTCCTGCGCAGCTTGCATAATATCATCAGCACTACGGGTAGTGGTTCTGTATTCGTTAGTCATATTCAAGAACTCCTGACCACCAATAGAGAACTTGCTTGGGTCTGTTTTAAATGCAGATACTTGAGTACGGTATTGCTCAGCATTAGCCAACGCACTACCTGCGAGCTGGGAATACGCACCATAGGCTTCATCAGCTGCACGCTTAGCCTCTGGAGATTCTGACTCCACATACATATCTAGCTGTTGCTGATATGCGTCCCAAGCTTCTTGTACAGCTGGTTTATCACCCTCTAGATAGGCACCTTCTTTTTTCTTGTTGGTGTCCATCCAGTCGTTCATCTCCTTGATGTCCTGACGCTTCTGGTCCATAGCGTTTTGAGCCATAGCACCAAAGTCAGGTGTCTTGATTATATTTGATGGTACGAATTCCATTATTTGAATTGAGGTTTATTTAGTAGTGTACGTACAAACTTATGTAGATCTGAGTTTCCAGACTTGGCTAGCTTCTGTAGATTCTTAGCTTGTGATGGGTTAAAGATATATTCCCCGCCAGTCATCTCGCCGATCTTAGCGCCATCTTTCATAATGTCGATAGGGTTGGCCTCGTGAGAAAACTTACCCGGAGTCTTTTGAACGCCCCCATATTTCTTGAGGTATCCTTCACGAATTAACTCTTCTAGATCTTGCTCTGTAGAGTACATATCTGTACCCATACCAACATCGCCTAAAGGAGCTCCTTCAGCTAATTTAAACGCATTAGTCTCGGTATTATATGCATTGTTTAGAGCACCTTTCTTAACAGATAGTGATGGCGCAACAGTGGGTGTAGATGGCTTTTTCTTTGTCTTGATAAGGCCTTCTGACTTTGCTTGCCCAAACCCTACACCCGCCTCAAGGACATCTCCTAATCCGCCGGTAAGGTTTTCTTGCCCTGCAGAGATTGCACTCATAGCGCTATCTTCCTCACGTGTCTGACGAGTGACATCACGCTCACGCTGCAGTTCTGCGCCCTTTACCGCTGCGCCTAGCGCTTCCATAATCTCTTGTTGCTGCTGAGTAAGAGCTGCTGTCTTAGCTGTAGATCCTGCCGCCGTAACAGCTCCGATACCTCCAATGACACCTCG
>Ga0222715_10001726_pt1 | contig 20657 bp, 23 predicted proteins | sample C33_9DmetaG_FD_165056 | JGI IMG/M metagenome (GOLD analysis project Ga0222715, IMG submission 165056) | Estuarine water microbial communities from San Francisco Bay, California, United States - C33_9D | ecosystem: Environmental > Aquatic > Marine > Unclassified | place: USA: California... | reverse complement strand
CTGCTGTTGAAACTGTATCATATCCTGCTTCTGCGTTTAAGTCTAAGTTACTAGCATATGTAGATTGTGTTTGAATGTTAGTAGCAACATAATCCTCTTTCATTAAGAAAGCAGGTTGACCTGTTGAATAATCGTGGTAATCTTCTAACACAATTGAACCAGCACCTGTTAACACTTCTTGTCCATATTCTAATGTAATTCTATATTGTAAAGTATCTAATGAATACTTATCTTCAGCCTGGTCAATAACTTGTTGGCCAGTATCTAATTTCTCGTTTGCATATTCCCAACGAGTTACTTTTAATTTATATACAGGTAAGTTGCCTAATTGATAAAACGGTTCTTGGTCTTCTACAAAAAGAATTTCAAAAAATGATTTCATTAAAGGCACATATAAAATGTCACCTTCATTTGGTCTACCAGTTGCAATCAAATTAGCTTTACTTGCAACATGCTCCTCAAATCTTCTCTTAGAAACTATTAATGTTGTGTCATCTCTAATTTCTAAACCAAACTTATTGATAATTTCATTTTCACCTGCAAAGCCTTCGTTAGTTTCAAAATACATTTCAAGTAAATAAGAATCATCAAATCTACTAGATGTATCTTCACCTAATACCAAATCTCTATTTACAAGTGTACGAGGAAGATAATAGATATCCTGACCGAATATCTTTAAACTTTCTATGATTATATCTTCGTGTAACCTTTTCTCGGCGTCATTACCAATGCCTCGGCCGCCTTGAAAATAGTGATTAACTGCCATTGCATTTTATCCTATTAGCATTGCTGGATTTAATTCAAATGTGCTTCTAATTTCTGTTTCTAATTTTTCCACATCTTGTATTGCTTCAGAATATAGTTGTTGACCATTTAAAGTTACTCCACCAATCATTGCTACTCCATTGAATTTTGATAAGTTAGCACCCCATTGTTTCTTAAACAAAGCAGTTACATATCTTTTTAAGAAAATATCGTTATACACATCCGTAAATTGTTCAGGATCCAATTTTCTATAACACTCAATAACTAGATACTCGCCAACTTGTAAGTCGTTGTTCCAATCCATATCAATGTGTAGTCTGTTATCGTGTTGATTAAATCTTAATGGTTTTTCACCAACTAGAATATGGTCTAAGAAATCTAAATGTCTTAATACAATGTCATAGTTGATTACACTTGTAGATGAAAAGTCATATAGGTCATTTAATCTTAATTGATATCTAACATCAAATAAGTTTAGATTACCTTTATCTGAGAATGGAAAAATGTTAACAACTGATACTACAGATTCAGGAACAACAATAAAATTGTTTTGTTCTGCCCAAGTTGTAGTAACTGAATTCTTAGTAACAGATTCAGATGAATTACCAGTAATTCTTGCTTTATCAGCACTTGTGTACTGATATTTTAAGTACGCTCTTTTAATACCATCATAATGATATTGTGCGAAATATTGTAAGGCCTCATCCAGTCTATCCTCTAGCTGGTCATCATCAACATTGATTTCAATGACAGGCTTACCTAATGCTCTTAAAGCATACTGTTTTAATGTTTCTCTTGTTGCTGGAGTTGCCATATATAATACCCTTTTCTGGTATATTTATAAGAAAAGGAAACATTAATCCTAGTATGCTTTAAGATAATTTAATTAAAATTTATACTTAATAGACGCTAATACCTGTTGCGTATCTGTATAATCCTGATTTGTATAGACTGATTTACCGCCTTTTTCGTGGTAATATACACCCATTTCTATACCATCTCTTTTATCAGGACGCTTAGTTGCGTCTTTATCTGTGTACAAATTATACACCACACCGTAATAATTACCTGTGTAACCTAGGTCATCATTCTCAGTTCTGTGTGCTGTAACATATGTTGAGTCTGTAACACTGTATAAAACACCATAGTCGTATCTGTCTTTAGATGATTGAACGCCTGTGTCTTTATCGTCCCATTTTTCAACACCCCACATCATTGGAATATCCCAACGATATAAAGAACCACCAATTGACCAACCTTCTTGTTTTGTGTCTTTAGTGTAATTAGCACCTGTAGCTTTTGAGTCAATTGCCATATATGAAACTTCAGCATAACCCATTAAACTAACTGTTGCGTTATAGTACAAAGTATCACCTTTGTTGTCCCAACCAATACTGGCACCGTAAGGAGTATCTCTATCTAGTCTGTATGAATCCATATCAAACTGATTGTCAAAGTCAAAACCACCAAAAGATAGTACAGTTTTTTCATTGTGTTCTATTCTATTGTTAGGTTGTGTAATGATAATTGGAGCACTGATTTTAGGTGTTTTTGCAAAACCATATCTTTGTGCGTCTGTTTCACCCATATACAATCTCCATTTGTCACCACCAAAAGCAAGTTGTTTTTCAACAAGTGTATTGTTTTGTGTTGTGTCTAATGCGTAATGTGTATCATATACAGCTGAACCGCCAACATAGTTAATATATGGTGTGTTTACATTTTGTTCTACGCCAACTTGTAATTCTGCTCTACTATCATAACCACTATCGTAAGTTTTGTCATCATAGTAAGCTTCAATCTCACCATTTATAAACAATGATTTAGGTAAATCTAATTTGTTACTCTCTAATTCAGCAACTCGCTTTTCTAGGTCTGTTATCTTGTTTTCATCAGCGTAAGCCAAAGAGGACATTAACAGAAATAGAGTTATTATTATTTTTTTCATTCTATTCTCCGTTCGTTCTATTTATATTTTAGGAAAAAGGTTGTCCTTACAGAACAAACTAATGTCTTCTTCCGGTAAACCTAGTGATTGCATAACCCTAGGTGTGTGAGGGTTTTGTTGTTGATGTTCACAGTAATAGTTTTGTGCCTTTATAACATCCTCTTTCGCAGCCTCACCTGCGTGATTTCTTATCTTATCAATATAGTTTGCCAGATTGTCTGTTGCCATAATACATATCTGATTTAATTCTTTTTCTTCAGTAACATTTCCGGCTGCTATCATTCCACCACTGAAAATAGCTTTAGCCCAATCTGGCAATTCTCTCTCTTTACTCGGTTTAAACCATTTAGTTTCATTTAGAAACCAATTAGTCAAAGGGTGGTCTTTTTGTAATAGTGGACTAAAATCGTGGAATGCACCAGTAACTTTATTTTTTCCTGCAATCACATCAAAACCGTAAATCGGTCCTCCATTTGTCAACTCTGGAAATAAACATACATGCATCATCCAAAGTCCTTTACTTTCTCTTACATCAACAACATCTACATGAGCTCTTCGTATATACTCATTCTTCCAAGTTCTATTGACCCAACCAAACTCTTCATTGTTAAATCTACTCATACCTGGCTCATTATATTCTGAACAGGTTAAATCTAAAATTTCTATAATATCATCTTTACACTGAATTAATCTATCCCAAATCATTTATTTCTTTCATCTCCTTAAAGAGTCTTGTTGCAAAATCAAAACATAATTGTGCTTCAGGTAAAACACTGTGTTCATATATGTTCAAATATCTGTTTATATTTTCTTTAATAATTCTACCAAACTCAATAACTTCTTTATCTCTAAATGTATAGTATCTATTAGCACCTGGAGTTTTCTTTTTAATCATTTGACCACCTCTTAAATCACCCATATGCCTTACATAGATATGTGCATAAAGTAGGTGTGCGTCATCTTGTATCGCTTCTATGTGCGTTACATATTCTCTTGTACTTTGTGTTATAATAGGAGTTTTTTCTGTGTTGTGCCAAAGTTTAGAATAATCGTAATGTATTTTCTCAGCTCTTTCTAAACCAGGTGTTTGTCTAAACAATCCATTATGATGACCATACTTTTCTAATACAGAATAACATTGAAGTTGATTGTATAAGTAGGTAGCATATAGTCTTTCATCAATTTCACCAGACATAAGAATTCTTACAAACTCTTGCCTCTCAGCATTTTTATGATGTTCCATTGTCAATTCTTTTATATCAAGCATATAACATTACTCCAGCTGTAGCTATCACACCAATTGCCCATATGCCTAATATTTTGACATAATATGATAGTTTTGTTCCAAAATACATTTTACCGATTGCTACGCACTTATGCATTGGTGATAACATATAACCTGCAAAGTCAACAGCAAAAAACCATGGTAAATATTCTATTCCATATATAGAAGATAAGATAACTGTAAATGCACCAAATCTGGAACTAGAGCCTAAAAACCAAGAAGCTGTAAATGCAATTAATGATAGACCAATGAAACCTGTTGGTTCAGTAATAATTAATCCTGTATTACCTAAAAACTCTTTTATTTCATTTGTATGTGCATTTGCATAATTGGCGACTGCAATAATAGCAGCAACCCAACCTACAAGTTTCCAATCTACATATCCAATTAATTTCTTAAAATCAAATGTCCTTGTAACAACCATATAATATAATACTAGAGAGCCAAATGCCCATAAGAAATCAATACCTGCAATAATAGCTAAAACACCTACTATATAAGGTAAAACATATCTCGTAATTCTACTAACTTTAATTTTTGTTGTGCAATCACCTAATTGTATATCTTTTTCATCTACCATATAGATTATATAAAATAAAATCCAAGCAATAGAAATTGCTAATAGCGGCCACATAATTGACATAAAAGCTGTGTATGATAAACCAAAAGCAGCCATTGGTAATATAACTGTTTTTTCTAATGGTGACCAAAAGTAATAATGATGTGTTGCAAGATAATCAATAGGTCCAAACTTTTCTCTACCTGGACTTCCTTTAGGTGGTGCTAAAGTATCTAACATACCTGCACTAACTGTAACTCTACCTTTAATGGGTAATAATCCAGTCAAAGCAGAAACTATTGTAACTACAGCCTTTTTACTTTTTAAACTTTGTTCAAAGAAACAAAACAAATCTTTAAATAATTGATGTTCTTTAATCATACCTGCAATCATCATTACAAAGATAATTAGAAAAAGATACACCTGTCCGTTTAAAATAAAATCTATCATATTAAAAATAGTTAAAGTTTATATTAACTCTCCTAGGTTGATTGGTAGTATTAGTGCTACAATGTGGTTTAGAAGCGTCAAATAAAACTATTCTATTTGCGACACTTTGAATTTTTGTACCATCTTCTAATTTAGTATAACCGTCACAAGTGTTTATACTAAAAACAGCACCGTTGTTTTGGTAATCGTAATCTGTATGAAAATCGTGTTCAACTAACTTATCTTCTCTTGTATAACTGTTTATTTTAACTCGTATTAAAGTTTTCATTTTTATTTTATTAAAAATAAGAGGAAGAATATTATCAAAATGTGGTGAAGAAGGCACATTATTATCATACAACATATGAAGATGATATGAAAAATTATTTGTTTTGTCTTTTTCTAATCCTGATTCTCTATAAGAATCCATATAAAACCAAGGAAAAGGCTCGTTCATAATCAAGTTATGAACAAAAATAAAATCTTCTGGTTCTAAAAAATCATCAATTACTTTATGCATACTATAATCCTAAATTAAAAGAAATAGCAATTTTCTCACCTTTTGGTTGTAATGTATTTCCGTGTAAAGTATCACCTCTAAACATTAATAAGTTGCCTGCCTTACAATCTAAATTTACATCTTTTTGATTGTATAAATTTGGTGTTTTAACTTCTATATGATTAGGATAAAAATATGAGGGGTCATAAAAAGTTATAGTTGATTTCTCTGGTGCTTTTATATAAAATACACCTGACACTAAACAAAATCCGTGATGATGAGGGAATAAGAAATCATTTTCATCACTAATATTAAACCACATCTCATTATATTTACACTTGTTAATATACGAATCACTATATTGTAAGTGAGTTAAGAAGTTTACAGCTTTTTGATAGATGAAATCAGATATAGGTTTTATAGCTTCTTTCTCAAATAGATTAGTGTCTAAATGAAATGTTGAATCTACATTTTGGGTAGGTGTTCTTTTATGACCTGTTTTTTCTAATTCTTCTTTTAAATAACCTTCTAAAAAATCTAATTGGTCTGTAAAGACATTTTCCATTAGAATTAAGGGTGTAGGAAATAAGTTTAATAATTTTTCTTTATGCATAATAAATCTCTCAATCTAAAAATAATTAATATTAATATTCATTCTTGTTTTGGTGTCTGAACAAGATGTACTACAATGATGTTCAGACGGATCAAAAAATACTATTCTATTTGCCACACTAGGTATTTTTTCTTCACCTATCTTTGTATAACCATCACAAGTATTTAGGCTGTATAAGGCACCCTTGTGTGTAAAGGGATAGTCTGTATGACTAGCATGTTCTTTTACACCTAGTCCTTGGTTTAAATAAAGATTTGCTTTTGCTCTCATTAAAGCTTTAGGGTCTATCTTTTTTAATAATGGAAATATTAATTCAAAAAAACTGCTTTGATATAAAGAAGTTTGATTATAAAACACATGACAAAGATAAAAGAAAATATCTTTATCTTCTTGTTCTAAGGTTATTTTGTCTGTAAGGTGCCAATCAAAACCTGTATCAGTTATGACCTCATAAATTTTTTTATAATCGTCTTCAGGAAGAAAATCATCTATTATAGTATAGTTTTTATTTGTCATAGTTATCAGGACTTCTCACATACAATCTTTTGCCGTATGAGTCTTGTTTATAACTTAATGTTTTAAATTTAACTTCTTGGTATACTTCATCAGGAAGTAACCATCTAGGCATCTTTGGTCCTTTTACATCCATCAACCAATCAAAAACACTTCTTCTATTAGAAAAGTAAAAATAATATTCATACTTAAAAGGAGATTTTGTAATATGACAATATCTTTTACCACCATCTCTTTTAAACTCGTTAGTAATTTCCCATTGAGCATTACCATCCAATCTAATTACATGAGGTATACCGTTACTTTCTCTAAATCTATCTGCCATATTAAATAATTAGGTGATTACTATTTTCAGGATCACCCATTTCTCCTCTTACAAATGTATTAAACGATACTGTAATTCTTTCTTTCGTGCCTTCATTCTTATCAACATCATGTACCATTGATGACGGAAATATAACCAATCGGCCAGGTTCATTTAACACACCTACTTTTGTAGCCGTATAAACATTACTACCTTTATCGCCATCATAAAAAGCAAAATTACCAAATGATGTTCTATCATCATATCTGTAAAAATATGTAGGGCATGTATCACCTTCTACATAATAGATACAACTAAAAATACTATTAGGGTGCATATGTGTATGATGATATGAATGTGGTGGATTTTTATTCATCCAAGATTGTGTTATGTAAAAACTTGTTTTATCACTAGCACCTAATGATTTAGCAAATGCTGTGACATTAAGTAAACACCAATGTTTAAAGTCTTTCATAGACTCATCATCCATTATATCTTTTCTTGTAGTTAAGTAATTACCACCTTTATTTTTAATTGTTTGTAATTTGCTTAAATAATCTAATTGTTCTTTTGTTAGACTGTACAAGTTATCAGATTTATAAACAGGAGTTGCAAAAACAGCTTGTATCATTTAAAAAACCTCTTATATAATTTCTGCACCAATTGTCTTGTTGTTGAAAAAGAAAATGTTTTTGTATATTTTAAAATATTAACCCACTGTAAATCTTTTTCGTTAGCTGTTCTAACTTCTAGGTTAAACATTTCCTCAGACAAAGGAATAATGTGCATTAAAGGTGTGCCTGCTTTAATCAATCTTTCACCATTCTCAACATTCCAATTCATTTGTATATTTATCTCACTTGAATGACTAGGGTCTAATATGCCAGTTGTTGATTCATAATCAAAATTATCAGGATAACTTATAGGTAAACACAAAAGTTTTAAACCATCAGGAACAATTACATTCCAAGGTGTATTAATTTTTACTATATTATCTATTGTACCTTTTCTTTTAGGTATAAAATTTGTTATTCTATCATTATGCGTATCTATAAACTTCATATCACTTAAAGAACTAAAGGCCTTATCTGCCACCGTCCAAGAAAATCCTGGTTTATCTTTTTCAGTTTTTATATTAATATCATACCACATAGGCACAATATAACCTGTTTTAAATAAGTCAAATATACCAGGACAATATGCTAAATGAGTAAAACGACCAGTATCATTATTAGTAACTTTACCTTTTTTATCAACTAAATCTTTTATGGCTGATTTTGTCCATTCAGGTTTATAGTTTTTTGCTTCAACAATAGGAAATGCTTCTGCAACTCCTGGTACTGTACTAAAAAATTGTATAGTCTTCATATTCTATTCAAAACACCTTTATCAATTACAAAAATTCCTAACCCATTCCAATAATCAGTAGGGTCTTCACCCTTTGTAAATATTTCTTCTTTAAATAATACTTTATAACCTAAATCTTCTATTGACTTTTCTGTACCTTGTCTTACTTGTAACCAATTCCAATCATCAATAATTAAACAGAAAGTATTATCTATTTTACTATTATATTTAGTTAAGAAGGAATAATGAGCTTCCTCGGTATGTTCGCCATCATAGAGTACAACATTTGCTTTAACAGGCATTTTACTCAAAGAATCTTCCGTGTCTAAGATAGTAATAGATTTACCACTAACATATGGTCTAATATTTTTTAAGAATACTTGTTTAGTATCTTCTTTTTCAGCGTGTATATCAATATCTCTCATTGGCACATTATGTGTATCTGACCAATTATCTACAGCACTTGCAACTAAATCATTGCCCTCTAAAGCAGAGGTAAACATAGCCCCTTGATAAACACCTACTTCCAAATATTTACAATCAGGTAACTCGCATATATTATTAATGAAGTGTTTTACTTTGTGTGATGTAAGACCAGGTATATCAAGTGTTGCCTTACTCAATTTAGATTCTTCTTTTTTAGACTTGATTAATGCATTTTTAACAGTATCAATTAGATTTACACTGTTATTCTTTTCTACAATCTTATCACATATGTTACAATCCCAACAATCAAATTTACAGTTTCTTATGGTTGTTTTCCATACATCAATTCTTTTTTGTGCAAATTTATTATCTCGTATAAAGTTTTCATAATCAGTGTATAATATCTCATCACCTCTATCAAACTTTTCTATGATTTTCATAGTTTCAAATAAACGAGAAACACTTTCTCTACCATGCATTTTTACCACATCAATATAACCTAACAATCTATCCCATTCATCTCGGAATGGAGGAAAGTTTGCGATACGCCAATGATATGCTGGGTCTTGTTCTTCCCATTTAGGGCAAGAAAAATAACTTATGTTAGTTTGAAAGTAAGTAGGTTGATTGCCTTTACTTCTTGTATTGTTATATAAAAAGTGTTCGTCTTGTACAGGACAGTTTCCAAAACAGCCTTCATTTGCTAATAAACTAAACTTAACATCTACACCTAGTTTATCTTTACAATACTTTTTGGCGTCTTGCATACGCTTTAAAGTATCTTCATCTCTCATCAAATCTCTATCAAAGTTTATGTAATGAAAACCTGCTTCTACACATTTAATAACTTCATTAGCTCTTTGCGTATTTCTTAATATGGTATTTTTCACCACCACATCTGGATATGCCTTTTGAAAACGGCCTGTTAACATCCATAGTGTGTGTGGAATAGTAACTATCTTAACGCCAGCGTCATATAGTTTTTTAAAATGTTTTATAAATGTGTCTAAATTTTCATCTGTGGGCGGTACTTCAATATTATTGAAAGTAGCAGATAAAGGAATGCCTGTTGCCTTTGATATAATCAAGGCATTTTCACTTATTAAATCAAACTGATTTTCATTGAATACATCTCCCATTGCGTCTTGTGTGAATGGAGGTATTCTACTAGTAAAATAAACATCATAAATTAGATGTTTATATTTTTTAAGAAAATTTAAAAAATAGTCAAATTGATCCGGCGATAATTTGGGGTTTAAAGGTACACTAAACATAATATAAAACCAAGTTGTAAGTTTCTAAAAAGAAACTAACTAAAATATAATTTTTGTAGCTGGAGCGCCTAATGTAGCGTCTTCTTCTAATTGAATTGTACTTGCTGTAATACCCAATTTTCTATGTCTCCAAGCGTGGCAATCTGCAATAGTTACTAATGCGTCAACTTCATCTTCCAAAACTTTTTGTTCAGCTAATTTACTTGCAACAGCAGAATTATAAGCAGCAACCTTAGTATTAATTTTTGATACTAAATCTGATACTGTAATACCTCTAGCAGTTGCTAAAGTTGATAACATTGGTATACTTGCTGTGTTGTCAGCAGTCCAAGCCTCAGCTTCTTTTTTCTGTTGTTCAAAAGATTGTTGTTCTAATTTACCATATCTTGCACTTACGATATCTTTTGATTTATCGTTAAATCTATCTCTAATGTATTTTTTAAATACTAATTTGTTAAATGCTACACCTTTTGCAATGTCATCAGCTGTCATATCATATTTTATACTTGTAGCTTCTGAAGACATTTCTAATTCTGGAAAGTCTGATTCAATAGCGTTACCTGATTTAATTTTGATGTAACCTCTATAAGAATCTGCAAAAATAGAAGACTTAGCTTCTTCTGGTGTTAAAATTTCTGCGCCTATAGAATCCAAGTCTAATCTCATATCCTGGTATTCATCAGCGATAGAAAATACGCCATACGCACCATAACCCGTATATGACTCAAGCCAACCTTTGCCTGAAGCGTCTTGTTGTTTTACTAATACATGTATTTTAGCCATTTGAATTATCCTTTAAGTCTTTATACTTATTATTTATAAGAGCATTATTCTTATCTATATCATTTTCTAACATATTTTCTGACAAAAACTCGTTACTAATACCCATATGTTGCATTGCTTTTTTGTTTTCTGGTGGTATATAACCTAATTTTAAGTCATTTATAGACTTTTCAGTTAATAACCCCATACCTGTGCCTACTCTTACTGTATAATCACTAGCCAACTGTAAACACTCACCAATTTCTTTAGGATCCATCATTGCGATAGCGTCCATATTACCAGTACCAATTTTGCCGTAGGCCAACATTTCCATACTTGCCTGTTTAGCTAATCTAGTAATCCAATGTTGTCTTTCTAATTCTTCTTCTAACTCTTCATTACCAAAAATATCCATCAATTTTGTGCCGTCTGGTAAAGTACCTTGAGGACCCTCACATAACTCTCTAATCAATTCTAATATTCTATCTTTTTCTTTTAATGCACCAACAAGAGCGTCTTCGTGTCTTTTCTTGTCTTTTACAATCTGCAATAAATCAATTTGAATATATTGTTTTTCAATTTTGTTAGTGGAATTGGCAAGTTTTTCTTTCTCAACCATTTCCTCTAAAGTTTTTCTTTCAATTTCCCATTGAATATGTAAATAAGAATCTTGTCTTACTCTTAATTCTAAAAACAATTGTTTTAAATGGTGAAAGGGTGTGAGTTGAGATTGACCAACAAAGTGTTTTAATTTAAATTTACGAACTGAACTATCAACATTATTGTTAGCAAATTCAACCAATTCGGTGTCTGTCATTTTTTCTAAAAGAACACCATCATTATTTTTCATTTCATTTTCCATATTAATTCCTAATCTAATTATTACTAAACCTAATGATATTTATATCAATTTTTTTAGGTTCTCCAACCACAGTGACCTGAAGATTGTCCAGCATTTGCTGTCGGTTGTAAACCACTGACATCTGTTCTTGTATCTGTGTGATAATATTGTAGCCAACTTCCGTTATTTTGACCACCACCATCATAATTACCAATCATATATTGCCAATCTTGTCCCATTGTAAAGTTTTCTTCTCCACAGTTTGCACGATATTTTGAAAAAGTACCTGTGTTAGTATCAGTTACTAAATTCCATCTTCTTAAATTGTACCCACCATTGTAAGAACCTTCGTTACCACAATAACCTAATCTTATTTTTGAAGATATACCTTTTTGTTGTCCGTGAGCAGACCAATGCGTAGTACCAGAAACAGAAAATGTTGAGTGATTAACTTTATATCCACTAGAATCGCCCCAATGATATCCTTGGTCTTTATCAGAAAAGGCTGAGTTAGTAGCTGCGCCACCTCTCATGTCACTACCAGTTTGTTGTTGTCTAGATTCTGTACATAAATTAAATACTTCCATACCTGTTCTATCACCACCACCGTGAAATGATAAAAAGGTTTCTTTGAATGATGTACCCGAGTCGTTTCTATCAGAATATGTATCAAACACACTATTGTGTGCTTTAGCTGTTTCTGTGTACATATGAAACGCTGATGTTCTTGCACTAGGTGTAAAGTGTGAATTATCTGATGGTGTTGACCATAAGAAGAAAGTTGTATCACTACAAGCACCTGAAATATAAGAACCTGGATGGTCCATTTGAATACCTAAATTTGTAGTTTGGTGTGTAGCTGAGTTTGTTCTATGCACTTGTCTCCAAGGTGAACCGTCTTTATAACCACCACCTGTGTAAGCAACATTAATTACTTGTCTAAATTTCCATTGAGCAGCTCGTGATGTTGAGTCTCTAAAACCTTGGTTATTTGCACCACCATATCCGTCTGAACCTGCATTACCTCTTTGCAATTGCGTAGAGATTTGATTACCTGTAAAAAAAGGAGTATAATAAGGATATTTACTTTGATTGAAATGGCCAGAATCGTAAGTTCTTAAATAGTTAACGCCAGCACCAAAAGCTTCACTGACAGCACCGCCGCCAAATGTTTCGGCATTACCACTAACTGTGTTAGGAAAAACTTGATGGTTAGCTGTACCTCCGCCGCCGCCTGAAGCTAAATCTCTATAAGTAGAATTAAAAATGCCATTAGTCACCTGATTCATAGTACGAATACCATAATTTCTTGCATACGCATTATCGTATGTATTCGCTCTTTTACTACCAGGATCTCCTGCTGAGTGTATGGACTCCACAGTTCCTATTTCAGAATTGTTTTGTCGTCTTCCGAGCCTTCTACCGATTATTGGTCCAGACATTTATTTACCTCTTATTAAGCTATTGTTTCGTAAGAAATCACATAGTCTAAACGAGAGTTCGTAGCTGCACCGCCTCTTACAGAATCACCTTCTTCAAGGTAGAAACTAGAGTTTTTATCAGTTACGATAACAACTGTATTTGCTGGACAGTTAACATCATAAGCTACAAATCTATCGGTTGTACCATTATAGAAAGATATTCTGAAAGTTGTATCTGTTCCTGCTTTGTTAGTGATTGTAACACTGTTAATTTTATATACAATACTTGAAGCAGCAGCGTTTGATACAAGAGCAGTAGTGTATGTTGTGTTCAACTCACCACTATCAGTTTTACCTCTAATCGTTGTGACACTTACTATATTTGGATTTGCCATTTTTTATTCCTTTTTACTTTTCTACTATTATTTATCCAAAAACGATTGACATAGCAATCGCTTTACCAGTTGAGAACGAATTAACATCAACATAAGTCTTAACTGCTTGTTCGGTTGGGACGGCCGTATCAGAATTACCTGATAGTGTACCATCTGTACTAAATTCATTAATCGTTGCACCAATAGCAGCACCAATAGAACCAAGTTGTAACTCAGTCAAACCTGAAAGGTCAAATGCGTCTGCGTTTAGTGTAGCAGTTCCAGTTGCCTGGTCAATTTTAAACTGCGAACCTACTCTAAAGTTACCAAGTTGGTCAGTTGAAGTGTAGTACACACGACCACCAAGCAATTCAGTAGTTTCTCTGGATTGGTCATACGGTTGTGTATTTCCTACTGCGTCTGGATAGTTGGTGTCAACAAATGAACCAGTACCAATTGATAAGAAATCGTGTCCCGTTAGACGGACATTTGAGAAGTTTTTAGTAATATCAACTTCCGTATTTTCTGGAGCAAAAGCCGTTCTCTCAGGAGTGATAGCTAATAGAGCTTGTTTATTTACTGTGTCTGTATTTGTGACGGCAGTTACACGATAATATTGTGAGTCACCAGCAAACTGTAAGTTAGAACCAATTTTAATTGATGTTGCACTTGCTAATAGTGAACTTGTACTATCTACTTCAAATAAGAAACCTGTTTGACCAGTTGTTGGTGTTTTAGGTGTGATTGTACCGCCTGAAGTGTAAGCTGTAAATGCACTTCCGTCAACATCTGTTGTAACTGCTGGGTCTGTACTTGATGATAAAGTAAATGTGTTAGCTGTAGCACCTTGTACATAGTAAGTATTTGTATTTAACTCAGTCATACCTACAACACCAGAGATAACAATTTTGTTACCGTTATTTAAACCGTGTCCTGTTGCTGTAATTACAACTGGATTGGCCTGTGTTGCACCTGTAATAGCTACTGTAGTTGCGTCAATTAAATCAGCTGTTGCCGTAGATACTTTAAAGTCGTATGAAGCGCCACCAGTGACATTGACTGTTTCTCCTGGTGAGAAATATCTTCCGTTACCACCTTCAATTTTTAATTTTCTAGTTGCTTGTACAACACCAATTACTGTTGCTGTTGCACCTGAAACAGCACCTGTAGCAGTATCTCCCTCAGTAACCGTAGCACTTGCAATGTTACCTTGCAAGTTTTGGAATCTAATTTGGCCACCTCTTAATTGTACTTCATCAGGAGCTTCATTAGCACTTACACCTGTTGCATAAGCACCGTATTCTCCGTATGCGTTTGAACAGTTAAGAGCACGAATTACACCACCTGATTCTGCATTAAAACCTTTTTCACAATAGTATGTAAAGACTGATACTAACTCTGCTCTACCACCGTTGATAACTGAAACACCTTTACCGTCTGTATTGATTTGAGTAAAGTCATTGGCAACCATTGACTTATTACCTGCTGTGTGAGCTTTACCATCAATTAACATACCAGTTGAACCTGTGTTAACAGATGTACAGTTATGGATATAAGGCGAAGCAGTTGTGATTGCACCACTAGGGTCAAGCGCTACAACTACAGCACCTGTTGTCATTCCTTGGAATGTCATAAACGACACATAGTTAGCATTGTTAACTAAGAACATTGTAGCTGCATTGTTATTATGCAATGTAGCAACTTCAAAAGTTAAATTAGCTGCACCACCAGAACCTAATAAGTTATCCGCTACTTCTAGTGTATCGCCAACTGCAAAGTAACAACCGCCATGAGTAGGTGTAACTGTAATCGCTGATGAACCATCAATAACTACTGTAACTCTTAAACCTACACCACTACCGCTTGTAGCTGTTGCTAAAACATTTGAATATGTACCTGGTGTTCTTAAAGCGTCATTAGCTCCAACATTAGTAACTGTAGAAACTGAAGTAGCAGAACCACTTGTTGGTTCTATTTTTGTAGCTCTTAAAGAATCACCTAAAACTGTAACTTGTGGTGGAATTCTAATAGGGAAAACTTCTTCATAAGTACCTGATTGAATACGAATAGTGTCACCACCAGTAATCGTTTCAACTGTAAAGGTAACATTAGAAGCACCACCTATACTTGCACCTGCAATCGTAGCAGTATTTCCTTCAGACCATCCTGTACCGTTATTAATAATTGTAACTGAAGCAACAGATGAACCGTCTGTTACAACATCAGCAGTTGCACCTGAAGATGAACCACCTGTAATAGATACATTTCTATATGTACCTGGTGTTCCGCCTGTACCACCAGCTAAACCTGATATTTGAGAAATACCGTTTTGTTGTGCTAGTTGACAAGCTTTCTTAATTGTTTTTAAAGGTAAAGTTTCTGTTCCTGGATTTGTATCTAATCCTTCTGGAGAAACATATAAACTATTACCTGAATCTTCGTTAAAATATTCTAGTCCGTTTCCAGCAGCGTTAACTCTTAATCTATCGCCACCTCTACCAATTGGTAATCTTACTGGACCAGCAGCACCTTGTTGAACAATGTCACCTTGTGTAGTGAATACACCTGATGGTGCACCTTTAACATAAAGAGCCCATTGTGTATTGTCTGTACCGTCAGCAGGAGCTTGACCTGCTGTAGTATCTATTTTTGCTCTGTAAGTAGAGTTTGAAAAAATTACTGTTTCACCGATTTTGTAAGCAGTGCCGGCACTATATGTACCTTTGTGTGAAACACCTTCTACTAATAAATCTGCTTTTGCTGTATCAGTTGGTAATGTACCTGCTACTGAACTTACTTTATAAACATATGTATTACCACCGTATTGGACAACTTCACCAGTTTTGTAAGCAGTGCCGGATGCCCATACACCTAGGTTACTGTAACCTGTAGTAATTACTTCCCAATCAGCACCTGAATCTATAGGCGTTTGACCAATGTTATTTCTTTCTGCAACATACTGATAACCACCGTAAGTTACAATATCACCTTGTTGGTATTGAGTACCAACTGCCCATGAGTCTTCAAATTCAAGGCCTGGTAAAAATACTGAAAATTTTGTTGTATCTAAAACTGCTGAAGTAGATAAGTGAGCCGTTGTACATACCCATAATGTTGGTCCGTACTTAACGATATCATCTACTTTATAATAAGTTGCGTCTGCGTGGTCAGCTTTGTATTCTACACCACCAACCATTTTTTGCCATTTTGTAGGGTTGGCTGATAAATCTGTTTCAAAAGCTGCTGAAGAAGTATGGTTCGCTAACGCTACGAAAGCATTACCACCATATCTTACAACATCATCAGCGATATAGGAAGTTGAACCTGCCCATGCGCCTTTCCATACAAATTTAATTCTCCCTAATACGAAATCTGCCATTTGTTATCCTTGTTGTACAATCTAAGTTGTATAGTTCCTTGTGTTACCTGCTGCTCCTGTATTATATGTAAAGTCTTCAAAATATCTAGCTACTAGAAATCCGTCAGCATTCATATAATAAGTTAATTTGTTATTGTCAAAACGAACACCATCATAAGCTCTTGAGCCTGGTGTTCTACCATCAGCCAATTCTGTTCCTTGTGTTGATATTAATGTTCTGTTGTATGCGTTTGCTGTACCAGAATTTGCGTCATCAACACCATTGTACGGAGTACCATAATCTGCTAAATTAACTGACACATTAGGATCCGACATAAAAGCCTTTGTATATACGAGTATGCCTTCATCTACTTGACCATCACCTGTAAATGTTCGTCTTTCAACTTTCAGACCGTGAAAGGCAGATTGGGCACTACTAAAGATACCTGATTCTTCCTTTTTCTGAACTACATATGCCATAGACTTACTCCTTAAATACTATTTATAATACTTTTATTATGTAACTTCTAAAATAGCTGCTGTTGCTTGAACATCAGGTAAAGACGAATCAGCATTTCTTTCAGCTACAACTCTTAAAATATCATTACTTTCTAAATTTAGTGGTTTATCAAGCACTAAAGTGTTTTCAGGTTCTACTTGTAGTGATTTACCCACATAATAAAATGTAGTACCACCGTCTGTAGTAATTTGAACATCCACATTTGCGTAGTTTGTAGGATGTTTGTTAGAAATATATAGAGCATGAATAACGGCCGTACCAGCTCCTGGTGCTGTATATAAATTTGCACTAGCGTTATTATCTGTTACTACTGTCATTCCTGCGTTTTTAAATGCACTTGCCATTGTTAACTTCCAAATACGATAGCATAAGCAAGAGCGTCACCTTCACCAACCAAAGCATCGCCGCCTACTATACCACCTACTGTTAAATTTCCTGTTGTAATTACCGTACCACTAATATCGGGAAAAGATATTGTTCTATTAGCGGTAGGATCCGTTGTATTAATAGTTGTTTCATAAGAAGTACCTTCAATAACAATATTTCTACCTGTTTCAATAACTGGTACTGTACCTGTTCTGTCAGGCAATGTAACTGTTCTATCAACAGTAGGTTCTTCTACTGTTAAAGTAGTTTCAAATGCGTTTGCTAAAAAACCTTCAAATACTAAATTTGCACCGTCTAAAAGAATATCTTGGTTTGAACTTGAACCATTTGCTACAACATCTTGTAAAGATATTGAACCTGCACCACCCAATTCTTTAACAGTACCACCTGATGTTTTAGTATAAAACTTTCCATCAGTAACATTCATTGCCAATTCACCAACAGCTAATGAACCAGCTGATGGTATTGCTAATGCTGTTTCACTTCTTTTTGGTTTAATTACTGTAGGCATTACTTACAATGTTTCTTAATTTGTTTAATGAGTTTATCTTTTGTTAATCTTTTATCTAACTCAATACCAACTTTTCTGCCAAGTTTTTCTAACTCAACTTTTGTTTTCTTTTCTAAATTAGATAAATCAACTTCAGGTTTTTTAATACCTGGAGCTCCTGATATAAAGAATTGTTTAATTTTTTGCCACACTAGAATGAACCTCCGTCAACTAAACTGATTGCAACATCACCTGATGTTACTGTAAAATTATCTGAAGTAAATGAAGCAACACCTATGTTTGATGTACTTGCTAATTCACCTGTAATTGTTAGTGTGTTTCCTAAGGCAGTTGTGTTAATACCTTCGCCTGCTAAAAATTCTAAAGTACCGCCTAATGCAACATTTCCTACTGTTGAACCTTCATCTGAGAAATATAAAGGGTCAGCAAGTTTAGAACTTGCAATTGAACCTGATAACATAGCATTTGTAATACCTAATGCTTTAACTCTTAATGCGTCTGCGTTAACTTCAATTGAACTATTGTCTGTTACAACATCTAATCTATTGCCTGATTTAGATATAGCGTCACCAGCGTCAATTTGACCAGCACCTGAGAACTGTGATACAGGTAATTCTGTTGTACCTAATGTCGGTTGTCCAACATGAGTAAATACATAACCGTTTCCGCCACCTGCTGTTCCTGATTCTACGAATACAAATGAACCACCAGTAAGCTCGCTAGGTTCATCAATGTCTGTAGCTCTTGTTAATACCCAATTTGTAGAACCTGAACCTATATTTGTAACTGTATAAACACCGTTTCTTTCTCTATTGCCTACAGTTTCATCTTTGACTAAAACTCTATCTCCACTTGAAAGTGTAATACCATCAAGGACTAAAGCTGCTTGTGTGTCTGAATTTGTTAATGTTGCACCTACACCAGCAGTACCATTTGAGTATGTAGCATTTAAGTTTACAGTAGTAGCAACTAAAACTGAGTCTTTAACATCTAAACCTGTTGCAACTTCATCAACATATGCTTTTGTTGTTAATGAGTCTGAATCAAATCCTGCTCTGTCTTTATAGGCAGCTGGAACTTTAACAGTACCAGTACCGTGAGGACTTAAAGTAATATCTGTATTGCCAGTAGTTGTAGATACTGTTGAACCGTTAATTGTAATACTGTCAACAACTAAAGAAGTTAATCCTGAAATATCTGTTGTTGCAGCTGCACCTAAAGTAAGTGTTTGAGCACCTAGATAAACTTGTGGAGTTGCTAAGTTAGCATTTGTAATACCAGCAGAGCCTGATAAGTTAGAATTTGTTATGTCAGCAGCTGTAACTGTTACAGTATTGTCTGTAACTGCTGTATCAATACCTGAACCACCTGTAAATGTAAGTGTTTCAGCAGTATTGTATGTATCTGTACCTGTATCGCCTGCTAAATCAATAAACTGATTAACAGTAGAGAAACCTAAATTACCTGAACCGTCTGTTTTTAAAAATTGACCTGCTGAACCATCACCACTTGGTAATGTAAATGTTGTTGTAGTTGTAATATTGTTCGGCGCTTTTAAAGCAACAAAGTTTGTACCGTTATTTGTACCTTCGTTTAATTTTATTTGACCACCAACTGTAGCAGAATTTCCTACAATGATTTGGTCAATTGCTAAATTTGAATCTACTACTAATGCTGAATTACCTGTTAAAGTACCAGCAGCATGGTCAAGCATTTCTGTAAAATATTGACCACCAATTACTGAAATATTATTTGCGTCACCGTTACCGTCAACACCGCCTTCACCAATGAACAATCTATCTCCAAGATTGGCCTGTGAACCTGATCCATAAGTATAAGCTAATTCACCTAGTTTCAGCGTACTCGGTGCTGTAGTACCTGAACTTCTTTTTATTTGAATTACTGTTGCCATCTAAAACTCCTAAAATGCCCCACAATTAAATGTTAATGTTCCAGTAGTTGTTACAATTTCGTTTCTTGTAACAAATTTACCATCACTTGACCTGTATTGTAATAAAGCGCCATCATTTAAAGTAGTCGTATCAACATCACCTAACAGCTTCAACTGTAGAGAACTATTTTGTGCTGCCTGAGCAGATGGCAAGGATACTGAAACTTGTTGTGGTCCTTGTGAAGTGTTTACATTAATTTTTGCTGTAATATCAGGCATTATTTTCTCCCTCTTGTATATTTATAACAAAAAAGAGTTGACTTATGTAGTAACTTGTGGTCTGACTGTAATAATACCTTCAATAACCCTTGTAACTGCACCACTAGAGGTCTGTGTAATCTCTAAATCATACACATATCGCTCTGCATCCAAAGAGGCCGTATCTGCTGCCGTCATGGATAATGTCACAACTCCTGTAGTTGCGTCACCGGCTACAGTCGCTGTAATGGTTGTTCTTGTTCTAGTAGAGGCATATCCTTTTGCCATTTTAGCTGCGGCTGTGTAACCTGTTAAATTGAACGCATTATTATTAGCGTCTTTAACGGTTACATCCGAACTAAATGAAGCCCC
>Ga0222715_10001725_pt1 | contig 20665 bp, 19 predicted proteins | sample C33_9DmetaG_FD_165056 | JGI IMG/M metagenome (GOLD analysis project Ga0222715, IMG submission 165056) | Estuarine water microbial communities from San Francisco Bay, California, United States - C33_9D | ecosystem: Environmental > Aquatic > Marine > Unclassified | place: USA: California... | reverse complement strand
CTATACGGAGAATTATTTTTATAAACAGCCATTAAATAAATCCTCCCATTGTTCCAGTTGATCCTTTAGCATATTGTTCTAATGAAAATTTTCGTAAACTTTCTCTGTTGTAGATAGGCTGTGCTGAAATAGTAATATTACTTTTTCTTGGTACCCAGGTTGGTCTCGAACCTTGTGATGGTTCTGTACATCTAATATAGTCAACATCGGTAGGTAGTGTAACTGAGAAGCTTTTAATTACAACTGGAACTCCGTCAAATACGTTTGCACCATACCCATACAGTCTACATATGATAGGTGGATTACCTGCTAGGTTGCCTGTTCCAAAGAACATTTTAGTTGATGCTTTAAAAAATGTTGTTGCTGCAATCCAATACGCAGCCTGTGAACTTGATTCTGCTGTAAAGTCTCCTGAAATTTGTATCTCGTCCACTTGTGAGTTCTTGTAAGCCTGGAAGGGATAATTATTGTGTACAGGATCTATTTGTGAATAATTTGCGGTTGTTGAAAATGTTATTTCTGGCAAGTATGGAAAAACTACTCCTCCAGTGTCTTCTAACATTTCAAATAACGGGTTTGCACCAAAATGTGCAAAGTTGGCATTAATTTTTACTCGCCAATCATTTGGATTCTGAGGATTTAATTTAACCCCGGCGCCTTCGTCAAATTCGAACAGTTCGCCACCAGCAGGGAGATTTGCACCTCTTTTGAGACTTAATAAATTATTTAACACACCAGCCGCTTTGCCAACATTTGCAGCAAAGTCTTGGAAACCAGATGCTAAGTTGCCTCCAATACCTAATTTAGATATTGCAGATGATATTTCAGCTGTGCTTCCTGCTACTTTATTAAGTGTATCAGATGCAGCACCAAATGCTGTTCCAACACTATCAGCTATATTACTTATGGAATTACCACCGACGGCAGATGTTACTGCATTAACGCCGTTACCAAATGCAGCACCGGCTGCATCTAAGGCACTATTCAAATCGCCTGACGCTTGGTTAAGTGATGATCCAATATCGCCGCCTAGTTCCGCAGTTAGTTTATCCAAATCGCTTTTGGCTTGGTCCGAAACCTGTTTGAGATTGGCTTGGTTTTTCTGTTGCTGGTCAACGGCGACCGCAACGCCAGCTACAAGTACGGCTAAAGGTGCTATTTTTGGTAAACTCATTTTGGTTAAATTTCCTTTTAATAATACTATTTATTTCTGTAATAATGTGCTATTATATTACTTATATAACCGGAGAAATTACGTATGACAATTGGGCAACCAAAAAAGATAAAATATCTAACAAACAAGGATTTATTAGCGGAAATACACCGCAGTAAGTCTACTTTCTGTTCTTTTACTGACGATAGCTATGCACAGTACGACATTATCCTGCCATCATTAGACAAAATTAACATTAGAACTATAGCAGAAGCAAAACGCAACCGTGCTGCTAGACTATCTAAACTTGCACATGCTGAAGCAGTTGAAGCCGCAGGTAAAAAGATGCCTGCAAAAGGGTTTGATATAGACTACCGTAAAATGGAAAAAGAAGATTTAATTTTTAGAATTATGACATTTGATCATGTTCCAGAAGAACCGGGTCGTAAGAAAACCGTTAAAAGTGTTGCAGACAAGCACGAAAAAGTAAACTTTCCACCTTTTCAACACTGGAAGTTTGATGACAAAGGAAACTTAATTTGTGTGGGCAAAAGCCATTGGGTTGGTGGTATGGAAAACGGATACTTTGATAAGAAGTGTGGACAGATGACTAACGACCTTGCAAGAATGTTTATGAAATTGTGTGATAGGTACGCAACAAGAGGTAATGTTAGAGGCTATACATACAACGACGAAATGAAAGGTCAAGCAATTTTACAATTAGCACAGATAGGTTTACAGTTTGACGAGTCAAAAAGTAATAACCCATTTGCTTATTATACTGCGGCTGTAACAAATAGTTTTGTTCGTATTATTAATATCGAAAAACGCAACCAAAACATCAGAGATGATATTTTAGAGATGAACGGTATGAATCCTAGTTGGACTAGGCAAAATGCTGATGCACATCCCAACAAACATAAAGATTCCAAAGAAAAGAAAAAGACTTGACAAACTGCCTAAAGTTAGTTACAATAACATAAGGAGTAAAAATGCCGTTATTTAAGAAAGCAGCCTGCTTCACTGATATACACTTTGGTATGAAGGGTGGTAGTAGAACACATAATATGGACTGCGAGGAATTTGTAAAGTGGTTTTGTGATGAAGCAAAAGCCGCTGGTGCAGAAACTTGCATATTTTTAGGAGACTGGCATCATAATCGTGCGACTACAGATGTTAGCACAATGAACTACACAGTTTCTAATCTAGAAAGAATTAACGAAACATTCGAGAAGACTTACTTCATGGTAGGTAACCATGATTTATTTTACAAAGACAAACGTGAAATTAACTCTATTGAGTTTATGCGATTGTTTCCAAACATCATTCCTATTACAGATATTTTTACAGAAGGCGAAGTAACATTACTTCCTTGGTTAGTAGGTGAAGAATGGAAGATGGTGCCTAAAATTAAAAGTAGGTATGTATTTGGACATTTTGAACTTCCTCTGTTTTATATGAATGCTATGGTACAAATGCCTGACCACGGAACACTTCAGGCAGATCATTTTGTAAATCAAGAATATGTGTTTAGCGGACACTTTCATAAAAGACAAACTAAAGGTAATGTAACATACATCGGTAATGCATTTCCACACAACTATGCAGATGCATGGGATGATGAACGCGGCATGATGTTTTTAGATTGGGGTGGAACTCCTGAATATAAAACATGGCCAAAGCAGCCTGTGTTTAGAACATACAAATTAAGTCAACTACTTGAAGATCCTGATTCTAATTTAGGAGAGAATATGCATTGTCGTGTTACAATTGATGTGCCTATTAGTTTTGAAGAAGCAAACTTTATTAGAGAAACTTTCATTCCACAATACAAACTTAGAGAACTAAGTCTTATACCGGAAAAGGTAGAAGTAGAATCAAACGTTGATCCTATTGATCTTACGTTTGAAAGTGTTGACACTATTGTTATGAATCAGATTGAAGCAATTGAAAGTGATACTGTTGACAAACGTATGCTAGTAGAGATATATAGGGACCTCGGACGCAATCAATGATAAAAATTAAAGATTTAACTGTAAAGAATTTTATGAGTGTGGGCAACCAGACTCAAGCAATTAACTTTGACAAAGGTGAATTAACGCTTGTTCTAGGTGAAAACTTAGACCTAGGTGGTGACGATAGTGGTTCCAGAAACGGCACTGGTAAAACTACTATCGTCAACGCACTTAGCTACGCAATCTATGGCAATGCATTAACAAACATTAAGCGTGATAATCTTATTAATAAGATTAACGGTAAAGGAATGCTTGTTACAATTAACTTTGAAAAAGACGGTGTTGACTATAAGATTGAACGTGGAAGAAAGCCTAATATTACAAAGTTTACTATTAACGGTAAAGACTTTGAAGAAGACTCTGATGAGAGCCAAGGTGATAGTAGAGAAACGCAAAAAGTAATTGAAGAACTGTTTGGTATGTCGCATGAAATGTTTAAGCATCTCATTGCACTAAACACATACACTGAGCCTTTCCTTGCATTAAAAAATAATGATCAACGAGCAATCATTGAACAGTTACTAGGTATTACGTTGTTATCTGAAAAAGCTGAGTGTCTTAAAGAGGAAATGAAAATTAACAGAGACAAAATGAGCTCTGAAAATACAAGAATCGAAACTGTTAAGATATCCAACGAAAAAATTCAACAAAACATTGAATCGTTAGAACGCAAACAGCGTATGTGGGAAGATCAAAAAGTATCTGCAATTAACGAGCTTGAGTCAAGTATTAAAATTTTACAAGAAATTGATATTGATGCAGAAATTGAAGCACACAAATGTTTAGATGATTTTAATAAAAAGCAGTCAGCGATAGCAGAAGCAAAACGTTGGATTGCTAATATTGAAGCCGATGATGCTAAACAAGAAAAACTAATTGAAAAATTAGATAATGAAATTGTATTGCTTAAAGAACATAAGTGTCATACTTGTGGACAAGACTTGCATGATAAAAAGCAAGAAGAAATTCTTAATGCTAAAGAAGAACAAAAACAAGAAGCGGCTGCACAGATACTCGCTAACAGTACACAACTACAAGAACATCAAACTGTTATTGTAGACATTGGTGAGCTAGAAAGTTGTCCTCCAACACAATACGACACACTTGAACAATCATTGCAACATAGAAGCACAGTTGAAGGATTAGAGAAAGATTTACAAGCAAAGAAAGATGATATTAATCCTTATAGCGAGCAAATTACAGAATTAAAAGATACTGCAATACAGGAAGTAAGTTTTGATCTACTTAATGAATTAACAAAAGTAAAAGATCATCAGGACTTTTTGTATAAACTGTTAACAAACAAAGACAGTTTTGTTCGTAAGAAAATTATTGAGCAAAATCTTGCATATCTAAATCAGCGTATCACATACTACTTGGCAAAAATTGGTTTGCCGCACATTGTTGAGTTTCAAAATGACCTAACTGTTGTAATTACACAACTAGGACAAGACTTAGACTTTGACAATTTAAGTAGAGGTGAACGTAACAGACTTATTTTATCTATGAGTTGGGCATTCCGTGATGTATGGGAAAGTTTATATCACAGCATTAACTTACTATTCATAGATGAGCTTGTAGATAGTGGTATGGATAGTGCTGGAGTAGAATCTAGTATTGGTATCCTTAAGAAAATGACTAGAGAAAGACAAAAAAATGTGTTCTTAATCAGTCATAGAGATGATTTAACAAGTCGTGTTAATCACGTACTAAAAGTAATCAAAGAAAACGGTTTTACATCTTATAGCAATGATGTTGAAATTGTGGAATAGGTATGGCAACAGATTCACATGACCAAATGATTGAAGCTTTTCAAAAATACTTTAAGTGGCAAGAACGCTTTGAGTATCATGGTAGTGATGAAGCAGGAATTAAGGCAAGATTTTGGCTGAGTGAGATTAGAAAATATGCAAGTCAGCGAAGGCTAGAAGTACAAGAGAAACGATCAGAGAGAAAGTTAGCCAGAAAGGGCCAGGTCGGACGTCCCAAGAAAGTAACTACTAATGATGACGTCAGAATGGACCTACCAAAAGAAGAAGATTAAAGAACTTCCAGAAGACTGTGAAGGGTTCGTCTATCTGATTACAAATATCACTAACGACAGAAAATACATAGGCAAGAAACTAGCAAAATTTAAAAAAACACGCCCGCCACTCAAGGGCAGAAAAAATAAAAGACGTTCAAAAGTAGAAAGTGACTGGAGAGACTATTGGGGATCTAGTGAACATCTACTAGCAGATGTAGAAGAGTTAGGCAAAGACAAATTTACCAGAGAAATATTGCATTACTGTCCAAGCAAAGGCGTACTTAGTTACATAGAAGCAAAGGAACAATTTGATCGTAGAGTATTAGAATCAGACGAATATTACAATGGAATAATCAATGTAAGAGTAGGCAGTTCTAAACTATTAAAAGAAGAAATTAAACGATTAAATGACTCTTAATTTGCATTTTATACAGAACCACAACTAATACACAATATATCCCAAGGCTAACAAAACAGCTCAAACACCGTTAAATAAGCCCGCCACGGCGCAATTATGTGGCCCTAAGTCCGTTCTGATGTGTGACGGTAAGGAATTCTGGTTAACGGCAGAGGTATAACAGCACTATCCTTAACAGGACGCTGATCGGATACGCCTACGCAAAACCGGTTTGCTGTATATTAATAGAAGTAATTTAAATAGGCTAAATGAGCGAGTAATTCTCGCAGGTTTATTATATAAGTTAGCGTTTGTATAGTAAACTGCCGTTGTACATAAGATACTAAGACGGATTGAGTAGGTAACGGATAACCGCCTACGCTATGTAAAATGAAATGCATTGTAGATCTAACGCTATTGTGGCTGTGCGAACTCAGATAATGTTCAAAACACACCTTTGGCCCCGACAACGGGCTAATTGTGACCATACAATCTAGATAATGCTAAAACTGCTTCGCAGTTAATATTAAAATAATTTTAACACTGATTTACTTTCGCATAAGTAATAGCGAAGCAACAGGCGTTGAGCGATAGCGAAAACGCAGAACAGCTTTAGCTGTTCTTTAAATAAATACATATATGAAATACATGGAATTATCGGCATGAGACTTGAAGAAATAATTATCGAACAACAGTTAGATGAACGTCCTATGGGAGTATTAGGTAAGATTGGTGCTAAGGCACAATCGTTTGTACCTGGTAGAACTGGGCGTAGAGCTCAAGGTAAACTTGAAGTTGGGGCTATGGCTAACGAGATATCAGACAAGTTTGATTTATTTCTAGGTAAAGTGGGTGGTCCAGAGGGAGCAACTCCAGAACTTGTAATTTCTTTCTTAAAGAAAAACGGATATCCTACTAAAGGTGCAGAAGCAGCAATGAAAGATCCTACTATGGCACAAAAAGCTGGTGCAGCAGTAGGAGCAGCAGCACAAGGTGTTAAAAAAGCAGCTTCCGCGGCGGCTGGCGCCGCAACTAACGTTGCACAGGGAGCAAAAAATGCAGCCGCAAAGGTAGCAGCAAAACCGGCAGCAAAGACAGCACCAATTCCAACACAAACAGATCAAGCACAAGCAAAAGCAGGTAACACAAATTTAGCAGCAAGTGTTGATCGTTCAAACATGACAACTATTGCAGAAGGCTTTAGTGGTGCACAACTAGACAAAATTTTTATGGCAGCAGCCAAAGACAAGATTGCAGCAGACGAAGGTGGCATTGCAGCACCTAGTGCAGGCAAAGTAGATCCAGCTGATGCAGGTAAGCCAGGTGCAGGCGGCTTTGTTTCAAGTTTTAAACAAGCATATAACAAAGCTAAAACAGGCACAGATGGTGCCACAGACGCGAATACAGCGTCAACAGCAGGCGATCAACCCGCAGCACAAGCAACAGCAGCCCCAGGTGAAATTCCGGCGGAAATACAGAAGCAAATTGACCAGCTAAATCCTGCGGACAAAAAACAATTGGCGATGATGATATGAGATTAGCACAACTAGAACAAAAATATATTACTGAATCTTGGAATGATCCTGAAATGCTACTGTTGGAACAAAAGGCAATTGTTCCTTTTGTAAGCAATGTTGAACGTATTGTTCTTGAAGCAGAACTAACACCAGATCAAATTAACAATCTATTCACAAGCATTGAACAAGGTGCAACTGCCGCAGGCGGTAATAGAACAGCAGTAGGTAAAGGTGCTGACGCTGTTAAAAATGCAGCAGGTGCAATCAAAGCAGAAATAGACAAACTAGGCAGTGCAATTAAAAATGCAGGTCCAGTTCAAAATATGGATGCCAAGTTTAAAGAATTAAAAACAAAAATTGGCGAAAAGGATTCAAAAGTAGTAAGTGCCGTAAAAGCAGTTAGCGACTGGGCAAAAGAAAATCCAGGCAAAGCAAGTGTTGCGGTTGCAATTCTAACAGCGGCGGCTGCACTAGCAGGCGGACCACTAGGCGGTTTAGTAGGTGGTTTCCTTGGTCGTGCTACAAAAGATATTCTACAAGGCAAGGACCTTTCTACAGCAATTGGTAAGTCAGCAATGACAGGTGCAGTTGGTGCTCTTGCTGGTGGTGCTATTGAACTGATTGGTGATCTAGTTGATCCAGATGTTGCACAAACACTTATTGCCAGTGACGGACAGTCAATTGATGTAGGTGCGTTGGAAGGAATGAAGGCCACGAGCATTGAAAACCTTGCACCAGAAGCAGCGGAAGATCTACTCAAAACACAGAACGCACTAGAAACAGCACTGCGTAATGTTTCCGGTGAAGAACTAGAAGTATTCCAAACAGAATTTGAAGAAATAAGTGCAAAAATTAATGAACTTGGTGGCAGAGATGCACTAGCAGATCACGCAGGACTAGAAGGTCAAGATCTTGAACGTGCAACTACTACATCAACAGATGTAGGTGTTGACAAAACAGAATTACCAGGCGATGATGGCGAATACGGCGATCAAGATGCAGGCACGCCCGACGGTGGTGCTACTGATATGTCAGATGTTAAAACTGTTAAAGCAGAACCTGTAAGTGCTGCTGAACTAAAAGAAGTAGGCATTAACTTTGACGCAGAACCGGATATTAAACCTGAAGTTGCTGAATGGGCAAAATCAAAAGGACTTGATCCAGAACAGGTGCAAAAGATGTTCCAAATGGAAAAAGGAATGGCTGATGCACGATTTATGGAAACCAACGTTTCAGCAAGTAAAGAAATGGCTAGTAACTGGACAGGCGACGCTCCTACACTAGGTCAAACCACACTACCTGACGGCGCAGAAATTAAAGTAGGTGAACAGTTTACATCTACGACATCAACAAGCGTTGGTGGTATTGAACCGCCTATCAGTTTCACAAGCACAGTAACAGTTGAAGGTGTTGACGCCAACGGCGATCCTGTGTTTATGGTCAAAGAAGTTTCTACAATGCCAAGTCACCCATTATGGGATAACATTGATAAAGCAAATTTATCAGACGAAGACTTTGAACAGTTAATGTCATTTATGAATGAATATTCCGGCACAAGTATGGACAGCAAAGCAGGAATTAAAACTGTAATTGACACATTTAAACAAGACCTTGCTAAGTCAATTGGTGCTGCTGCAACTGCGGTTGCAATGGGTACAGCAATGCAAGATAAAACTGTTGTTGGCGAAGGCGCAGTTGCTAAAGAAGAAAGCAAAATTAGTAAAGGTCAAAAATTATCAGAAGGACAAGTATACCTACTGTTTAATAGACTAGAAAATGTTAACACACACATGATTGAAAACAAACTGATGTTTGAAAGTGTGTTTGATGCAGTATCACATTATCACAGACAAAATTTAAATGAAGGTCCTATGGATGCACTTAAAGGTGCAGCAAGTAAAGTAGGCGGTGCTCTTAAAACTGGTGCTAAGGCAGTAGGAGCAAAAGCAGCACAAGGTGCTAAAATTGCAGGTGCCGCTATAGGCAAAGGTGCAAAAAAAGCAGGTGCAGGTATTGCAGGCGCGGCCAAACAAGTTACAACAAAAGTAACAGCAGAAAAATTAATGACTGCTTGGAAGAAAGCAGGAAGTCCTACAGATTCAGATGAAGTATATAATGTAATTAAAGGCCTAGGTGTTAATGATGATGTAATCAAAGGCACTTACGATTCTATGAAAATTCAAACACCAGCCACAGCGGCAGCACCAGCACAAGAACCAGCACAAGAACCAGCAGCAGGCGAAGAGCCAGAAGCACCTGTTGATGCTAACAACGATGGAAAAGATGATGCAACTGGTGAACCAATGCCAGCAGCAAGTAATCCACTCGCAAAAGAAAAACCAGCAGATGGTGAACAGCCAGCAGCAGGTGGAGAGCAACCAGCAACTCCAGCTAAGCCAGTTGACTTGAAAGCATTAGCAACTGAAATATCTAAATTACAACAACCTGTAAAAGATAAGATTAAACAACAATTAGTTGCTGTTTAAAAGAAAGGTAAACCACTTGACTTAGTGGTTTCTAAATTAGTCTTAATAATGTCTCCGATAATTTTACGTTCGTCATACGATAGATGCATGGCAGCAGTATAATCCATTCCTCTCATATACCAGCAGATTTGTAGAATGTCTTTTTTAAGTGCCCTTGCATCCTTGTCGAGTTTGTCGGATAATTCAACGATCTCTGAGACGGGCAACGTCAGGATCTGTCTGCGAAAAAATTTGCTTGATCCATTGTTACAGGTAAATCCCATTCGTGATTACATGCTTCACATTTAACTTGCTGATCTGGAATACCCTGTCTACCCTTAATGTCTGATAAGTGATCAGTAAGTCCTTGGAAGATTTGCTTATCACAATTGTTAAGGAAGTCTCTTATTTGATCTTTATTGTCTGATTTACCTTGAGGAGTTTCAATAGCAGTAACAACATCGGCAATAGTATCAACGGTCATATTTGTTAATTTAACAAAACTCTTTTGAAACTTTATCATCTTTTCTTCGTCTGACATTTCTTCGTCATTAACAATAGCAAAGACCCTTTGTTCCTCAAGTGTTTTAATATTAGCCTTTGTCATTTGTTTATAGTTGTAAGGTACAAGATTAAAAACTAAATCACCCACTGTAATTTTCTTCTTCCATGCAGCAGGACCTTGGTTAATATAATCAACCAGTGGAATAGTGTATTTGTTTTCTTCTTTACAACTTGGACAGTTTGACCATACATCCATTTCTGAACCATAAGTAGCAATTCTAATACCCAGCAATGCTGCGTCAATATCAATCGTAGGCATCAACCAAGGTTGCTTAATGGCAGGTATACAACTCTTGATAACTTCTACTGTGCTTTCCCCTGATAATAAAGCATCTGGTGTTTTTAACATTAGTTCGTCTTTCGCTGTCATAGCAAAAACAGGATAGTCTCCGTTTTCACTAACATCTAATGCACCTTCAGGATAGTAATCTCCACCTGATGGTAATCTAATATAAATTTTAGGCTGTCTGTAATATCCACTTAGTGGGTTTGCAGGCGGCGTATTAACTGTTACTGTTGGAGCAATACTAGGTTGCTCATCTTTTTTTGCATCATTTGATACATTTTGTTCTGCCATGGTTTTATCTCCGGTAAATACATTATATATTGCAATACTTAGTATAACTATTTATATGCGCAGTTAACTGGACAAAAATAAATTATGGCAGTAATGATCGACATACCCGGAGTTGGCCAAGTAGAAGCCCAAAATGCTGCTTCTGAAGCTACTCTACAGGCAATACTGAAATCTCTTGGTGGAAAAGCAGGAGGCGGTGGCGGTGGTAGCGCAGCAAATAAAGCAGCAGCAAAATCAGCAGGAAATTTAGCAAAAGGTAATGCAGCAGCCGCATCAACATCAAGTAAATTAGGAGCATCATTAGGAAAAGCATTTGGTGCAGTTGCTAAATTTGGTGGCGCCGTTGTAGGTGCTGCAGGCAAAATGATTGATATGAGTAATGCTATTGCAGGTGCAATGGCTGGTTATTCAAATTTAGACAACAATGTTACTGCCGCAGCAGCAAAAATTCCATTATTAGGCGGCACATTCCAAGCGGCAGCAGCAGCAACAGAAAAATTAGTTAATGCAACTCAGAATGCTTCAAACAGCGGAGCAACTTTTGGCGGAAGTGTTTTTGAAATGTCAAATGCTGCAAGTAGAGCAGGTATGACAATAAATGAATACAGTTCATTTGTTAGAAAGAGTGGTGAAGCATTCAGGCTGCTAGGCGGAGACGTTGAAACAGGACGTAAACGCTTTGATGATTTGTCTAAAGATTTACGTAAGAGTGGATTCATGCGTGAACTTAACAACATGGGTTTCACAACTTTACAAGTAAATGAAAGCATGGCACGTTATACCACTATCCTTGGTAGAACTGGTAAACTGCAAGACATGTCAACAAAACAGTTATCAAAAGCATCAGCAGATTACATGAAAGAGATTGACTTACTTGCAAAAGCAACAGGTCAAGAAAGAAGTGCAATTGAAGATAAACAGCAGCAACTATTAACAGACGGTCAGTACAATGCAAAAGTTTCAGGCATGTCCGCCGAAGCTGCTGCTTCGTTTACGAATACAATAACAGGCCTTAAGGGAGGCTTACAAGATATTGCTAAGGATATTATTACTACAGGAAGTGCAACAACAAAAGAATCTCAATTGTTTGCATCGACGATGCCACACTCAGCAGCTATGATGATGGAGTTTGCAAAAATCACAGAAGCTGGTGGCACAATCAGTCTGAAACAAAGAAATGAATTAAACAATACACTGGCTAGAGAAGGCAAACAGAGTAAAGGCAGATTTAGAGACGTTGCTAGATTTGATGCTGAAATGGCTTCCCATTTTAATAACCTTGTTGAAGCAAGTAACATTCCGATAGACGGATTACTTAACTCATCAAAAGAACAAGCAAAAGCTACCGATGGGCAAATGAGTGCTATGGAAGCAATGCGCAGACGTATTAATGAAATAAGTCAAACATTCACTAGACTGTTAGCATCAACAGGAATCATGGATACCATGATGGGTGCTTTTGAAACTATTGCAGGATTTACAGAAAAGATTTTATTCCCTATATTTAGAATGCTCAGTGCTGTTATTATGCCTGTGGTAGATATTATTAGTGCTGTGCTTAATCCTGTAATTACAGTATTAGGTTACGGATTTACAGCACTTGCAAATGCTCTTGATTTTGTTCTTAGCCCACTTAGATTGTTAGCAGACGGTGTAGGTTATGTTACTGGAATATTCCAACCGTTAGCAGATGTAGTTGGAATAAAATTAATGGGCGCATTTAATTCTACTAAAGATCTTTTAGAAGATACTTTTGCTCCACCTATAGAGTTTGTTGGCAGAATGGCTGACGATGTAGGTAAGATGATAGATCAAAATTTATATCCTGCAATTGAAGCTGTTAGTGACTTCTTTATGGGCGGTTTCTCAACAGCACTAAACTGGGTGAGAGACGGGTTAAATTGGTTTGGCGATGCGTTTGAACCTGTGATAACTCCAATTGCAGACGCATTTGGTTGGCTAGGAGAAAAGATTGATACGATTGGGCAGTATTTTACTGATTTCTTTAATAGCTTTAGAACACTAGGTGATGTATTTGACGCTTTCAAACTAGCAATAGCAGATATGAGAATATCATTTTATGAGCTAGGTCTGCAATTAAAGGCATGGGGTGATACATTAACACTTGGTACAAGTGATGAAGAACAAGCCGAGCAAGATTTGATGCGAAAAAACATCGACATCATGAAAGAAAAAAATGCAGCAGATCGTGAAGCACTTGCTAATAGATTTGCTATAAACCGTTACGAATCTGAAGTAGAAGCCGCAGCAATTGCTCAAGCAAAATTAGCAGAACGCGGCAAGCGTGACAAAGAGCTTGAAGATAAACTAGCAATAGCCAAAGAAAATTTAGCCAGAGCTCTTAAAGGTGAATTGCAACAAACAAAAGATACTGTAGTTACTGATGCAAAACTTAATGCTCAAAAAAAAGCAGAACTAGAACTTAACCAAAGTTTAAGCAATGCAACAAATACACTAAAAGATTTTGCCAAAAACGAAGATAGCTTTTTGGTATCACCAGATGGTTCAGTAATTAAAGATACTAGAGCAAGTGTGCCAGTTGGACAGAACAGTAGTGCTAGAGATAATGGAGTAAGAGGCACTATTAGAGCAGGTGATGAAACTAACGCTTTGGATGTTATAAGTGAACAAAACTATCGCCAAAAGAAAATGGACAATCCAGATTACGTTCCTGGACAGTCAGAAAAAGAAGCAGCAGCTCAAGCTGCACTAAATACACAAGCAAGTTTACAGATACAATCTGAAACTTTAAAAGTACAAGTTAGAATACTAGATGCACTTGAAGAAATGGCTAGTATGAGAGCATAAGGAATTAGATGAGCTGGAAAAAATATTTTACGCCTGTAGCAGTTGATAATAATTCGGGTAGCTACAGCCCAATAAGCGGAGGCGGCCGTCCTGGACCTGCACGGTCAAACTATAGTTCTTACCTACCTGACGTATATGCTGGTAGTCCAAATCGTATTGAAAAATACATGCAGTACGACACAATGGATATGGATTCAGAAGTAAACGCAGCACTGGATATTCTAGCAGAATTTTGTACAGGAAAAGACAACGGTAATTTAAGCAATTTTAACTTTAACTTTAGAGGGCAACCTTCCAGTACTGAAACTAAACTTCTTAAAGAAGCAATGCAAAAGTGGAGTAAGCAGCAGCGTTTCGACAATAGAATGTTTCGTATTGTGCGTAACACTTTTAAATACGGAGATTGTTTCTTTTTAAGAGATCCAGAAACTAAAAAATTACTTTATATTGATAACGCAAAAGTTTCTAAAATTATTGTTAATGAATCTTTAGGAAAAATTCCAGAACAATATGTAATCAAAGATATTAATTTTAACTTTAAAGATTTAGTTGCAACTACACCACACGGTACAACAAATACGTCACCAAGCGGAACAAGTTCATACACAAGCGGCGGTGGATTTGCACGTGGCATGGTAGGAGATGCAGCACAGCCAACAGGCACACGTTTTCAAAACGGACAAAACGAAATTACAGTAGACGCAAAACATATTGTACACATTTCGTTGTCAGAAGGATTAGACAACAACTATCCTTTTGGTAACTCATTACTTGAAAGTGTGTTTAAAGTTTACAAGCAAAAAGAATTACTTGAAGATGCAATTATCATTTACAGAATTCAACGTGCTCCAGAAAGAAGAATTTTTTATGTTGATGTAGGTAACATGCCTGCACACATGGCAATGAGTTTTGTTGAAAAAGTTAAAAATGAAATTCAACAAAGACGTATTCCTAGTTCAACAGGTGGCGGAACAAGTGTTATTGACGCAAGTTACAATCCTCTGTCAACTAACGAAGATTACTTCTTCCCACAAACAGCAGAAGGAAGAGGATCTAAAGTTGAAACATTACCAGGTGGTACTAACCTAGGCGAAATTACAGACTTAAAATTCTTTACCAACAAACTGTTTAGAGCATTACGTATTCCTGCAAGTTATTTGCCAACATCAATCGATGACCAAGCAAACACTGTATCAGACGGTAAAGTAGGAACAGCATATATCCAAGAATTAAGATTCAATAGATATTGCGAAAGACTACAAAACATTATGGCTGAAGCGTTTGACAAAGAGTTTAAACTTTGGTTAGATGGCAATGGTTATAACATTGATGCATCACTGTTTAACATTAACTTCCAACCACCACAAAACTTTGCAGCATACAGACAAGCAGAACTTGATACTACTAGAGCAAACATCTTTAGCGTTGTAGACGCAATTCCACATTTAAGTAAACGTTTTGCAATGAAACGTTACTTAGGTTTATCACAAGAAGAAATTGCAGAAAATGAAAAGTTGTGGAGAGAAGAAAACGCAGGTAATTTACAAGATCCTGGAGATGCAGGCAGTGAATTAAGATCAGTAGGCGTAACACCTACAGGGATGGCAGCAGACGGCGCGGCTGAAGAAACAGAAGCTCCAACTGAAGCACCTCCTGCTGATGATGTAAGTGGCGGAGAAACAGCAGAAACACCTGCAGTTTAATAAATACTAGTATGCTTTTGAGAGAATTTTTATATTTTAATGATGACGTTAACGACTTTTCCGTCGACCGTCGTTACGACAACAAGAAAGATGATAATGTCCTTTCAAAAGATGACACCAGAAAAGTACGCCTTACATTACGTCAGATTAATCAATTAAGATTACAATCCGAAGCTCATGTTGCTGAAAAAGAATCAGAGCTAGATTTTATTAGACAAATGTACGGGGCGAAGCTTGAGCAAGAAGAATAAAAAACACCACAAAGATATAGCATTCGTATTAGGCAACGGCATGAGCCGCGGCACCATTAACTGTGAAAAACTTTTAAACATTGGAACAGTATATGGTTGTAATGCACAATACAGAGAGTTTGATCCTCATTACATTGTAGCAGTAGATGTTAAAATGGTTAATGAGATAATCGAAGCAAACTACCATCAAAAGGGTACAGTATGGACTAATCCTAATAAAGGGATTAAAACTAATAGTAATATTAATTTTTTTAGTCCACACAAAGGATGGAGTAGCGGTCCTACTGCACTGTGGTTTGCAGCACAAAACGGCCATAGACACATTTATATTGCTGGATTTGACTATCAAGGACTTAAAGGAAAGTTTAATAATATATACGCAGATACCTTTAATTACAAGAAAACCACTGATTCTGCAACGTTTTTTGGCAATTGGCTAAGCCAAACTGAGAAGGTAATTAAGGAATTTACCAAGGTAACCTTTTACAGAATCATTGATGATGGCGCATTTATACCCGATAAACTAGGTCCGCAGCACACTAATTTAAAACACATTAGTATGCGTGATTTTGAGAATACCTTTGAAGGAACTATATATCAACACAAAATGAGTCAAAATAATACCATTTAACCCTATTTTTACAACAATTATGTAAATATATAACAAACAGCCTTACCGATAATTTCAAGGAGAACAAAAATGGCAGATAAATCTACATTAGAACAAATGCTTGAGAACTTGGTTAACGATAACCAAGAGAAAGCAGAAGAATTATTTCACGAGTACGTGGTAACTAAATCACGTGAAATCTACGAAAACCTTATTGAAGAAGAAATGAAAGATGAGGAAGTAGACGAAGCATCAGACGATGACGCAGAAGACAAAGTTGACGAAGCATCAGACGATGACGCAGAAGACAAAGTTGACGAAGCATCAGATGATGACGCAGAAGACAAAGTTGACGAAGCTACTGACGAAGACTCAAAAGACGAAGAAGTTGATGAAGAGTTTGAAGACGTTGCAATTGAAGGCGAAGACGATATGCCTGACATGGGTGGCGACGCTACAGACGATTTAGAATCAGAAATTGATGCAGACTCAGAAGAAGGCGATAAAGAGCCGGAAGAGTTATTTCAAGATCTAGATTCAATTGTTGATGAGTTACAAGCAAAATTTGACGAGATCAAAGGTGAAGACGGAGAGGAAGGCGATATGGATTCAGATATGGATTCAGAAGAAGAAGCTTTTGCTCCAGAAGCTGCTCCAGAAGTTGACGAACTAGATACTTTTAGAGAGTACGTAGAAAAAGTTGCTGGCGGACACGGTGCTGAGAAAAAAGGCGGCGCAGAATCTGCAGACAACAAGAAGTCAGTTGTTGATAATATGAAAAACGACATGGGCGGAACTACAGCTAATATTGCTAAAGGCGGCGAAGAGTCAGGTAAAAATGACGGTGGCCTAGCTGATATTACACCTAAAGAAGAAAATGCAGGTAATGTTAACACACCTGGTTCAAAAAATGCAACTAAAATGGACAGCACAAAAGGACATGGTGCTGAAAAGAAAGGTGCAGGCGAATCAGCTGATAACAAGCAATCGATTTTCCGTAGCAAACGATAGTAAAAAAGGAAGACTATAAGTGAAAACTACACTAGCAGAACATCTGAGCTTCGATCAGGCTAAAATCGTACTTGAGCGTGATGAGCATGATGATGGTAAAACATTACATTTGAGTGGAATCTGTATTCAAGGTGACATTCGTAATGCCAATCAGCGTGTTTATTCTTCTAAAGAAATTGATAGGGCTGTCAAGACGCTCAACGAACAGATTTCTGGGGGGTATTCAGTGCTAGGTGAAGTTGATCACCCACAAGATTTACGCATCAATTTGGACAGGGTCAGTCACATGATTACAAAAATGTGGATGGATGGTCCAAATGGCTACGGAAAACTTAAAATGTTACCAACGCCGATGGGACAAATTGTTTCATCGATGTTGGAATCAGGAGTCAAGTTGGGAGTCTCAAGCAGAGGTTCAGGGGAAGTTGACGGAGATGGTAATGTTCAAGGATTTGAAATTATTACTGTTGACGTTGTAGCTCAACCATCTGCCCCGGGAGCATATCCAACACCAGTTTACGAACACCTTATGAATGCACAAGGTGGCTACAAGGCATTTCAAGTGGCACAAGAAGTCCAAGGCGACACACAGGCACAAAGATATATAGCAGAGAGCTTGAAAAACTTCATTTCAAGTCTTAATAAAACGTAGGAGAATCACAATGCTAGAGTTTGTAAAACAACTATTTGAAAACAATGTGATTTCCGAAGAAGTCAAGTCGGAAATTGAGACCGCTTGGGAAAAAACCGTTCAAGATAACCGTGATAATGTTACTACACAATTGCGTGAAGAATATGCACAGAAGTACGAACACGATAAGACCGCAATGGTTGAAGCAGTTGAGAAGATGCTGGCTGACAGAATTACAGCAGAGCTTTCTGAGTTTGCTGAAGACCGCCAAGGACTTATTGAAGCTAAAGCAAAATATGCTGAAAAAATCGTAAAAGATTCTAAAGCTATGGAAGCATTTGTTCTTAAGAATCTTAAGAATGAGTTAGCAGAACTTCGTGAAGATCGTAAAGCAGTTGCAGGTAATGTTGCCAAACTTGAATCTTTTATTGTTGATGCACTTTCAAAAGAAATTGCAGAATTCCATGCTGATAAGAAAGACTTAGCAGAAACCAAAGTTAAACTTGTTAGAGATAGCAAGGCTAAATTTGAAGAAGTTAAGAAAGACTTTATCAATAAAGCATCGAAAATCGTTGAAGGTACAGTATCGAAAGGTATTAAATCTGAAATGGTACAATTGAAAGAAGATATTCAGGCAGCGAGAGAAAACGACTTCGGTCGTAGACTTTTTGAATCATTCGCAAGTGAATATGCTACTAGCCATTTAAATGAAAAATCTGAAACTTCAAAACTTCTTAAAGTTGTAAAACAGAAAGAAATTGAAGTAGCAGAAGCAGCAAAGATTGTTGCAGAATCTAAAAAGTTAGTAGAAAGTCGAGATGCAGAGATTGCTCGTATCAAAAATAGCGCAGCAAGACAAGAAGTAATGGCAGAATTGCTAGGACCATTGTCTGCAGAGAAGCGTGAGGTAATGGGTGAGTTACTAGAATCTGTACAGACTAATAAATTACACGCAGCTTATGACAAGTACATTAATTCCGTAATGGAAGGAAGTGCTCCAACTAAAGTGGCGTTGACAGAGGCAAAAGAAATAACAGGCGATAAAGCACAAGGCAATCAAATTAGCAGTGGAGAAAAAACTGCTGAGATATTTGACATCCGCAGGCTTGCGGGCTTAAAAGTTTAAGGAGAAAAACAATGTCACAACTACTAGAAAGTCGCTGGTCAGAAACCAAAGATGCCCTTTTAGAAGGACTTCAAGGTAACAAGCGTACTGTTATGGCAACAACTCTGGAGAATACCCGCACGTATTTGAACGAGTCTGCTACAGCAGGTGCTACATCTGCCGGTAACGTTGCAACACTAAACCGTGTGATCCTTCCAGTGATCAGACGTGTGATGCCTACGGTCATCGCTAATGAACTAGTTGGCGTTCAGCCAATGACTGGACCTGTTGGTCAAATCCACACATTAAGAGTACGTTATGCTGATGCATTCAACTCTGCAAGTGGAACTGACACTACAGCAGGTGACGAAGCACTATCACCTTTCAAGATTGCAGAAGGTTATTCTGGTGCTACTAATGATAAAGCAGCTTCTACAGCAGCTTTAGAAGGTGTAGCTGGAAACAGACTAAGCATTCAAATCTTGAAACAAACTGTCGAAGCGAAAACTCGTAAATTGAGTGCTCGTTGGACGTTTGAAGCTGCTCAAGATGCACAAGCTCAACAGGGTATTGACATCGAAGCAGAAGTAATGGCTGCTTTAGCACAAGAAATTACAGCTGAAATTGACCAAGAAGTTATTCAATCTTTGAAAACACTTGCTGGTACGGCTGCTTTAACTTATGACCAAGGTGCAGTATCAGGTACTGCTACTTTCGTTGGTGACGAACATGCTGCTTTAGCTGTTCAAATCAACAGAGTTGCTAACTTGATTGCACAGCGTACAAGACGTGGCGCAGGTAACTGGGCTGTTGTTTCACCAACAGTATTAACTTTGTTACAATCTGCTACAACTTCAGCGTTTGCAAGAACAACTGAAGGTACTTTTGAAGCACCAACAAACACTAAGTTTGTAGGAACTTTAAACAGTGCAATGCGTGTGTACGTAAACGGTTATGCAACTGACGACGATGTGTTGATCGGTTACAAAGGTTCTTCGGAATCAGACGCTGCTGCGTTCTACTGCCCATACATTCCTTTAATGTCAAGCGGTGTTGTACTTGATCCAGGTACATTTGAGCCAGTTGTTAGTTTCATGACAAGATATGGTTATGTAGAGTTAACAAACACTGCATCATCTCTTGGTAATGCAGCTGACTACTTAGGAAAAGTTGGAGTTACTTCAGCTAACCTAAGATTTGCGTAAGCAAGTATAGATTTAAAAAATCTACTAAAGGGCGGTATTTTTATATCGCCCTTTTTTATGACTAAATAATAGTATCGTTCATCCCAATCGGGACGGAAGTAGCATTAGCGAAGGAACGCACTTAACTGTAAAAGGGAGAGTGTAATGAACAGATTCGATCATCTACTTAATTCATATCGTGAGCAAAAAATGAGAGAACGCAAGGAACGCATCTTAATGATGTCACGTTCTGAGGCAAACATTAATGGCAGCGGTACTAGTGGTTATACTGTGAAAAGTGGCGAAAATACTGGCAAAGTACTAAAACATATATCTGTTACTTCAAGTAATAACATATAGTTTTTGTCCAAAATAAAATAGGTTGACAAATACTTATTTTGTGTTATATTAATAATATAGCAACAAAAGAGTAATTAACTTTTGTTTATAGTGCAAGGAAGAGGCCTTTACCAGAAGGGTCGAACTTGACTAGCCAGGGATGGTACCCAGGTGCTGTAGTAGAAATACGCAGTATCACATCGCAGTCACTAGCGGGGTTAGGTTGTACGTATTAGAATGGTATTCGGGTACGTGCTTGTAGGTGTAACCAAGTCCTACCTATTTTGC
>Ga0222715_10001722_pt1 | contig 20704 bp, 24 predicted proteins | sample C33_9DmetaG_FD_165056 | JGI IMG/M metagenome (GOLD analysis project Ga0222715, IMG submission 165056) | Estuarine water microbial communities from San Francisco Bay, California, United States - C33_9D | ecosystem: Environmental > Aquatic > Marine > Unclassified | place: USA: California... | reverse complement strand
GTAGCTCCAGTTGTACCCTGGGTTCCGGTAGTTCCTTGAGTACCTTGAGCGGCCATTAATTCCCATGATAGTGGGCTGGACGAAGGTGTTTGGTTTAAATTACCGTTTTGTAGACTTACATATGTAGAGCTATTATACTCTACTACTTGATTTTGTGAATATGTTGTTCCAGAGCTCCAAGTTCCCTGCCAGCTTAATCCAATTCCTTGGATACCTTGACGGCCTTGGATACCCTGTGCTCCGGTGGTTCCTTGAGTACCTGTAGTACCCTGTGACCCTGTTGTTCCTTGAGCACCTGTTGTACCCTGTGTTCCGGTTATACCTTGACGGCCTTGAATACCTTGAGCTCCAGTTGTTCCTTGAGTACCGGTAGTACCTTGAGATCCAGTATCACCCGTAGTACCTTGTGTACCTGTTATACCTTGACGGCCTTGGATACCCTGTGCTCCAGTAGTTCCTTGAGTACCGGTGGTACCTTGCGGTCCATCTGGTCCTATTGGACCTGTGTTTCCAGTAATACCTTGACGGCCTTGGATACCTTGGGCACCTATCGTACCTTGAGTTCCGGTAGTTCCTTGAGTTCCGGTAGTTCCTTGTGATCCAGTATCACCAGTTGTTCCTTGAGTACCAGTAATACCTTGTCTACCTTGGATACCTTGAGCTCCGGTGGTTCCTTGAGTACCAGTAGTACCCTGTGTTCCGGTAGTTCCTTGTGTACCAGTTGTTCCTTGAGGTCCATCTGGTCCTATTGGACCTGTGTTTCCGGTTATACCTTGTCTTCCTTGAATACCTTGTGCTCCAATTGTACCTTGAGAACCAGTATCTCCGGTAGTACCTTGAGTTCCAGTAGTGCCTTGAGTACCAGTAATACCTTGTCTTCCTTGGATACCTTGGGCACCTGTTGTTCCTTGAGCACCTGTGGTGCCTTGAGTTCCGGTAGTTCCTTGAGTACCGGTTATACCTTGACGACCTTGAATACCTTGAGCTCCTGTGGTACCCTGCGATCCAGTAGTACCTTGCGTTCCTTGGATACTGGCGGCTGGTCCTCCGTTTACGGAAATATCAATACCGGTAGCTATACCGCCGGACTGTTTCATAGTTAGAACAACTGACTGGGTTCCGTCTATAAAATCTAGACTTCCGGAGGCTGGTATTATTTGAACATTTTTGGTCATCTAGTTATAAATATTTTTCTTCTTTGTATTCAACAACAAGTTTTTCAACGTCTTTTCTTTCTCCGTAGACAGTAAAGTGGTAGTTAGGAGTACCGCAGGCACAACCTATAATAACCTGGTTATCCCTTATGTCTTCTATGTAATGCTGACAAGGAGAACTAAATGGTGTTAAACTTACTGTTATACTTTCTTCTTCTACTAAATCTACCCAGTAATCTGGAAGATCGATTATGTTTGAGGTTGATTTTCCTCTAAAATATACTCCTGCTTCAGGTCCCTCTAAAGATGAGTGTCTTAATTTATACCCTTCTTTTTCAGGGGTTGGGTGATCGATTACGAAGTTCTTAATGGTTGCAGTAACAACATCTACGTTTACTGCTGATCCAGGAATGGTTCCGTTTACAGCTCCTCCTCCGATATTAATACTTCCTCCGGTTGTATTTACATTTCCTCCGTTGGTTTCTAAATTTCCTCCTCCAATTAAGTTTATATCAGTTCCAGTTCCTACATTTAAAGATCCAGTTACATCAAATGATGTTCCTGTAAATCTTGCTACTTCACCACTATTGTATGCAATTAGTAATGGGTGTGCACCCACAGTCCCCATCACACCTCGAGTTAACTGACCTTCTAAGTATAAGGCAGCTCCTCCTGCTCTTTCATATACTCCTAAAGCAGCAGTACTACTTGATACATGTAGTTGATATGTTGGATTAGTAGTACCAATACCTACGTTGCCGGATGGTTTTACAACTAGCAAATCATCGTTAGCATAAAATCCAAGACCTAAGTAGTTAGATGCATTATTGGCTCCAACATAGTTAAATCTTAGTGCTAATGAATCGTTTATACTGTGAGATCTTCCAACAACTAAGGCGCTAAAACCGCTTGTCTTTTTTAAGGAAGATATACCTATTGAAGCGTTGGTTGCAGAATAATCAGTATAGACATCAAACCCTCCACCGCTTACATGGAATTTTGCACCAGGACTGCTAGTACCAATACCAACTCTATCCGTACTACCTTCAACAAACAATGTATCATTATCGTTATCGGTAGAGACTTTAAAGTCCATATCTACTGCACCGGCATTAATATGAACATTATCTGCTGCTCCTTCGGTGAGAGTGATCATCTCTACTCCACCGGCATTGATTTGTATTTTATCGGTTGTAAAACTTAGGTTTGTATCAGTATCCCCGTAATGTAGTATCTGATCTCCAACTACAACATCGTCAAGGGCGTATAGGGTAGATCCTTTAACATACCCAGATCCTGTAATGTCTCCTTCAACGGTTAATTTTTGACTCGGACTAGCGGTTCCAATACCAACACGGTTATTACTTGAATCTACATAAAGGGTATTTGTATCTACTGTTAGATCTTGAGTGATGTCTAACGAGTTCAGGGCAGCATCGCTGCCGGATATAATGACTTTTTTCCAGCTTGGCATATGTTCAATTACGGTTGGTTACAGGATTTGTGCCTGCCCACTTCCCTTTCGGGCCTATAATATCTTTTATAAATATATCGTAAATATGATTACGAGTCTACTTATTTTACAAACCTGTGTTTAGGTTTTTCCGGTTCAGCTTTCAATTGATCCTGAACGTTCTGAATCTGGGATTTTTCTTCTGCTTCTGCCTGTTGTAAGGCTTTAAATCCTCCGGAAAGTTTTTCTTGAAGAAGTGCTACCTTCATAGCGTCTTTGCCGTAAATTTGAATTTGATCTAAGGCCGAAAGTAAGACCTGGTGTTCTACTATATCTAACCGCTGTTCTAAGATCTTCATTATAACTTTTGATGTGCTTGTTGTAACTTAATTACGAGCTTATAAACTAGCTCCAATTGACGGCCTTTGAAAGATGCCTCACCTAGACCGCTTAATATAATTTCTAATTCCTGCTTAGACAGGTCAAGAGAGGCGTTTTGGACCTCTCCTGACTTATCTTTGCTTTTATTATTGTTTTTAATATTTGCTAATAACCCCATTGGTTTTAATATATAACTGTTTAACTAAGAAGGCAAATTATTTTGCCGATTTTTATGAGTAAATATAGATATCTTCTCCGTTTACTACAATATGACCTTTTTCATCATATCCAGCTGATGTAGCAGCGGCAGTAGTACCTTCGAAGATAACTCCCATAAATGCTTCTGGAGTGTATGCTGATGCTGAAGCATGGAATCCTGTTGCAATTCCCCATCTAGATGTAGATGCTCCATCATATGCAAATACTGCTCCTATTTTTCCTGCTGATTGCTGGATTACAATACCACCGTCACCGGCTGATGTTGAACCAGAGGCAAGTAAGATGAATCTATCTGCAACTTCTAAGTTTTGAGTATTTTCAAATGAAGCAGTTCCTCTTACAGTAATATCGCTATTAAAGACTGCATTTCCTGTTACTGAAAGATCGTTAGTAACTGTTAAGTTATTTCCAATTGTTACATCGTTAGGTAATCCGATAGTAACTGATCCACCACCACCGATAGTTGAGAAGGTGTTAGTGCTAAGTTCAATTTCGTTACTAGTTCCGGCAAATGTAACTGATACGTTACCTTGTGCTGCTGTACCTGCTGAAGTTCCGTAATCTACTGATAAGGCTGTTCCGGCACCGCCTGATAAACCAGTACCTGCAACTGAAGTGTTTAATTGTGTTTCTGTAATTCCGGCATCGGCTACTTTAACACCACTAGCTCCTACAGATAAAGTAGATCCATCTGCTTCAACAGTAACTGTTGCTCCAGCTGAACCGTTGTAGGTAAAGTCTGCAATACCGTTTCCGTCTACTAAGTTGGCTAAGTTATTACCTAATGTAACTCCAGATATTGTACTTGCTGCTAATTTTGAAACAGCGATTGCTGCTGAGGCGTTAATGTCGGCGTTAACGATTACTCCAGATCCGATAGCTGCTGTACCGTTTGAAGCGATAGTAATATCACCGCTTACGTTCGAATAAGCATCCTGACGGAAGTAAGTTGCTAAAGAACCAGAATCTACATGAAGATTTTTACTACCTACAACGGTTAAACCAGATCCGGCAATATCAGTTGCTAAAGTTCCTAATGTTAATTTCTTAGAAGGATTAGATCCGTTATTATCATTATAGAAGAATAAATCTGTTGCAGCAAGAGGTGAAGATTTTAATGTAGTTGGGAAGTTAGCTGTTACTCCTGATAATCCAGAACCGTCTCCTGAAAATGATCCAGAGAACGAACCAGTTAAGCTAGAATTGGCACCTGTAAATATTATATTAGACCCTATACCGGAAAGTGTTCCGTTATTAGTAAGTGCAATTCCTTTAAAGCTACCAGATGTGAATGTACCAGCAGCAGGAGTTGAACCTCCGATTACTGTGTTATCTACAGTACCACCGTCGATAGTTAAGTCGTTAGCAACATAAGTATCTGCGATTGCAGTACCTTGCCAAGTACCACTTCCAATCGTTCCAACACTTGTGATGTTTCCTTGAACTGCTGAAGGTAAGGTTGTGCTTAAACTAGGTACGTTTGAACCGTTAGTTATTAATACTGAATTAGCAGCAGCTGAAGCTACCTGCAATGCGCTTGTCCCGTTGCCGTAAAGTATTCCATTGGTTGCTACCGTGGATACTCCAGTACCGCCGTTTGCTACGGTTAACGCGGTATCAAGGCTTAATGATGATAGTTCTGCGGACGATCCAGAGACTATGACTTTTTTCCAACTTGCCATTTTATTTTCTTAGTTTTTTTACGTTATTAATAAATAGTTAGGAGCCGAAGAAAAAATCTCCTGATCCTGAATAGAATATACCACCGGCTACTGCCGAGGGTGTTGTATTGTTTGTTTTTAAGATTGTTACTCCTTCATTATTGATTTTAAACATTTCTACTGATGCAGATTTGATTAAAAAGATATCATCAGATATGTCAACAGAAGCTGTTATTGAGCCTGTGTAAATAAAGTTTGAAAAAGCATTTAATGCATTTAAAGCATAAGAAGCTGTTATTGCAAACGATGCAGTATCCGCTAAGGAAGCTGTTATATCTTGACTACCGGTAACTCCGGCGAGAGGTACCTCGTGATTATCTATTTTTAAAGTTACTAAGCCAGCATCGTTAGTTTCAATAGTTAAAGGGTAAACTGTAGATTGACTAACAAAGTATATTGTAGAATCTCCAACGTAAAGATCTTTCCAGGCATTGGTTGCACTTCCTAAAGAAAAAGAGGAAAGGCCGGTTGCTGGATCGGCATTTGGTATTAATGCTCCTGATATTAACAGGCTTCCAGATAAAGTTACTGCACCGGTAGAATCATTAAATAGTAAAAGACTACTACCTGAGACGGTAGTACCATCCTTATTGTACTGTAAAGAGCTTATAGGACCTACTGCTTCAGCAGATCCAGAAGGTCCGGCAGGGCCGACTGGTCCACGAGCACCTTGAGGTCCTTGAGCAACAACCTGTACTATTTGAGTTTGGTTCTCTTGGACGATTACTCTGTTTTCATCGACGTTAATATGTATATTATTACCTGCCATTAACGGGTTACTTCCTTACTGAGTCTTACCTTTCCTTCTATCAACCTTACTGTATAAGCACAATCTCCAGATCCTGAGTAAAGCTCTAGATCATAGTAAGCATCTCCAGACCAGCTTAAATCCGAGCTAGTACAAGAGGCTATAATTACTCCTACTGTGCCTGAGGTTGGTGGAAGATTATTATTAGAACCAGAAAAATGAAGACCGGTACCGTCTGAGTTATAAGAGCTAGATAGTGTAAGGTAGACTGTATCTGAAGTAACGGAGGGTCGGATTTGCATTCGACCATTGTAATCTGTAAGATCAACAGGATCGCCGTTTGAATCTTTGTACGCTAAGTCTAATTTAAAGGTAGCTCCTTGTTCTATATAAAAGTTGTATCTCCCGGCAGACATAGTTTTATTATAAATATCAGTATAGAAGGATAAGTCTCTGCCTAATCCCTATATCTTATAAATACATCTAAAACAGGATCAACTACATCGTGTCTGTGATTCTGGTAGAGATTTATTACTTTTACCCCAGGTACTTCAATTTCTAGCTTTAAAAAGAAATCAAATCCAGAGTCTTTTTTATTTCTCAAGTCACACTGGGACATATCCCCGCAGAAGACCATCTTAGATCCTAAACCGAGTCTGCCCAGCATTAATTCTGTTTGTTTCATAGTGGCATTTTGTGCCTCATCAATTAAAACATAACAGTTAGAGAATGTATTACCTCTCAAAAAGCCAAAGGGAGCCACTATGACACCCCCGTCATTTACAAGCTTTTCTGTCTTAGCTTTTCCGACTAGATCATACATTATATTATAAATCGGAGAAGTTAAATAAGATAATTTATCATCTACTCCTCCTGGTAAAAATCCGATATCTTCTCCGGCAGTTACATAAGGCCGGGCAATAATCATTTTCTCTACCTCTCTATTAAATAATTGATCTAATCCGGTTTGAACGGCAAGCATGGTTTTACCTGAACCGGCTTTGCCTTTGATGGCTGTGACGTCGTGGTGTAAGATTTCTGCTTTAGCAAGTTTCTGTTCTTCATTTAACGTTATTCCAAATTTAATAGGATTTTTTGGCTTTCTTTTCTCCTTAAAAACCTCATCCGTGTGATGATTGCTTGGCATATTTTAATAAGATTAATAACTTTATTATAAATAGATTCTTATTGAGGAACGAACATAAAAAAAGCCCGGCTTTCACCGGGCTCTCTAGTTACTTTACGTAAGGTTTATCTTACAAAGTGTTCAAACCATTAACGTAGATCTTACCGTAGAATTCAGGTCTTACCATCTTCTTAGCATATCTAGTTAATAATCCTTTTCTTGGTACGAAGGTATCAGGATCGTAAACCATAGGAGTCATGATCAATGGAATGTAAGGAGCAAATACAGCACCAGTCTCCAAGAACTGACTACCCTTGAAGCCCATCAAGATAGTATTTTCTTTCATGTATGGGTTCTTGTAAACAGTGTATCTGTTGTTGATCTGACCCATCTTCTGTACACCGAAAGCATAAGTAGCAACGCTTACATCTCCGTTAGAAGTAGAAGCGAATCCAGGAATGCTTTCTAAGATAGTAGCTACAGTAGGACTTACTACGCAGAAGTTAGCACCACCTCTCAAAGTTCTCTGATGGATGATGTTAGATAATTTCTGCATCTTAGTTCCTAAAGTCTGGAACCACTGACCTTGAGTGTTAAAGAATCCAGCGTTTCCGAATTGAGCGCTTGCAGTTTCAGTACCAACGATAGTTCTGTTGTTAACAGCAGACCAGTACTCAGTACCAGCAGCAGCTGATTCAATCAACATATCTAAGATCTCTAAATCGATCTCCAAGCTAATGTACTCAGACATTGTAGAAGTCAACTCAGCTTCAGCATCCAAGCTATGGTATGCATTCAAGTCCTGAGCGAATTCAGGAGTCCATTGTGCTTTCAACTTCTTAGTCTTAGCAACGATAGCCTCAGATCTCATAGAAACGTTAATCTGTGGGATAACGATGTCAGAAGTAGACTCAGCGTTAGGAACAGCGTAAGCAGCACCTGATTCGAAGTCACCTCTTGCATTATCTTTAGTATCTTTGTTGTACTCGATTACGTATGAACTTCCGATAGCAGGAGCAGCAGACTGAGATACGAAGAATACTACGTTTCCTCCAGAAAGGTAGTTAAATTCGTTCAAGTTATCAGCTAAAGTTACGGTAGAACCAGAAGTGATAACAAATCCTCTTACTCCTAATACGTCGATATCAGAAGAGATAGAAGAAGTAGCAACAGTCAACTTGATAACCTGACCAGCAGCAACAGAAGCGCTATAATCAGAGTTGTAGTTGATGTCTGATAAGTTAGCTGAAGCTGTAGTAGCAGTAGCAGAAGCTGAGAACTGGTTTGTAGAATAAGTGAATCTACCAGCACCGTATAAACCACCAGTAGAGGTGTTACCGAAGTTGTCAGAAGAATCACCATACATAGAATCACCTGAAGTGAAAGGATTCTTTGAAGTTCCGTATTGGAAGTCTAAGAAGAATACAAGACCAGAAGGTAAGTTCATAGGCTGAACAGAAACGAATTCTTTTGCAGCGATCTGACCAAATACCTTTCTAACCAAAGGAAGAGCAACTCCAGCCCACTGCTCACCAGTACCAGCTGTAAAGCTACCACCTGTTCCAGTTTGAGAAGTCTCAACTACCAATTGCTTAGCCTGATTCTCAAGAATCATAGACATGTTATTTTTCTCAATCTCGCTATTCAAACCTTCTAAAAGGCCGGTAGCGTCCCATTTCTTTGCTAATCTAACCGAGTCAGATTGCAAACTCTGCCAGGGATTAGCAGATTCTAATAATTGTTGTACGTTTGACATTTTATGTACTTTCTAATTTTTCGTTTTACTTAATGCCTGCAAGTTTTTGGAACCTACTTACCATACCGTCAGTCTCCACTACAGGCTTCTTTGGAGATACTCCGACAGCTTTAGATGCAAAACTCTTAGATTCTTTAATAGCCTCTTTAGTTGTAGCTGTTGTTGAAACTAGACCTTCTAATAAGGTTTCGTATACAAGCTTAACCTCTTTAACTGATTCAGCTTTGTCAAAGGTAGTTAATACCTTAACTTTCTGAGCTTCTGTTAAGTTTTTAGCTTTAAAGATCTTATTTGTGTAGAGTAACTTAGAATTTAGAAGATTAACCTCGTTAAGTTCAGCTTTTAAAGTTTCGATAGTTTCCATCATTTCGTCAGAGTCAGCAGCTTGTTTACCTGTTAACTTCTTGTACGTTTTTTTGATAAAATCAATTGCTTTAGTACCTCCTGCATGAATCATACCAATAAGAACAGGTACTGAAAGACCGAAAGCAACAGTAATGTACTTAGCTGTTTCCATAGTAACATTTAAAGCATCTGCTAAAGCTTGAAAATCACTTCCAGTTGGGTCAATGATTTCTTCCATTCCCTCTTTTTCATCTTCTTCAAGGTTCATAGCACCTGTTGCACCAGGTCTACTTGTAGTGTACTTGGGATCTACAGGGTTGATGGACTGCATTTTCTCTACTTCTTTAGTAGCTTCTGCTGCAGCTTGTTCTGGTTTCATTCCCTGTTTGATCTTTTCTGCTGTTCTTTTAGCCGTTTCTTCCTTTTGTTCTTTCTTGAAAGAATAATATGTTTTGGCAACTACACCGCCGATAAATGATACTATTCCCCCAAGGATAGTTAATACCACTGCTGGTGTAATAGCAATCATTTCTTCAAGTTCTGCTGCTGGTTTTTTGTTTTCCATCATTGGTTCTTCTTCGGTTTCTTCTTCTGATTCTTCATCAGTTACTTCGATCTCCTCTTCAGGAGCTTCATCTTCCATGCTTTCGTCGCCAGCTTCAAGCTCGCCACTAGCAATCATTTCATCTACCACATCTTCGATAAATGCTTTCAAATCTTCTTCAGACATTTCCTCAAGGTCGAATTCCTCTTCTTCAGCTTCCTCTTCTTCAGATTCTTCTTCTTCAGCTTCCATTAGATCCTCTTCGTCAGTTTCTAATTCTCTAAGAAGTTCTTCGAGTTCTTCTTCAGACATAGTTTTATCGTCATGCATCTTCTCTTCCATCTTTTCTTCATCATGCATAGCTTCTTCCATGTGCTCGTCCTCTTTGTCCATTTCTGTAAGTTTCTTTTCAAGCATAGATTTCAATTGCGGAGTGAACGCTTCTTCCAATGCCGCCTTGGCATTAGAGATAGCCATTTCCTTTACGGCCTTTGCATCAGCAATAGCCTCTTTTAATAAATCTCTGTTTGACATTTTGTTCCTAAAATTTGTTTTGGAAAATACGCTTATTTGATTTCAAGCGTAATGTAGTTTGTTTAACTTGTTTTTCAGAATGCTATATTGAGATAGCATATCTACTTTTAATAAATATAGATGTTTTTCCGAAAAGCTATCTTTAAATATAGATTGTTATATAATTGGACATTGTCCAAAACTGCAAAGTAACTCTCTAATGATTTCGTTTGCTTTACTGTAATCCTTTATAGAACTGTTTCCTAAGGATTCATTTAACCTTGACTGATGCATCCATGAACCTGGATTTGAAGGAGTGGAAACAAAGTCCCAGCAGAGTAACTCAAAGTCATCTTGTACCTCCAAAGTCTCACCTATCTGTTTTACAGAACCCATTCCTCTTGATGAAACACCTACTTGAATGCCACTGTTAATTAAAGCCTTTAAGATATTACCAGACGGAGTAGGTAGTATTTCGATCTTACCCATGATATAATCTCCATCCCACCAGATATCTTTTATATTGTGAGAAACGTTTTTTAAGTTTATTATTGTTGATTCTGGATGATCTAGTTCACCGGTTGCACGGTTATTACGAACATTATCCATATACTTATCAATCTCCCTTTTCCAAATAGGCTTAGGGTAGTACCTGCCGTTACCGTTCTTTACGTTGCAGGTAGCCAAGATTCCTTCAACCATCGGACTACCTCCACCTCTTGATTCGGTGATAGCTCCTACGGGTCGGAAGGATTGGGTTTCTATAAGGAGATCTTTACTCATTAATTACTTTTTAAGTCCTTTTGCTTTAAGCATTTCTTTGACTGCTTCTGCATAACTCATTTTTTCTACCTGCTCTCCGGCTTCTTCGTTTGGAGTTTCTAATTCCTCATCCATAGATGTAGGATCATCATCATACTTGGTTAAATCAAAGCGTTCATCTACTACTTCCTTCTTCTTCTCTCCGTACTTACCTTCAAGACGGGCTTTTTCTTTTTCGTATCTTTTCTTCTTAGCTTCTAAGAACTTAATATTTCTTTGAATTTCTTTTACTTTCTTTTTATCTACCATCTCAGATACACCTTCGGCTTCTGTCATTGATAGTTTAGATTGAAGTTCAGAAATTAATTCATCTATTTGACTTACTTTGGCTTCGGCTTTAGCTAAATCAGATTTTTTTTCAATCTCTTTAACTGCTTTTTCCATTGCCTTATTTTTAGCTTCATTAAGCTTAACAGGCATCATCTTATCTGTATCAGATGCTTTTAAACCAGGAGCCTGATCAGTATATCCAATGCCCTTAACTCCGAAAGCACCGTCCTTCATATAGTATAAAGGATCTTTTGTTAAATTCTTAACAACCATTTCTTTCAATTCTTCCTCAGTCTTATCAGCATTCTTAGGATCCTTCATCTCGGCATAGTAACCAGATAAAATAGACTCCATTGAAAGATTGTTAGAATTCTTTTCGTCTTTATAATCGTAGCCTGCAGTCTCAAGCTTTTCAACGTCTTTATCAGTATCCTTGAGTTCGGCTTTTACATTCTCGTTAAAGATTGAGAACCAATCTGGATTGTTAGGTCTTTTAGAAGATATACCTATAAATCCTTCTGAAAGGATTCCTCTTTCTGTTAAGTTATGAACGGCTTGATCAAAAGTTAAAGCATTAGTAACAACGTTTGGAAACATTGACTTAGCTTCTTTTAAGAATAATTCTTTATTGCCTTTTCCTTCTTTAATAAGGTTTAGTTTGTTCTGTAGGCTTTTCATACATTTATAAATATAGTAGACTTAGGCTCCTGTGCCTCTTAAGTTTAAGGTTTCTTTTACTATGGTGGTTGCAGGTACAAATGTTAAAACTCCACCTCCGGGAGCTACTACAACAGATGCCATGTAATCTGACTGTACTAAGGATGATAATCCAGATCCTAAAGTAAAAGATCCGGAAGTATTTTTAGGAGAGGTAGTATCGTAGAACCCGTCTGAGTTCTTTACTGTCTCTAAAGTAAAATACGAACTACCCTCTAAGGCATTTGAGATAGTATAAGTAGTAGAAACTCCGGCTGTTATATCTGCCGGTTGCTGTTCTGTACTCTGTGTTACTGATACGTTAAAGTTAGCCATATTCTATTATTTCCAAAGATCTTTAACTACTAGGCCCTTGGCCTTCTTTCTTAGTTTATTCTGGTCTACAAGTTTCCAACCTAGTTTAAGGTAATAATTCCTTGCAGCTCCTTTAGCGTTCTTATTAGGATTATAAGCATACTTTCCTAAGTACGCCCCTGCACCGGCCGAGGTAGACATTTCCTTAAGCTGTCTTTTAAACTCGGTCCTAGTCATATTTTAAAGTTCGTTAATTAGTTCGTAATACTGTAAAAGGTTAACAATATCGTCATTAGAGAATTTATCGTTTTTCTCCAAAGGTGTTACGTATTTAAGAACTTCTTGTAATTTAATTTTAACTACCTGGTCCTCAATACTCTTGATTTTTCTTTCTAAAGTACTTTTAATTCCTGGTATTCTATTGTTATAAAGCTCTTTTAATTTCTCAGGTGCATCTACAGAGTTAATAAATTCTTTTAAGACTTCTTTTTGTGCAGACTTTAGATCGTCATACTTCTCATTAAATTTCTCAAGAAGAACCCTGTAGGTAAGCATCTTTAAATCCTTATCATACCCGTTAAATTCCTCCATTAATTCATCTCTCTTTTCCTCAACAGGTGCTTTAGAAAGATGCTCCAGTAAAGTCATTTTATTATTAATAACGACTTCTGGTGCTATATCAGTAGATGTATGGTTTTCAATAAGATTGTTTAAAGCAGCGTAAATTTTATAGTTATTAATTTTAACTTTGAAGAATTTTTCTACGCTGTAATTTTCTTTAATTTCACGTACTAGATTGTATCTCTGCTTTCTAACCTCGGTACGGTTTAGTTTAGATGAGGTTTCAACCAGGCTATTGATTACTAATTCAGCCTTAGATTCAGTTAAGTTTTTATACTTGGAAAGCTGCTCGTATAATTTATATTCTTTTCCTAATTCACTATTTAAGAAGTACTTTTTTAGAATATCAATAGCAGCAGAGTCTTTCCCTTCTAAAGTGTCGGCGGTAATCCGTCTTACTAAAAGTTCAAAAAGAAGACCTGTATTCTTGAATTTCGAGTGTTTGTTCTGCACAATAGTCGGTTTTATAATAAATATGTGTTAAATTTTATTCCCTAATTTGTTTTGGATCTAGTAAGCTGTCTGCTTTCTTTTCTGATTCAAATACCAGCTGTTTTTTAGTAGGTATTCCTTTTAAAGCTTCTTCATGTCTCATAGCCATTTTCTCTGCTTCTTCTAAGCTGTAACCTCTAGCATCTGATCTTTTTGGACGTCCAAAGTCTGCCTGGTCATCATTCTTGGCAGCATCTCTACCTAATCTATCTTTTCCTAAAGGATCATTTTGAGTTCCGGCAATTGATGCTTTTTCTCTAGGACGGCCCATCTCAGGCTCATCTTCATTATATCCATCAGGTACGTTTCCTGGTCGGTCATAAACTCTACCCTTACCGTAAGCTGTGGCTATATCGTGAGGAGTTCCGTAAGATTCTCCAGACTCTAAAGGATCGTTTCCTTCGTTTTCAATCTGAGATTGTCTGAATAGTCTCTTCTTATCTTGTAAGATTAAATCTCTATATTCATCATATTGATCTTGAGAAAGATGGAAGACATTATCATAAATCCAATCTGTTGGTAAAAGACCTGAATCTTTGATTTGAACGGCTAGATCAACTTTCTCTTTTAATAAAGCAATTTTCTCCTGGTCAAAAATGATTGAAGGAGTAGTAAGTCCTAATTCAAAGTTAGTTAAAGATTCATCTCTATATCCCTGAATGTAAAGGTGTACAAAGGCAATCTTATAAAGTTCGGAAATCATGATTCTTTGAATCCTTTCAATGGTTCTACCGAATCTAATATCTTCTGCTGCCAGGGTTGCTTTACCTTGTAAGTTTTCGTCGTAGCCAAGGAATGCTTTCGGCACTCTTAGAGCAGCAAATAACTTATCTCTTAGGTAAACTACGTCTGTTATACCGTCGTATTGTAAACCTCCTAAAGTTTCAATCTTAGTAGTTTGATCATTACCTCTCATAGGGATATAAAAATCCTCCATAAGATTCTGCATGTTATACTTTAAGTTATATTCACCAGTCTGTTGATCAATGTACGGAGTACGCTTCATTTTAGAGATAGCCTTCTGCATAAAGTTCTCAATCTCTGCCGGAGGAATACCTCCTACGTTCATATAAAATACTCTCTTCTCAGGAGCTCTTACTATTCTATGAACTAACATGGCATCTTCCATTAAAGTATACTGTTTAAATAATTTCCTTGCAGGCTCCAAATAAGAACGGCCATAAGGTAGGAAGTTAACGTCTGTTAATAAACGAAAATGTGCTATTTCGTAATTATCAAAGAAAATATCCTTACCCGCTGATTGGTTAGGTCCTCTAAAGTATCCATAGGTATCAGCTGCTAATCCATCAGGGTCATATCTAAATCTAATTGCTGCAGGATTATCATTATCAAAGCCCTCCTGTCTTTCTATGTTAAAGGCAGAAAATGGAATTACGTTATAAACTCCGTACTTTTCTGATGCTTCTAATTTTAAGAAGAAGTCACCGTACTTACACATATTTCTAATCCACCAACTTAAATTAAATTCAACATTTAGGACGTCATAAAATAGGTTATAAAGAATCTTTTGTATATTTTCGTCTGCTGAACGGATTTGAAGAACTTCCCCCATATCGTTTTTAAGGGTAGATTCTTCTGCTAGGATATCTAAGGTAGATGCAATAATAGCATCAGTATCCATAGCGTCATACTCTGAGTATAACTGAGTTCTTAAGGTCTGATAGTTGAAATTAGATTGATATCCATATAAAGATGTAGGAGATGTAGTATAAATTCTATTATATCTATCAAATAGTGAATTCGTTTCTAACTCACCGGACATCTGAATCTGATTTGTGTCAGCAACTTTTAATTGGTCGCCTCCTACATTCCTGATTATAACATCGGTGGAGAAAAGTCTTCTTAGTCGTGAGAATATGCCAGTGTCTGCCATTACGTCTTAATAATATAAGTATAAATAGTTAAAAAGGCCAACTTAATTTATTTAAGAAGCCAGGTGAAATCTTCTGTTCCACCCTGTCCGTTATCTATTTGATAAGGATTCTTAACGTCTGTAGGTGAATATACCCCTTGGTAGGGTGTTCTATTAGTTGAGATGTTTCCTAGAGTAGCTTTTGTAATATCAATACCTTGCTGGTTTAATTGTAGGGCTGTATCTCGAACGTATAACCCGGTTCCGAATGACATCACCAAGTCGTCATTATAACCATACTGTGCTTCTGCCCGGCCATTCTTCCAAACAAAGACTTTCATTTCCTCTATTAGCCTTTTAGATTGAATGATTACTGCTTTTTCATTAATTGCTTCTTGAAACTTACCGATAATTAGAGGTCTAGTCTTAGAATTCATAGTAAACCCGGGAGTCATATTGCTGTGAATATCGTACTGATTAAAATATGAATCTGCTGTTAATGTTCCTGATTTAGGAGAGTGGTAGAAGTTGTTATAACCTCTATCTAATATAGTCTGAATTGCTGCCCAGCCTATGGATGCATTTTCAACCACAAGTAAAGCTTCATTATATTCTGTTGCTATTGCAACTAAAAGTAAACCAAATTCTTTAGTTCCTATTTGACCTTTATATTCACCGACCTGAGTATTATTTTCTATATCTAAGATATGAAATGCTGAATAGTCCTTACCGTCTCCACGGGCAACGTCGGCAACTACCATATAATTTCTAGAGTAGTCAACTGGTTCCCAGATCCATAAGTTCTGATCTGCTCCTCTTCTTTCTAAAGGCTCCTTCATGTAGGTCTTCATATAGAATTCCATAAACTCACCGTAGAAGACTGTGTCTCCAGATGTACTAAAGTCACAATCACACTCCTGAGCTGCCAGTCTTGGATCTCCTAATAGGTCATCCTGCCTATCTCTCCATGATTGATCTCTTTCCGGGTGTACATACCAAGGTAACTTAATAGGAAGGAAGTCATTCTCCTTACTTTCTGCCCGGACCCATGTCTGATGAAACCAGTTTCCGGTACCGTATGGAGTTGATAGTACGATTGCTCCTCCTCCAGTAGCCAAAGTCTGTTGAGCTGATGCCCAAGTCTCAGCAATGTTATCAATAAAAGCTGCCTCGTCAATTAAAAGCAAGGATACAGCTTCAGAACGTGCCGAATCTGAATTAGAAGACTTAGCCTGGATCTTAGAACCGTTAGCCAGTCTTAAAGATAACTTATTATGTTCGACCGATGGTACTTTTAACCAGGAAGGTAAGTTCTCATACATGAACTGTACCTTAGCTACCAGGTTTCTTGCTGTTGCCTGTGTGGTTGCCAGGGTTAGAACGTTTTTATCCTTGTGAAATAGCATCAACCACAGTGAATATCCTGCTCCTAAGGTGGAGATACCCAGCTGTCTTGACTTTAAAATGATGGAATACGGGTTATCTTTGAAGTGAGATAGTACTTTTTCCTGAAATGGATATAGGTTAAATAGTATTCTACCACGTTGAGGGTGCTGAATATAGCAGTATTTTTTCATGAAATGCACCGGATCTGCGACACATCTTACGAATTCCTGCCTGATTATCTGTTTTAAGTCTTGACTCATATTATAACTAATAGAAACGCTACTGCATTCAATATTGTGATGATATATGCTGTTGTAGTTTTCTTTTTATAGTGATCTACCTTTTTTTCTTTTTCTATAATAATACTATCTTTATTAGTTATTATTTCTTCGTAGTTTCTTTCATTAGCTCTAAAGATATCAACTTGAGATACTAGGTTAAAGATGGCTTCATCTTGTTTAACGATGATACTGTCCTGAATTTGGATAGAATCTCTTGCTACTCCTAATTCGTTTTTTAGGTTGTCTCTTTCGGCTTTTACTAATAAGGCTTTTCTAAGGGCTTTAATAGGTACTACTGCTGTTGAATCAGTCGTAGTCGAAAGCTGCTGTGAACTCAGAGATGATGTTATCATCAGACATATCAAGAATACGATTATGTTCTTCATTGTATTTTTGTTTATAAACCTCAGCCTTGCGGGCTATCTCGGTTAATTGTGCTTTATCTTTTATAACTAGTGAATCTAAAACGTGGTTGGCAGAATCTAGAGAAGCTATCTTAGCTTTACCTGCCTGTATTTCTAGGTTTAGAGAGTCTATACGATGTTGAAATTCGGCTTCTCTATCAATATAAGGGTCACTGTCTTTTATAAAGAGAAACCATATCAGAATAAGAGCTCCCCAAACTGTAACTACCTGTGCTATATAACGTTTCATTCTTTATTAATTTTTACAACCAATTTACCTTCTCCTTTAATTACTCTATGCCATTGGTGTCTTAATATAAATATAGATGATCCTGGTTCTAAGTTCTGAGGTAATTGATTATCTAGTTGGAATTTCCATCCTTTTCCGCATTCTACGACTTCAACCAATCTCTGTTCATCATCTCTATGCCATAGTAATTCAATAGGATCTATATTCTTATCAAATTCACGGAGGACATAGTTAGATCCGGTTTCTAAATCCCTATAAGGCTTTATTTCATTTTCGATTCCCGGTTCCATATAATGATTTTAAACTTCTCAGGTTCAACTCCGAAGTATTTACATTTCCAGTCACTCTGCTCAAAGAACGGTAGTGAGTCCCATTCAGACTTTCTATTTAAGAGAGTCTTTGCTGCATCATTCCAATCTATGTTTAGTGCCAGAGTCTCAATTTTAGATTTCATTTCTAAGACGGCATCATATTCAAATCCATCCCATTCATAGTGAAAGACTTCAAATACATTACCTTCCTTATCAGCATAGTCTATCGAAAGATCAATTCCCCATTTAGGGTTAATCTGAGCTACTTTATTAACTAGAGGGTTCTTTTTTGACCAATGTTGTAATTGACCTAAAGCTGCTCCCTGGTATCCTTTTCTTTCAAATAAAAGAGCATGATTAATATGAGCACCTTCTAGAATTTCTTCTGAGGTAAACCATGGGTATTTAAGAGCTAATTTATAACGGTGTAAAGAAGCAGGAGAATTAACCTCTGCATAACTCTGCTCTAATAAAGTTAAATCATACCCGTTGGTATCAAATAAGTCAAGCTCCTTAGCAGAAGGAACTTCTAATCTTTCTAAAGGAATTCCCCAATGTGAAATCGGAGATAGTTTATTATCTGTTAACTTTAACATCTATAGGCAGAAACTAAAAAAGCTTTATTGTTTATTTCTTATTAAAAGTTCGCCTAAAACTTCTAAACGTCCAACTTCTTTTTGAAAATCAGTTTGAGTCATATCTAGGGAAATCTTTTTATAAGTGTCTTCAAATTCTTTTTTAGCTTTCTCCATATCTAATTTACCCTCGGTAGCTTTTTTATAATAAGGTAATTTAACCTTAAAGTGGTGCCAGGTTAATAAAGATAATCCACCTTTTTCATGAGCGGAATCAGAAATCTTACTTGCTCCCTTGCCTCGAGTATCTGCAAACTCTTCAAAGGATTCTTTTACTTCTTTTAGTATGTCAGCTAACTTAATCATTTTTTAGATTTTTTACCCCAAGTTTTACCTTTACCTTTATCCTTACAAGCAGACGGGGTGGGTCTACATGCAGGGTATTTAGATCTTTTTTCTCCTTTTTGTCTTCCGCAGGATTTATATCCGCCCTTACCGTCGGGTGCATTGCAGTCTACCCATCCGGAAGTGCTTCCCTTAGCTCCTTTCCGAGAGAACCATTTATGAAGAGTTTCATCTTCTTTAAGATCCTTCCAGATATCCCCTTTACGGCATCTAACTACTGCTCCTGATTTATAAGCAGAAGGTTTATCATACTTACGGTCGGCAATCCTTAGACAGCGATCACGCTTCTTTTCTTCTAGAACTTCTTTTAGGACTTTATGTAGCTTACCAGAATCCACTATAAGAGCCTTTTAGTCCAAGGAGTGAAGCATATCTTGGAAGCCGGCAGCTCCAATAACCGGGCTTGGTCTTATCTTTCTTTTGATCACAGTTATGTCTTTTGGCAAATGATTGACGGGCTTCAGGGTCATTAATTTTAGCCTTAAGTCCGGTAGTACCACCAAAAGATACTTTCTTTACTTTTTTAGTTTTAGGATCCTTGACGTAAACATAGAATTTTTTAGAGCCTCCTCTTTTAGGTTTGCCTAATTCTACTTTTTCACCTTGGTATTCAGCTTCTTCAAGTTGGGGTAAGTCTAGAGCTACTTTCTGACCTTCATAAAGACCGTATTCGCCTAGGTGAGTTTCTAAAAGTATAGATTCGTCTGTTTCAGAGACGTCAATGATATTACGTGAATAAAGGTAACGGGCTTCTTTCCAAAGGCTTAAAAAGCGATTGGACCCATACCGGTATACGTTTTCTGTTATTGCGATTTTATTATCAATATGATATTTAAGACTCTCGGAGAGAATCTGCCTGTGCTTATTTTCTTTTAATAAGACAGCTTTTAGGTCGCAAGTATTACATCCACAGCTGCACATATAGTATAAATATTAGAGTATTTTGGCTTTTATCCAAATAATTTATCTGGGGTTATCTTAAGAGCAGCACCGTTTGCAGAGACATACTTAAGAATTTCATCTGAGGTTAGGTTTTCTAATTTCTCTTTAGTTACTTGTTTGTATTCTATTATACCACCTTCTGATACATCCACTATATACCCTCCAAATCCTGGTTTCTTCGCTGCTTTAGTGTATAGAAGCTGTCTAAGAATTGCTGCAGCTCCGTCCCTTGGCTCAAATTTCTGATCGAGTTCTAACTCACTTAATAATGTATCAATCTTACTATAGATACTGCTAATAAGGTCAAACTCTTTGCTTGCTTCTCTAAGGTTATTATTTGCTGAGAATTTAGCCATAGTGTCAAAACCCCTAGTTAGTTCTTTTTCGTTAAAAGAATCAATAGAAGGGGCTCTTTCTTCACCTGTTAGGTTTGAAATTAATACATCTAACCCTAAAACATACCCTAACTTCTTTCTAGTATCGTAGTCCTTACCAAATCGACCTAGTGTAATCGTCGGCGTTCCGTGAGCTTTCACTTCTACCCCAGTTCCGTTAACAATTAAGTCAGGTTGTTCATCTCCTCTTCCGTCTTTTACCGTATACCCGGAGCCGTTTAATAACCAGTATAATGCTATTTCTCCGTTACCAGATCCATGTGTTCCAGGAGCACCAATTTCTTGTCCTGTTTTTGGCGGTTTCTCTCGGTAGAGTTTTTTCCAGGTCACCATATCATCGTTATCAACTGAAGTGCTTGTGCCTAATTGGTATTTTTTCACCGGTTTTGGTATATCCGCCACTTTTTTAACATCCCCAAATAGAGCATAAGCGATCACTTGATCATATTGAGTATTAGTGTTTTCATTAAGCTGTACATTGCCTGTTAATTCTTGTACAATCGACTCTAGTAGAGCTTTATCTTCTGGGTTGTTAATATCAGGGTATCCTTTTGGGAACTTATAGGCTACCTTTCTTATAAATTTTTCTAGTATATCCATTATGCTTCAAATTCTTCTTCCGTTCCTGGTACTTCAGGTTCAGAAGCTATTCCTCCGGCTTCTTCTGTGCCGGTATCTAATCCTCCTCCGGTATCTAATCCGGTAT
>Ga0222715_10001721_pt1 | contig 20706 bp, 13 predicted proteins | sample C33_9DmetaG_FD_165056 | JGI IMG/M metagenome (GOLD analysis project Ga0222715, IMG submission 165056) | Estuarine water microbial communities from San Francisco Bay, California, United States - C33_9D | ecosystem: Environmental > Aquatic > Marine > Unclassified | place: USA: California... | reverse complement strand
AAGTAGGGAGGATTGGAAGAGGATTGGAAGAGGATTGGAAGAGGATTGGAAGAGGATTGGAAGAGGATTGGAAGAGGAAAAGAAAACATCGCGCAGCGAGCTCAAATTTAAAATTGCAACAACATGATAACTTGAATACAGAAAAAATCACATCTTGCGCCAGACGACCAATTTACCCGACGCATAACCGATAACAAGCTCGGTGGAATCGTGCGACCATTTCGATACGGTTGCAACATCCACAGCTTGTTCGCTATTCTCTTCTACATCGTCGGTGAACTGCAAGGCTTGGATCGGCGCTTTGGGAATGGTGGGCATGACGTATAGCGCCGTTCGATTGGCCCTAGAGGCAGATAAAAGAGGCAGATCGATGGAGTGTCCGTGGGCAAAAGCAACAGCGCCACCACCGCGGGCCGAAGCGGTCCACTCGTGTATTTGTCCGTGGGTGAAAGAGTTAAAAGACGAGTACGGCAAGTCGTTTGCGTGATACACACACACAATACCGCACTCATGGAAGCTCAACAACGCAGCTCTACCCGTGATTGCAATGAACGGACAATAGCGCATCGCGCGAATCGGCGATTTTTCTCCACAAATCGTTTTTGCCGCTCGCAAGCGATACCCAGTCTTCACTTGAGTCATCCGCGGCACGGGCACCGCGGTTTTTGCCTTTGAAAGCACTGATGCGAGTGTCGAGCGGAGTTTCGATCCTACCGTCGAAGGGCCACTTACGTCTTCATCACGCAGCTGTTGATGCCCGACCACGCTCATTCTCTCTGTTTGACTCGCCGATCTTTCATTGATGACGCGCTGAAGCGGATTTTCAACTGCAGCGTCGCCGTCAGACTGAAGTGACAGCGTCTTCTTCATTCGAGCGTCGCACACCAACACGCTGATATTACCCTCAGCGTCACCGACAAAAAGAACACACCCTGATGTGTTGGATTCCATGCAAAGCGGTACCGCGTTCATTTTGAACTTGTCCAAGAGGACTCCGACCTGGACGTCGACGACGAGCACCTCTCGCATCTTCGTGCCCACAAAAACGAGATCGTCTTTCGCCGCGTGAAACAGGACACACGTCAACTCGGTATGTACCTTAAAAGCGCTCTGCTTCGTCATTTGTATCGTCGTCTTGGACGTGTGCGTCACGTTCCACGTTTTCACTTCCCCCATCTTGCCTACGGTTACCAGGCGTCCGCCGTTCAAACTCCAATCCATGCCGACAATCTCCCCATCGTGCGCCCCGACCTCACTCGTCGACGCGCACGCCATATCATCCGTCGCGCATCGCCTGACGAGGATCGATCCAGCGCGATCACCGATCGCCAGACTCCTCTCGCCGACTTTACTAAAACTCGCGCTCGACGCCGCTCCGCCCGCGCGCAGCGTCTCGACCGCCTCGTACGTCCCGCGGTCCGCGTCGCGCGTCCGCGCGCTCATCCGCGCGCTCGTCCATCCCTCGCGCGCCGCGTTCGTCGCACCGCGCGCGTCCGCGCCTCCCGACGCGTCGACTTTATCGACGTTCCGAAGCGCATCGAGGGCGTGTCGCATCGACGCGTAATCTTCACCGTCCTCGTCGCGCAGCGTCGCTCTGTACCCCGCGGGCGTCATCGCGCCCTCGCGCGCGCTCTTCCCGCGCGCCTCACCGCTCGCCTCGCGTCGCGCGCGTCGCCGCGCGTCGTCAAAGTCTTCGGATTCGCCCTCCACATCCGCGGCATCTTCCGCGTCTTCCGCGCGCGCGCACGCGACGAGCGTCACCGCGCGCGCGCGCGGCGCCCCCATCGCGCGCAGCGCGTCGTCGCCGTCGCCGCCGCGCTCGCTCGCCATGCCGCGCGCGCGCGTCGCCGCCGTCGCGCTCTGCGGCGTCACACCCATGCGCGTCGCCTCGCCCGCGCGCGTCGCGCCTCGCCCGCGCGCGCGCGCGCCGCCGCGCTCGACGCGCCGCGCGCCGGCGTCGTCGCCGCGCGCGTTCGCGGAGTCCGACGACGCCGGCCGCGACCGCGCGGGCGACATCGCGCTCGCGGACGTGCGACGCGGCGAGAAGATCGGCGCGGGGTCGTTCGGCGACGTCTTCGCGGGCACGCTCCGCGGCGACGTCGCGGTCGTCCTGAAGGAGGGCAGCGCGTTTCGGGGGGGGGCGCGGTTCGTCGAGGCCGAGGGGCGAATCTGGCGGCGCGCGAGGGGGTGGAGCGGCGGCGCGAAATTCCTGGGCGTCGCCGGCGCGAACGCGTACTTGGTGTTCGAAGACGAGGGCCGGGACACGCTCGAGGGCGCGCTCGGCGACGGTGGGCTCGGTGGGGTGCTCGGAAGAGGGCGGGACGGCGCGGCGTTCGCGGAGGCGCTGGGGTGCGCGACGGAGGCGGAGGCGTGCAAAAAGGTGAGTCGCGAACTCCTCAAGTGCGTCAAGGGACTGCACGACAAGAAGATCATTCACAGGGACGTGAAACCGAACAACGTGTTGCTCACGAAGAAAGGACTGCGGCTGATCGATCTCGGCGGGGCGGCGGATTTGAAGACGGGTCAGAACTACGACGAGGCGGAGACGGTTTTCGACCCCGTCTACGGGCCGCCCGAGCGATATCTCACCGGGAAGTTTGGCGGCGGTGGAGGGGCTGGAGAGTGGAACAAGAATAAACCCGACTTGTTCGACGCGTTCTCGGTGGGCATGGTCATCTTGCAAGTGAGCGTTCCGGCGTTTCGGAAAAAGAATGGCATGAAGGGCGTTAGAGGCGAACTGAAAACTTGGGCGTACGACTGCGAAGCCTGGCGAGCGAGCTTGCCCGAGCGAAGGCAAAGCGATTTCTCGATTCTCGATGAGAACAATGGGGCGGGTTGGAAATTGGTGTGCGGTCTCGTGGCGAACAGGTCGCAGAGAATTTCCGTCTCCAAAGCGTTGAGTTCGCCGTTTTGTCGATAGCGCTCGCCCCGCTCGTTGCCTCGCAGCTATGCTATTTTCTATTAATACACTACCTAGCGCATTCTATTTTCTACTCTCCGACTGCGACTGCGCTACCCCTGGCGCGCATCTGCGCCAGCACTCGGGCGTTCCGTCGACGTCGACGCCTCTTCTCGTGAGAAGAACGTCGAGCGCAAACGCGCCGACCGCATTCTTCCCTCTCCCCCGCACCAAAGCGTCCGCTATGTGCGCGTGAAGACATTTCACCTTCTTCCACGTCTTCTGGCTCGTCAGCGCCTCTAAACTCACCCCGACTAATCCCGTTCGATTGACGATGAAATCCGTCGTCGCGTCGCCTTCGCGCACTCGCGCGCTCGCGCGCTCGCCCAACAACCAGTTCCGCACCCTCGGCGCGTCTCGATGCGCCCGCTCCAGGCTTCGGAGTAAACTTTCGTCCTCATCGCACGCCGCCGCGACGGCGCGTATCCCTCCCTCGCGCTCCCACGCGTCGACGGCTTCGACGAGTTCGGGACACGTCAGTCTCGACAGCGCGTGCTCCGCCTTGATCGCCGCCCTCGCGTCCGTCGTCGTCGTCGACGCCGGCGCGTACAGCAGCGCGCGACTGTATCCGTGCCTGCACCGCCGCGCCTCCGTCCCGATCGCCGGCGCGCTCGCGCGTCCCAGCTGTCTTCGCGCCGTCGCCTCGTCGCTCGCGCCGAACGTCGCCACCGCGCGCGCGTCGTCGAAGAGCTCGCGCGCGACGGCGTCGTCGTCCAGCGACGGAAACGTCTTCGGCAGGCGCTCGCGCGCGTCGCGCGTCGCCCGCGTCGCGCGTCGCGCGGCGGCGCGCCGCATTCTGCGGCGCCGATGGCGATGACGACGTCGACGACGACGACGACGCTCGCGCGCGCGCCCACGGCGCGCGTCTCGACGCGCGCGACGCGCGCGCGCGGTCGACGCGCGGTCGCGCGCGCGGTCGACGCGAACGTCGCCTACGCCGTGGCGCAGCAAGACGTCGCGCTCGCGCTGTGCGTGATGGGCGAGGCGCTGAACGCGCGAGAAAACGTCGCCGAGGGCACGCCGGGACGACCGAATCTCGCGTTCGTCGGCCCGGCGAGCGGAGCGCTGTGCGGCGCGTTCGCCCTGATCCAGAGCGATAACGAACTGGCGTCGCCCGCGGGACTGGTGCTCGGCGCCGTCGCGACGCTGGCGTTGGGATACGGCTACGCGAAGAGATTCGACGAGACGCCGAGAAATCCGCTCGAGTGGCCGGGACCGCGATTGATGCCGACGCTCGGGGTGATTTTTTCGCTCTTCGCGTTCTTGGCCAACGTCGAGGCGCTGCCGAGAGTGCTCTCGCCGCTCGCGATTTGAGCGAGTCGACGGAGCGGGTCGAGAATGGATTGCGACGCGTCGAGCGCGAACGACGAACGAATAGCATATTACTTCCCTATAATTCAATTGATTCTATGCGCTGCTAACACCCGCGATCGCGAAGCGCTAACATCCATCGTCGTCGAGCTGCTCGAGGACGCCCTCGCGGATGAGCGGCTGCGCCTCCTCTCTCCACATCAAGTGCACCGTGTTGCGCTTGAGATCCACCGAGCCGTCCCTGGTGAACAACTCCCCGCGATCTTCCAAGCATCGCACCTGTATCTTGTGGTGCTTCGGCGGTTCTAAATCTAACGTCAAGTTCAAATCCACCTCTCGCATGTATTCGTTCAGATTTTCCGAGTACTTGGTGAAGAACGCGCGTTCGCCGTGACTCAGGTTGGAGGACACGTTGTCCGGCAAACCGGTGCCGATTTGCCATCGAAGATCTTTTATCCTGTTCACGCGCTCGTTCAGGTACACCATGATCGCGCGTTTATTCCGCAATATCGCCTGCTCGCGACGCAAACGCGGTCAGTCGCTCGTTCGTCGCTCGCTCGCTCGCGCGTTCGATTCGTCTCGCGCGCGTCTCGCGCGTCTTCGATTCGCCGCCTCGATTCGCGCGTCTCTCGCGCGCACCTGATGATGCGCGAACATCCCCGTGCGCAGCGATCCCTTCTCGTCCTCTCTCGCGGTCGCGTCCGCGCCGTCGTCGTCCTCGGCGTCGTTCATCTCGTTAAACTCTCGCGCGAGCGTCTTCAGGAGCGCGTCGTGGTCGGCGCACTGATCGGCGATCGCGCGCATTAAATCTTGATTGTACGGCGGTAAGGCGCCCGCTTCGCTCTCCGCGATCTCTCGCACGAGCTCGCACGCCTTCCTGCCGAAGCTCGCGCTCGCCATGGCGCGCCGACGCGACCGCGAGTGCGGTTCGAACGCGCGGTGACGTTTGACATTCAAACCGCGCGCGCGGCGGCGGCGGCGCGGGACGGATGAAACGATCGGAAGAAGAGCTAGATCAGTGAATACACGACTACGAAAAGCTACGCGCGTCGGAGGCGATCGCTCGGCGCTCAGGGCAAGAGCGGCTCGCTCAGTCCCGCCTCGCGCTGTTCTTCTAAAATCTCTTGCTCCTTGGCTTGCACCTTGGCGACGTTGTATCCGGTGAAACCGACGAGGGCGACGCCGTAACCAAACATTTGGACGGGCGTGACGACGTCGTGGTAGAAGATGACGCCGAAAACGATGATGAGAATCGATCGGAGCTGAGCGAGGACTTTGAGGGTGAGAGAACCGATGTGCTTGATGACGCCGAGGGAACAAAAGTTGACGACGAAGCCCAAAAAGCCGGCGGCGACGAACAAGTACGGCTTGTCCACCATCATTCCCCAAGCGTCGTTCTCGCGCATGTGCTTGAATTCGAACGCCGTCGCGGCGAGAAGAAGAAAGAGCAGCGAGGCGGGGGAGATGAAGTACATCCCTTCCCACATGCTGAACTTTTTATTCGCGAGCAAGAACTGCATGCACGCGTTCTTGAACGCCTCCGTCAACTCTGCGCCAAAAATCAAAGCGAATCCAACCCACGTGAAGCTCGCCTCGCCGAGAGACGCGATCAACGTACCGCCAATAATAACAGCCACCGCCATGGCGACTTTGGTGTGCCACTTATCCAACCCAGTGAGATACAAGATGACGAACAACACCGCCGGCGACAGCGCCTTGACCATTTGCAAAAACGACAGCGTGAGATGAAAGTACGCCATGTTCCCGAGCATCAGCGTCGTTCCTTGAAAAAACCCGATCGGCAGCACGTTTTTCACCCACGTCTTAAACGTGATATCACCGTGCGTGGAGATATCCACCGTCTTCGTGACGTGCACGCCGATCAGGCTCAGCGTCCACCCGCAGACGACGCCCAGCGACGACAGCACGATGGGATAATGAAACGCCGTCACGCTCAGCATGTACTTGTTCAGCATGATGATCGTCGTCGCGGCGGTGATGTACGCCACCCCGTACGTCATCGCCGTGAGGTACGCCGACATCGACAGCTCTTTCGCGCTCTTCCCGTCGACGCTCGCCATGGTGTTCGCGCTCGCGCTTCCCTCGATTCCCTCGCGCCGTCGCGCCTCTCGCGCGTCGTCGGCGCGTGCACTCGACGACGTTCGCGACGTTCGCGACGTTCGTTCGTTCTTGCGCTCGTTCGGTTCGCGCGTCGACGCCGTCTCGACGCCGCGCGTCGCGCACTGCGGGCGCGCGTTCGCCCGCGCGAGGGTGTTGGGCGTCGTCGGCGGATCGCGCGCGTCCGTCGCGTCGTCAGACGCGCCCGCGCGCGCGCGCGCGCCATGGAACCCGTGGTGTGGACGAAAGCGATCGAGCGCGACCTGCGCGCGCTGGCGCTGAAGCCGCTCGACGTCGTCGACGCGGCGTGCGAGGACGCGATGCAGTTGGCGTCGGGCGAGCGCGCGGTCGAACGCGCGACGCGCGACGCGCGCGCGCTCGCGTGGGCGTTCGCGGAGTGCGCGCGAGGGTGCGTGACGAGCGACGCGTTCGGGAAGCGGGCGCGGGGATTCGGATTCGACGACGCCAAGGCGGAGACGCTGACGAGGCGGTACGCGGAGGAGGCGACGCGGGGCGAGCGAGGCGCGGCGACGCGACGAGCGACGGCGACGAACAGAAGCGACGCGTACGATGGGTTGGAGTGGCGATTAGATGCGAACGTCGCGAGTCGAGCGTCGCTGGTCGAGAGCGAGGCGAAGTATTTGTTGAAACTGGGATTGGCGCGCGGCGACGACGGCGGGACGAAGAAGACGACGCTCGCGGAGACGGATTATCAAACGCTCAAGGCGCTGAAGGACGCGTGCGAGAGCGCGCTGGCGGCATCGAAGGGGGCGCACGCCGCTCGATTGGCGCGTTACGTTCGACGTCCGAAAACGTGAAATCGGCACCGCACGGTGCGCGTAGATGTGTAGACTACATGTAATAATAACCGTCTCGAATCACGGGAAATCTTTCAACACCGTGTAATGCGCGGTTTTGATGATGATGTACGTCACCGTGAAGGCGACGAAATATCGCGAACAGAACGTGTCGAAGACCTCTAAGATTTGACGGCCTTTCGAACTGACGGTGCCGTACACCTTGAGCGGAACTGCGACGATGCCGGCGACTTGTCTGAATTTACTCAACCCGACGGCGTCGTCGCGATCGCTTCGCTCCTCTTGCGAACCGCGTAAAGCTTCCAGTTTCGTCGCATACTTGTCGTTAATTTCCTGCGTCTTCCTCGCGCGATCGTCTTTACCGATCGTCCAGTTCGACATCACCCCCTTCAGCTCGTTCATCTGCTCATCCATCACCTTGTTCAACTCCTTTTCGCGCTTTTCTCGCTCATTCGTCGGCCCGAGCGCGCCGAGCGCCGAGCCAAACAATCGCGTCGCCAACCCAAGACTCAGATCGTGATAGATGGCCATGATGGCCACGACCTTGGTCGAACCGAGCAAGATGAAATTCGCACCGAGCATGAACACCACGCCCGCGAGATACGTCTCGCTCGTCTCTCTCCTCGGCAGCACCCATCCCAAGCCCTTCTCTCGCACGAACGGCACCGCCGTCTCTCGCACGAACGATTCCAACACGCACAGCTCCGTCCGCACCCGTATCAGCACGTCATTTATCAACGGTCGATAATTTTCAATGTTCTCGTCTCCCGCGAGCGTGATCGCCGCGCGCTGTCCGACTCGAAACACGCCGTCGCTCGCCGGGCACACGGGCGAAAACGCGTAGAACGGGTCGATCGCCGCGCCGCCCGCGCGCGCGTCCTCGCACGCCCCGCACGCGATCACCACCATCAGCGCGCGCGCGCCGCTCGCGACGCGCCGCGTCTCCGCGTCCGCGTCGCCGTCGGCGCGCGCTTCGAGCGCCAACGGATCCCATCCGTCCCATCCGTCGTCATCCGTCGCCGCGCGTCGGCGCGTTCGCGGCGCGCGTCGCGCGCGTCGTCGCGGTTCAGAGCGCGCGACGCGCGCGGGCGCGTCGACGCGCGCCCGCGTCGCGCGCGTCGACGCGCGCATCGACGCGCGCGCGCGAGTGCGGCGCGCATCGACGCGCGTCGTGTGCGCAAACAGTGCGCGTCGGTCGGTCGGCCGGTCGGTCGGTCGCCCGCACACGCCGCCGCGATGGGACGACCGAGCGCGGAGGACGTGCGCGAGGCGTACGCGCGCGAGGCGCTGCACCGCGCGCCGACGACCGAACCGAACGACGCGAACCGCGCGAGCGCGCGCGCGGGGGCGACGTTCGCGTTCGAGAGGCTGACGTACGAGGTGGCGACGACGCGGGACGAAAAAGCGACGCCGGCGACGTCGAAGACGTCGACGACGGCGACGAAGGCGATCCTGCGCGACGTCACGGGAAGCGCGAGACCGGGAGAAGTGCTGGCGCTCATGGGACCGACCGGGAGCGGGAAGACGTCGCTGTTGAACGCGCTGGCGGGGCGGACGCCGCTGGGGGGCGCGCTCCGCGGGACGATTACGGTGGACGACGCGCGGCGAGACGAGACGTTCATGCGAGAGAAGGTGGCGTACGTGATGCAGGAGGAACTGCTGTTTCCGTTCTTGAGCGTGGAGGAGACGCTGACGCTGCACTGTCGATTGCGGAGGGCGCGATTGACGGAGGCGGAGGTGGCGGCGAGCGTGGCGGAAATCGTCGCCGAGCTCGGGCTGGCGAAGGTGCGCGCGAGTCCGGTGGGGCGGCCGGGTGGATTGCCTCGAGGAGTGAGCGGGGGGGAGAGAAAACGCGTGAACATCGGCGTCGAGATGGTGGGCGATCCCGAGGCGTTGTTTTTGGACGAGCCGACGAGCGGGTTGGATTCGTTTCAGGCGCAGCGCGTCGTCTACGCCCTCAAGCAGCTCGCGGCGGCCGGCCGGACGGTCGTGTGTACGATTCATCAGCCGCGCTCGTCGATTTACGGAATGTTCGATCAGTTGTTGCTGATTAGTGAAGGACGGCTGCTGTACATCGGCGAGGCCAAGGACGCGGTCGGTTACTTTGCGTCGCTGCGCTTCGAGTGCCCGAATCTGACAAACCCCGCGGATTACTTCATGGACATCACCTCCTTGGATGCGCGAAATCCCGAGCGAGAAAAGTCGAGCAGGGAAAGAATAGAGTTCTTCGCCACTGAGGCTACGGCGAGGCGTCTCGGCGAAAAGGCAGTGGCGTCTGCGCTCGAACAGCATCGCGCGCGTCGTCACGCCGCCAGGGAGTACGATCCCACGCACGCGTCGTGGATACGGCAGTTTGTCTTACTCGTTCGAAGAGGATTGATAAATCAAAGGCGCGACTTCATCGGCGTTGGCGTGACGGTGGCTATCGAGATGATTTACGCACTCATCGTTTCTGCGCTCTTCAGAGGCGTCGGCCACGACCAAAAGGGTGTCCAAGATAGAATTGGTTGCTTGTTTTTCGTCGTCTTAAACGTCGCTTACACCGCTGCGCTTCCAGCGATCAACGTGTTTGCGGGAGAAAAAGGGATCGTCGTCAGAGAGCGCGCGTCAGGTGCGTACAAATGGTCGTCCTATTACATGTCCAAGTACGTCACGGAGCTGCCAAAGTTGATTCCTAGATTGATCTTTTGCACGCTCGTGTATTGGATCGTCGGATTGCGTAAGACGCAGTACAACTTTTGGATTTTCGTCGCCATCATCATCGCTGAGGCCATGTCTCTCGCCGCGCTCGGATTGCTCATGGCGAGCGCGATGCCGATCGGCGCCGCTTTAGCCTTGGGTCCAGCGTGCATTACAATTTTCACGCTCTTTGGTGGCATTTACTTGAACATCGATTCCATCCCAGCTGGGGCGCGTTGGATTCGCTTCATAGACCCAATATTCTATGCGTACTCCGCTCTAGTGTCGAACGAATTCGGCGGCGATCCTATTGCTTTCTCGTGCGAGTCTAACACTACGAGATGTTTGGAGACTGGCGCCGCTGTGCTCGAGCTGTACGCGTTCGAAGACGTGAAAGTCGGAATACAAATCATGGCGCAATACTTGCTGCAAATTGGCATTCATTTCCTCGCTTTCAACGCATTGCGTAGAACGTCCAAGCAATACATGCCGCTTTCCGCGTTGACGGCGAACAGAGACGGCGACGACCCCGTCGCCAAGAAAGATTTCCAAACCGTGTGACGAGACGCAGAATTTTTAGACTCGATTTTTTCTAGATGGACATATTATTGATTGTTGACATATCCACATTTAACTACTAAGCTACGGTCATCGTCCCATCGTCGACATCTGGCGTTTAAACTCCATCATCGCCTTGATCGCCTCGTTGGTTTCCTTAGCGCTGTCGCCGAGCACTTGGCGGCCGAGGTTGATGGCTTGAGCGGTGACTTGTTCCGTTTGCTCAAACTCGCCCAGTTCGAACATGCATCGACCTAAGAACAAAAGAGAGTTAATTGAGTCGGCTGCACCTTTCTTTGTACACTTGCCATCGACGATTCTGCAATCTGCGGACAAGGCAAACGAGCTCGCCGCGCGCGGCAAAATCTCCTTCACCCGCGCTCTATTGATGGGAAGCTTGGCGATCTGAAAGTGAACGACGCCGAGCAAGTGAAAACAGTTCCCTTGCATATCCAAATCGTTTTGTAACATCGCAGCCGCGGTCTTCAAGGGACGACCGGCTTCTTCCCACTTTCCTGCCTGCATGAGATGGTTGCCGAGCGTGTACAGGATGTGCCCGAGCGAGTTTGCGCCTCTCGTCGGCTCCGGACCTGGCTTACCCTTCTTCATCGTCCACTTATCGCCGACGCCTAAAATTTGATCGATTATTTTCTTCTCCTCCGGGCTCACCTCCCAAGGTGCGCGCGGGACGACATCCACCTCGCCTGGTTCCGCACCCTTCTTCGACGCCAAAAGGGACGGGTGCCAGCACACATCGTCCCACTTGCCCTCGGCTTTGATCCCCCGCGTTTCACCCTCGGGTATAAATTTATCGCCGTAGCACTCCGTGCACGCCGTCGACGCCACAGCTCTGTGCAAAAATGAAAGCGCCTTCTTAATGTCTTGCCCTTGGATATACAAAGCCGCGATGGAATCGTACACGTTTGGCAGCAACACGTCGGGCTTGGTGCGCAAGCCGTGTGCCTGTAAGCGAAGCACAGTCTCCAAAAACTTCCCACCTCGCAGCTCTGCCGCTGCGCTGAACTTCTTTTGCTCCGACATCCCACCGGCGCGCTCTTGCAAACAGATTCCAGTCGACGCCAAGAGCGCGGTTTGACTCTCCGTGCCGTCGCGCGCCGCCTTGCGAATCGTCTCCTCCCACGCGTCGCACAGTTGTTCATGTTTCTGGTAATCCTTTCGGATTCTCGTCGCCATCACTCGAAGAACGAACTTATTCGAAAACGCCTCCAATCCATCATCCTCGACCGCCTTCACCGCCGCCTTATAATGCCCCTCCGCGTCCGCCAACTTGCCCAACACGCGCTCGCAGTTCCCGAGGCTCGCGTACGCCTCCCCCAGCTCCGCGTTCGACCCTTCCGTCGCGTTCTTCATGTACTCCGGCACGTCCGCATCGTTCAACCTCGCCTGTTGCACCGCGCACTGAAACGCCTGCTCCGCCACCGCCACCGCCGTCTCGTGTCCCAACCGCGTCAGCGCCCCTCCGACGTCGATCAACATCTTCGCCGCGTCTCGATGTCGTCCGCTCGCTCGCGCCGCCTCCGCCCTTCCGATCACCTCGCACACGCGCTGTCGATCGATCGCGTTCGGCGGTATCGACGTCATCACCGCGCGCGCCAGCGACTCCATCGCGTCCCTCGCGCGCCGTCCCGCAAGATGCCGACGACGTCCCGACGCGTCTCGATCGTCCCTTTCGCGCGTCCTTTCGTCGCGCGTCCCTCGCGTCGCGCGCCGCGCCGTCGCCGCGATTCGACGCGCGCGTTCGACGTCCGCGCGTCTTCGCGCGAGCGATCCGCGCGGTCGCTCGTCGCGCGCGCGCACTGCGGGATCGCGTCGTCGCGTCGTCGCGTCGTCGCGTCGGTCTCGCGGTCCGTGTGGTACCTGTCCCGGTCGTGAGACCGAGCCGCGGCCGGCGCGCGCGCGAATTCGAACCGCGCGACACCGACGCGCGGCGCGGCGCGGGATGCGCGCGCGCGAGGCGCGGCGCGCGACGGCGACGACGGCGCCAGTTGTGCTGGTGACGGTCGCGCTCGCGACGGCGCGCGCGACGACGGCGCGCGCGACGACGGCGGCGGAGGAGGCGAGCTTTTACCTGACAAAGTACAGCCCGAACGACGCCGCGACGTGCGAGGTCGGGCCGTACGGGTGGTTCTGCGCGCCGTCGAACATCGAGTACTCGACGCAGGTGTGGGACCCGAACACGGCGTACGAGGCGGACGACGTGACGGCGTCGACGAGCGAGTGCGCGTACTGCGGGATTTGCGCGACGTGCGAGACGGGAAACTTGACGTGCGTGCGAAACGCGGCGGCGGTGTGTTACGAATCGTGCACGGACGACGAGGTGAAGGCGCGGTTGGCGACGTGTGACGTGGAGATGGAGACGTGCATGTCGCTGTATCACGACGTGGTGCGGTACGATTTGCGACAGAGCGTGGGATACGCGTACGAGTTTTACGTCAACGAGTTCAACGGTAGCGACGCGTGGCTGGGGACGCGGAGCGAGCCGTGGAAAACGTTAGCCAGGGCCGAACGCAGGGTACGGTTCATGCGAGCGGTGACGGAGGCGAGCGGGTTGGGGAAGGAGTTAGCGGCGCCGATTCAGGTGTGGATACGAGACTTGAAGGCGGACGGAGGCTTGGACGCGAAGAACAACACGCACAACGGGCGCTACTCGGGGAAGACGTACTTGAAATAGCGATAGCGGTTATGAATTAGTCACTCGATATTAGAATTCACGGAGCGTTCGCCGTTTCGCACGTTTCGACTTTTCGTTCGCCGAGGCGCCGCACACGTCGACTCCGTACGCTTGGCGCGCGACGGTCTCGAGCGTCTCGAAAGCGCGCGATGCGCGTCTGAGCACGCACACTCGCGGAGACATATTCTTTCGGCGCATTGCCGCGCGTACGAGCGCGCGCGTTGCCTCTGAGCGACGCCTCGCGCGCGTTTCCAACGTCTGGTGATTTAAACGCCCGCGGCCACGATGGGTTCGAAAACGCGCGCGCAGCGCTCGCTCACGCGCGCGCTCGCGCTGACACTCGGTGTGATAGTCGTAACACTTTGCGGGTCATCCATGCGCGCGAGTGCGGTGACCGTGGCGCCGCCCGTGGTGACATTCGAGAGCGCCGTCGCGCGGCGGGTGACGTATCTGGAGGGCGCCGCGGCGCTCACGCTGGCGACGTCTTCGACGACGGTGACGGAGGGCACGCCGGCGAGCGCGATCGTCAGCGCGAGTGTAAAAATAGTGAACGCGATGGACGGCGCGAAGGAGGTGCTGGCGGCGACGGTACCAACAGGGGATGAGGGAAGGACGACGGTTACGTACGACGCGACGACTTGGACGTTGAGCGTGAGGAGCGAAAATTACGCGTCGGATGAGGTGGAATCGTACAGCACGACGTCGATATTGAACACACTGAAAACGCTCACGTACGTGCACAACGGGGCGAACATCGCGATGACGCCACGAGGAGTGACGGCGACGGTGACGGATGCGTCCGGGCGGATGAGCGCGCCGACGTTGGCGACGATCAAGATGAGTCGGACAAACGCGGCGCCTGTGCTCGATTTGAACGGACCGCGAACCGGACAAACGTACTCAGTGGTGTTAACGGAGAAAGAGCGTATGATTGGTGTGAGGTTGACTGATGTGGAATACGCGTGCGGTGACGATGACGACGTCGTCCTCGCAAGCGCCGCCGTTGCAAATATTGGGAGTCTTCCAGACGGCGCGGCCGAATACATTTCCGCAGACACCACGGGAACGAGCATCGCATCGGCATGGGACTCCACGCAAAAGAGATTATCGCTTTCAAACTACGACAGCGTGACAAACTACTGTAAAGTTATTGGCACCATTCGTTACCACAACGAAGGAATCGTGGAACAAGTGATAGGATCGCAGTATAAAGAAGGCGGAGATCAAGTCTCCAATAATCTTAAATTCACGGCAGGAATTCGCGCGTTCAACTTCACACTCACGGATTCCTCCGGTAATTCCGCCACGGCGACTGCGAACGTTGATGTGCAAGAATCTTCTCGCGTCGGCGACGCTTTGTACGACGAACTCATCACCGATCCATTGTTTTGCAACAATAACGGTGTGCGCTCGGAGTTCTCCTCTGAATGCGAGTGCACTAATCCAGACGAATACTCTGGCGATGCGTGCGAAACGCACGTGTGTTCGGAGCGCGGCACGTACGACGTGCCGACCCAGACATGCACGTGCATCGATAGTTTTTCAGGTAGCAACTGCGGGATCGAGTGCAACGCGCACGGTACCTACAACTCTTCTACGAATGTATGTGACTGTGACGTTGGCTTTACTGGGAGAGATTGCAGCGTCGTTTGTGGCGAATGCTCAGCTGAAACTGGTACATGCTCGCTCACCGTGGCGTCGGAGGCATCGTGGGCCGCCGCGACTAAAGAGTACACTTTGAAGGAAGCGCAATGTACATGCTCTTCAGGATATTCCGGTTCATCATGCACACAAGAGTGCCCTTGCGCAACGGAACCTTTGCCGCAAAAAGGTACCTGCGGTGCCGATGCATCAGGTGAGGGTATTTGCATTTGCGACGCTGGCTACACCGGTGCCGACTGTACTATTGGATGTACTGTTGCGTGTGGTACGTACGGAAAGTGCTACCCCCCACCAGAGTTTGCTGCAGGTATCAAAGATAAATTGATGGAAATCGTCGCCGATACGACTATAGGGGATCTTACTGCGCGTACTCTAGCCGCCTATGCATATCAGACTACCAATATCACGACGTTGTGCGAATGTCTTCCGGGCGCCGATGGGAAACTTGTGCGCGCGGGAGCGACGTGCAACGTACTGTGTCCTGATTGCGGCTTTGGTGAGTGTACTGAAAACGCAACATGCTCGTGCTTTCCTGGTTACACAGGCGCAGATTGTTTGCAGGCGTGTAACGGGAACGGGGCCGTGAGGTACCTGACGTCCGAAGAACTCGCAACGGTGACCGATCGATTTCCAAGCGCCACTTCGACTGGGTTATTCAACACGACAGATATACACGAGTACACGAGTCCAGATGGACGAGAAATTGCATTTTGCAACTGCGAAGACGGATGGACTGGAGATTATTGCGAAGTTCAATGTGCCACGTGCTCCGCGTTTGGCGCTTGCGTATTCAACGGTACGCACGGTAACTGTGTGTGCTCTACGGGATTTACTGGTGGGGATTGCTCGATCGCTTGCGTCCCATGTGTCCATGGGACGTGTGGACCGACAGGCTCGTGCGTGTGTGACGCAGGGTACGCTGGCAACGACTGTAACATTGAGTGTGGTGATGACACCACGTTGAGTCGAGGAACGAGAAATTTGAACGGCGCATTGAACGGACTTGGCTTACTCGGCACCACGGTAACGTGTGAATGTGACGAGGGCTTTACGGGCCCAATGTGCAACTACGTATGCCCGTATTCTTACAACGCCACAAACGGCGTATGCGTCATGAAAGACGGAGACGATATCGACTTTGGACTTCCGTGGACAACGGAAGTCGTGTGCAAACCGGGTTGGACAGGCTTACCGCAATTCAATCGTCTCACAGATGGTAGTGTCAGTAGAGGACGTGACTGCAACAAAGCATGCGACGCATGCGTATTCGGGACTTGTCAGGACGACGGCGAGTGTGTTTGCGACTACGGTTACATATGGCAACCGGCGACACGTTCGACGTCGGATGTCGGCCGCAAGGCTGCGGTGACTCCGTACCCGTGGTGGACCGGAGGCGCCAATGGCGTGTTCGAATCCGCTGACATTGGCGGTACATCATCCTTATTTTACGATGCGGCATACCACACGTGTGCAATCAAGCATCCGTGTTCCATGAATGGTGAGTACATAAACGCAACGTGTGCTCCGGGTTTCTCCATGGTGGCGGGCACCGGACAGCCTTGGACGAACGTTGATCCAAACGGAGTCGGTGGATACGGATGTTCGGGCACCATGGTAGCTGATGGCACATGTCAAGGTGGCGAATACCTCCTCGCGATGCCTTACGTGGAGAAACGAGTGGATGGATCGATAATTCGGGAAACCGCTGCCTTGACGTCACACACCGAGTGGGGGATCATCGCGGGCGCCGTGTGCGCTTCAGATAATACTACAACTGGGGCGCAAATGCCCATCACTGGCGGCTATTGTGTGTGCGACGCCTTGAGCGTTGGGAGAAGTGGATTCCCAAGCTCGCAGTCATTAACATCGAAAGTTTACGATGAATATTGGCAAGGTTGGGCCGGGTCCACTTGCGAGATCCCGTGCGCACCGTGTTCGGGAAATGGCGTCTGCAATTCGACCACGGGTAAATGCGACTGCGCCGATGGCTGGACTGGGTATCGATGCCTAACGCCATGCGAGCCGTGTGTTCACGGCACGTGCCAGTACGACGGTAGTTGCCTGTGCGACGGAACGAGACGGCTTAGAGATCACTCATTTGCTCTGCGTCTTGATCGCGATCCACATTACGCAACCAACGGCGAACTAGCTTCGGGAGAGTACATTCCTCCTTATTACATGAGTGCGATTCAAGTAGAAGACTACGTCTGGGGCGTAGATTCAGTGTGCGCTGATCGCACCGACTGCGCGAGCCGCACAATTGATTCCAAGTTACCCTTTAGACCAAATGAAGCGTACTTTCGGTACGGGGTAACCACTGCCGCTGACGCTGTTGGGTCAGCCACTCGCGCTGCACTCGAAGCGCAGCTTCTGCAGTATCAAAACGACATTGTCAACATTCCCGAGTCAATGCGTGAAGACGATATCTGTTCAAAATTGGACTATAAAACTGACGTAACGATGGGCGAATGCATGGCTTCACTCGCGTCGACCACAAACTGCGGCGACGACTGGGAATCTGCCAATCCTTGGGACTGCGACGACGCATTGAAGGCGCATTTCTTACGGACGCGTAAAGAGGCAATCGGAGCCACTCGAGTCGATCTAAAAATAGCGACAGAGTCATCCGATCAGGAGCGCTGGTACACAAACAGTAAAGATGAGCGTCAGCGTTTGATGAACGTCTTCCTAGCGGGCATGTACAATCCGAACAGTGGAGTTTATGAGATCACGCGCACACAGACAGGCGCGGATCGCACGATGATTTGGATCATCAACACGCTTATCCACGGTGTGAATTCCGGATTAACAGGCGCCTACACGGGAACAACATGTTCCATTGCGTGCGACGCGTGTGATCCAGATCACGGGACGTGTCAACTGAATGGCAAGTGCGAATGTGAAACCGGTTGGTACGGAGAAAAGTGTGACAAACCCTGCAATTGCTTCAAAGAGTACGCCACAAATGACGATGGTAGTGTTTCCGAAGTCATCAAAACGACCGCACACGGAGTACAGATTCGATCATGGGGATTCTGCAAGCGCGACGGGACTTGTGTGTGCGGTACCGATGATGGAGGGGTACAATATTCTGGCGAAGATTGTTTCGTACCCTGTGCTCCGTGCCACAACGGTGCGTGCCAAGCAGACAGCACTTGCCTTTGCAATAAAGGATGGTTGGGCACGACTTGTGACATTCGAAATTTTACGGAATGTCTCCCATGCAATTACGATCACGGCGCTTGCCTCACCGACGGTACGTGCAAATGCGACGTCGGTTGGACTGGGTTGTCTTGCGATATTAAATGTAACCCTTGCGTTAATGGCTACTGTCAGATAGACGGATCGTGTGCATGTCAAGATGGTTGGTCGTTTGTCGACTGCTCTCGGCCCGAGGCTTCTTCATTCATCGTCAAATCTGAATTCACAGAGGGACCAGAGGGCTGGACGGTGTACAATAATTCGTGCTCGGGTGAGCTCGCCGAATCAATTTTATCTGGCAATGTCTACGATCCGTTCGCGATCAATTCGGAGCAATTGATGCGCGGAGAGTGCAATTTCGCGTTCGCAGGTGGCGACAGCGGGTTACTCTGGGAAGGGATAAGCGGATATCTACACCTCACAGACAAGTTGACGGGCGATTCCACGAATGGACTCGCGTACTTGCGCGCACCCGAAAAATTCACGGGTGATTTGCTGAGTAAAAATGCATACGGCGCTTCGATAACGTATTCATTGTATATGGTGGAGTCAGCGGCAAATTCTGCGGCAAACCTGGGGACTGCGCACGCGGAGGCGCATCAAACATCGGCGTACGACATCATTCTCATGGGCGGTCGACCGCGGTACAACCGCGAAGTGCCAGTGTGGGGTTCTCGCGATCAAGTGTATAACTGGAGCCGAACAAATTTCCCAGAGCTCGGGCTGAACCAGCAACTCTCGCGTGCGCAGACCATAGCAATCGTGGAACAGTACCTCAACACACCGCAAGTCTTTCTTGGATATAAAATTGACTCTGATCAAAAGGGGTATCCGCCGCCGTCTTGCTCTTCATCGAGATGCGGTTTGAATTTCAAGGTTGATCTCTTGGAAAGCGCAGGATGGAAAAACTTGGAGCCAATTCTTTCAGGGTTCAAGTGGTCGAATGATCCCGCTGTGCATTACATGGATGGAACGGTCTACACCACTCGAACTTCGGGCAATCCGTACGACCCATTTTCCGGTTTCACGGCGGCGACGCTAGACTTAACTGTGGACATACCCATCGTCACAGATACGACTGGTCGAAGTGATGGCGGAACAGTACTGCAGCAATCGAGCGGTAGAGAGATTGCGCGAGATCGCCTCGACTTTGACGTTTATCCAGAGGTTTACGAGGCAGTTGTGGCGAACCGTCTATCGCGGACTGGTAACAATGCCACATTTAGCGATCTCGCTTGGTGCTTGGCGTCGCTCACGGAAATTTTGGTGCGAGCCGACTATTACGTTCAAGAAGCAGTGGATCCTTCGGCCACAGTTGTGGGCGAGTCCATTCGTTTCGATTCTTTTGGTATCGGGACGTTTGTGGACGTGAATGCGGAAGAACAACGTCAAATCAAGCTGTTCAACTATTACAGACAATACAAAAACGATTATTCTGTCGCGTACCTCGACGAACTTTACGAAAGCATGCGGCCGAGTGTGTGTAAGGGCAAATGGTACCTCAGCGGCGATCCAGACGCGAGTCTGGGCGATGCGTGCAAGCAAGATCCGGCGCAGCTGCGCATCACGTGCGCTGGAATTTTCGACACTAACACCACCGACCTTGGAGATTATTGCGTCATCAAATGCCCCGGATACGACGCCGCGGCGGGAACGACGTGTTCTGGTTTCGGAACTTGCGGGCTTAACGATGCTAACGTACCGACCTGCACGTGTAACGAAGGCTACACCGCCTCCACGACGGGATGTGCGTAATCTGGCGCACGATGAGAGTCGAAAACAATTGTTTCCACGATGGATACTAAAATAGCTAAGTTTCTGTAATGCTGGTAGATTCATCGATAATAGTCGCGTACATACTCTCCATGCGCGTGCAGCGCGCTGCATATTCCGTGAGCTTGCCTTTGGTGCGAGCCAACTCTCGGCGCAATACGAGCTGCGAGCCTTGTGACTCGGCCAAATTCAACTTTGCCTCGACTAACTCGATGACATGCGCGTCGAGAACCTTACGCACGTCGCACAGCTCCTCGGTAACGGCTCGCAAGTCACACCTTGCCTGCGCAGCTTCCGCCTTTGCCGTGTTCGTTGACGCGCGGTGCTGCTCATCCGCGGAACGCTTCAACGCCGTGGTGAGTGCGGTAGTTTCTGCGACAATGCTTGAGCATTGCTGTCGCAACTCATCGCATTCGACGTGCTTTTGCTCCAACTCGCGTTCGAAGACCTTCTCGGCTTCGGCGCGAAGCTTCAGTTGCGTATCCAATTCTCGCTCAAATGCAGCCTGCGCGTTCTTATGACTTCTGCTCAACGTTTCGAGCTGCGTGTCCGCGGCGTCCAACTGCGATTTATATCGCTCGATCTCGCGCGAATGTGCGATTCGCTCGGCCTCCAACGTCGCCGTAGCTTCGTCTGTGTCTTTTAGACTCTTCAATCGCGCGATGTCCGAGTCTCTTTCTCGAAGAGAACGTTCCAAAGCTTCGATATGAAACCCTTGATCCTTACTCGCTCGCACAGCCGCGTTCCGTTCCTTTTCAATCGCCGCAATGTCAGAAAGAACTCTGTCGATGGCGCGTTCCTTCTCGCTCAGCGTTTTCTGCGCCTCCTCCTTCGCCGCCGCTATTTCTGATTGAGCTCGAGCTGACTCGTTCTCGACAGCGCGTCGCTGCGTCGCGAGCTCTCCCTTCGTCTTCTCGAGTTCATTTCTCATCGCC
>Ga0222715_10001718_pt1 | contig 20750 bp, 19 predicted proteins | sample C33_9DmetaG_FD_165056 | JGI IMG/M metagenome (GOLD analysis project Ga0222715, IMG submission 165056) | Estuarine water microbial communities from San Francisco Bay, California, United States - C33_9D | ecosystem: Environmental > Aquatic > Marine > Unclassified | place: USA: California... | reverse complement strand
TAAAAACGAACAACCTTACTTATCAAGTTACAGGGGTTACTACAGTTTAGTAAAATCAGGTAATGAGCAACCTTTAACCACTCACTCAGATCGATATAATTTCAATTATACCTACAGTATTGGTGCTTATTCTAAAGGTTCAGTTTTCCTGTCTCAACTAGGTTACATAATTGGAGAAGGGGCACTAGCTCAAACATTAAAGAACTATTACTCAGACTTTAAGTTCACCCACCCTACCCCAACAGATATTATTAGAACAGCAGAAAAAGTAAGTGGTTTGCATTTAGGTTGGTACCTACAAGATTGGACACAAACCACAAATACCATTGATTATGCTATAGAGGAGGTTTCTAATAGTGATCAAGCCACTGTAGTAACTTTAAAGAGAGTCGGTTTAATGCCAATGCCTATAGATGTTGTTGTAACTCTTAAAAACGGTGATCAATTAAGCTATTATATCCCTCTGACTGAAATGCGTGGTGAAAAGAAATCAAACCAGGTAGTTTTAAAAGATTGGGGTTGGGCCAAACCTTCTTATTCTTTCACTTTAGAAGGTCTTGAAATAGATAAAATAGAAATTGACCCAACAGGCCGTATGGCAGATATTAATAAAGAAAATAATGTCCACCAAGCTCACTAAACAGGTAAGGTTAAAATCTGAAAAACAAATTACCCTCTTGTTTAAAGAGGGTAAAACTTTTACCACTTATCCGTTACGTTTTCATTATATCATCAACGACAACCTGAATTCTAAAGTTTTATTTTCTGCGCCTAAACGGTTGTTTAAAAAAGCGGTTGACCGAAATCGTGCAAAACGAATACTTAGAGAAGGGTATAGAAAACATGAGCAATTCAAAGAATATTCAATTCACCTAGCTATTAGTTATATAGCTACTTCTGATTTAGAACAGTCAGATAAAATTACTGCAGCTTTAAATAAAGGATTAGGACAGTTTAATTCTCATTTTGAAGTGAGGTAAATTATCTTCAAAATAACGTTCTCCTTCAGCTACAAATCCAAAATCTCCGTAGAATTTTAAAAGGTATTCTTGGGCAGATATAACAATATCTTTATTCGGATATAACGATTTACAATGATTAATCGCTTCATACATCAGATGAATTCCATAACCTTCTCTCCTAATAGATTTAGAAGTGAGTACCCTACCAATATGACAATATTCCTTTGATTCATACAAGCGGGCATAAGAAACGATTTTATCATCTTTTTTATCATAAAGATGGTACGCACTATAATCCTGACCATCAGGGTCTAAATAATTACAATCTTGTTCAATAACAAATACCTCTGCTCTAAGTTTTAGTATTTCATAAAGTTCTGTACTATCTAATTCTTTAAAAGATCTTAGTTCCATCTCTAAATTTTTTCTACTCTATTTTTATGTCTACCACCCTCAAAAGGAGTTACTAAAAAAGTGTTTACCATTTCAATAGCAACTTCTTCTGAAACAAAACGCGCTGGTATAGCTAATATATTAGCATTATTATGGCTTCTAGCTAGCGCTGCTAATTCAGTATTCCAACATAAAGCAGATCTAACTTTAGAATATTTATTAACCACCATATTTACACCGTTACCACTACCACAAATAACTATAGCTAGATCAACTTTATTTTCTTGTATTGATTTACCTACCGGATGAGCAAAATCAGGGTAATCCACTGATTCATTTTGATCAGTGCCATAATTCACAACTTCTATTTTTTGGTCTTCAAGAAGGTTTACTATTTTTTTCTTAAGATCAGATCCTGCATGATCATTTCCGATGGCTAGTTTCATGTTAAGAACGCGTTTTTGATTGTTGATAGGTAGTTAATAGATCTTAATAACTATCATTATGATTATTAAAGGAATAAATGTAATGCGATATTTCGAGGTAATAAACAAGACTTATTTATTCTCTTTTTTCTACCAATAATCAATACTAAAATTAAAGTTATTAACGTTAAAACGTTATCAAAAGAATTAAAATAGAGTTGTTAATTACGTATTTAAAAGCGTTAAAAACTAATCTAAATAATTGATTTTCAAAAGATTTATTTCAAGTCGTTAGTTTAAAACTTCTGATAAGTCATAAAATCAATTTTTTAATCAAATAATTATTGCAGCTACTAACAAACAATAATAAACCCCATATCTTCGAAAATAATTAAATAAAAAAAGAAGGGTTATTAACTAGATGTCTAAAAAGAAGAAAAAAGGAAAAAGTAAGGGAACTGGATTGACTAAGATGTTGTTTGACTTTTTAGAACGACATCCTGATAAAGTTTACAATTTTAAACAGATCGCCTCTGCTTTAGATTTAAGAGACACTTATACCCGTAACGAATTACTTAAGCGAGTAAAAAAGCTGGTAAGCGAAAAACGTATTAAAGAGCCTGTAACTGGACGTTATCAATTACTAGAGGATATATCTGAAGTTTATGAAGGGATTATTGATTTGAATAGTTCTGGTAATGGATACATCATTTCAGATCAGTTAGAAGATGATTTATTTGTTCATTATTCTAATCTTAAAGGAGCCTTTCATAAAGACAAAGTGTTATTCAAAGAAAATAAACGCTTCAAGAAAGGAAATAAAGCTGAGGCTGTTGTAACCAAAATTATAGAACGCAATCAAAGTACTTTTGTTGGTATTGTTGAAAAAAGCCCTAAGTTTTTATTTGTTAGACCATTATCTTCTAAAATACATACTGACTTTTTCGTTAAGGAAAGCCTGGTCAAAAAAGTTGAAACCGATGATAAGGTTATCGTAGAGATCGTTAATTGGGGGAACGCTAATAAAGCTCCTGAAGTTAGGATTATCGAAAATATTGGTAAAACTGGGGTTCATCAGACTGAAATTCATGCCATTCTTGCTGAATATGGTCTTCCTTTATTTTTCGAACCAGAAGTACAACAATATGCAGATGGTATAGATACCACGATTAAAGACGAAGAAATAAGTAAAAGAAGAGATTTTAGAAATGTTCTCACTTTTACTATAGACCCTACAGATGCTAAAGATTTTGACGATGCGTTATCTTTTAAAGTGTTACAGAACGGTAATTTCGAAATTGGAGTCCACATCGCAGATGTTTCTCATTATTTAAAAGAAGGTTCCATTCTCGATGATGAAGCTTTTGACCGAGCAACTTCTGTATATTTGGTAGATAGGGTTGTTCCTATGCTTCCAGAAATTTTATCGAATAAAGCGTGTTCTCTAAGACCTAATGAAGAAAAATATACTTTCTCTGCTGTTTTCGAGATTACAGCCAAGGCTAAGGTGGTTAATGAATGGTTTGGTAGAACAGTTATTAATTCTAACGAACGCTTTGCTTATCATGAAGCAGAATATATAATAGATACAGGTGATTTAATAATACCTGAAGAAATTTCTATAAGACCTTCAGGCAGTTATTTTGTTGATAAAGAAGTAGTTAATGCTATTCAAACTTTAAATGAATTGGCAATTATATTTCGATCTCAACGCATGAATTCAGGTGCTATATCTTTTGATAAAGAAGAGGTTAAATTTCACTTAAATGAAAATAATGAGCCAGCCGGAGTGTTTTTTAAACAAAGCAAACAAGCAAATAAGCTGATTGAAGAATTTATGCTTTTAGCGAATAAAAGTGTTGCTACGTTTATTGGTAAACAAAAAAAGACCTTTGTTTATCGTATTCATGACGAACCTGATTTTGATAAACTACAAGCATTAAACGGGGTGATATCTAAGTTTGGACACCAGCTTAATTTAAAAGATCGAAAATCAATTAGTAATTCTATCAATACTTTATTGTCAGATGTTCACGGAAAAGTTGAACAACAACTAGTTGACACACTAACTATTCGAAGTATGAGTAAAGCTGTTTACTCAACAGAAAATATTGGTCATTACGGATTAGCTTTTGACTTCTATACCCATTTTACTTCACCAATTCGTCGTTATCCTGATGTAATGGTACATCGTTTATTACAACATTATTTAGACGGCGGTAGTAGTGTTCCCGCAGAAACACATGAATTGAAGTGTAAGCATTCCTCAGAGCGTGAAGTTTTAGCCGCTAATGCTGAGAGAGATTCTATTAAATACATGCAGGTCAAATTCATGGCTCAATTTGTGAATCAAGAATTCGAAGGTGTAGTTTCTGGTGTAACCGATTGGGGTATGTATGTCGAGCTTTTTGAAAACAAATGCGAGGGAATGGTTCGAATCAGTGATATTGGTAATGATATCTATTATTTTGATCAAGAACAATACGCTTTAGTAGGTCATAAGACAGGTGATACTATTCAATTAGGGCAGACAGTAAAAATACGGGTGAAGAACGCAGATATATTAAAGCGTCAAATAGATTTTGAATACCTCGAAAAGGTATAAAAAAAGAGGCATCGAGCGGATTCGAACCGCTGTACAAGCTTTTGCAGAGCTCTGCCTAGCCACTCGGCCACGATGCCAATTAGGTCGCAAATTTACATTAAAATTTCTGCTTTCCCTAAGTATCTCTTTGTCGGATAAGTTTTACAGCCACTGACTCAACATTTGCTCCGATAGGAGGATTTATTTTAGCAACACAGACCGAAGTTTTTAGAAGAGTTGGAAAAGAAATAAAGAATCTTGAAACAATACGTTCAACCACATGTTCTAAGAGTTTTGAAGGTATTGCCATTTCTTCAGATATAATAGCAGTAGCATCCACATAATCAATGGTGTCTTTTAACTCATCAGTTGCACAAGATTTTTCTAGTGATGTGTATAAAATGACATCTACACGATAATCACTACCAATAATAGATTCTTCTTTTAAACATCCGTGATAGGCGTATAGCTTAATGTTGTTAAGGTGTATTTCTCCCATAAAGCAAAAGTAGGAAATGCTACCTTTGCATTTCTATAATATGCCCAAATGGAAGAAGCTAAACGATCATTAAACTTTATTGAACATATCATTGAAGAGGATTTATCAAAATCTAACTGTTCGAAAGAATCTTTACGTTTTAGATTTCCTCCAGAACCCAACGGCTATCTACATATTGGCCACGCGAGTTCTATATGTTTGAATTTCGGCTTAGGAAAAAAGTACAACGCCCCTGTTAATCTTCGTTTTGACGATACTAATCCTAGTAAGGAAGAACAAGAATTTGTGGATTCAATCAAAGCAGATGTTTCTTGGTTAGGTTTTCAGTGGGCTCAGGAGTGTTATGCATCTGATTATTTTGAACAGTTGTATTTATGGGCTGAAGATTTAATAGTCAGAGGGATAGCATATGTAGACTCTCAATCAGCCGATGAAATTGCTACCCAAAAAGGGACCCCTACCACAGAAGGAGCTTCTAGTCCATTCAGGGATCGATCAGTTCAAGAGAACTTGGAGTTATTTAGAGAAATGAAAGCGGGAAAGCATGCTGAAGGAACTCATGTACTTCGAGCCAAAATCGACATGAGATCTTCTAACATGCTGATGAGAGATCCTATACTTTATCGTATTATGCACAAACATCACCATCGTACAGGTGATAAATGGTGTATTTATCCAATGTATGATTGGGCACATGGTCAAAGTGATTATATCGAACAGATTTCACACTCTTTATGTACGCTGGAGTTTGCTATGCACCGTGAACTCTATGACTGGTGTTTAGATCAAATTATAGATCCTATTAAGCTAAGACCAAAACAGCGAGAATTTGCTCGCAGAAATTTTTCTCATACAGTTGTTAGCAAGCGAAAGTTATTACAATTGGTTAATGAAAAACATGTTGACGGATGGGATGATCCTCGAATGCCCACTATATCAGGAATGCGCCGTAGAGGATATCCGCCTTTGGCTATTCAGAAATTTGCAGAAGCAATAGGTATTGCGAAAAGAGAAAATGTGGTTGACTTATCTGTTTTAGAATATCATGTTCGCGAGGAATTAAATCGAACCGTTCCAAGAGTAATGGTAGTTTTAGACCCAGTAAAAGTGGTCATTACCAACTATCCAAAGGATAAAGTAGAATGGTTAGAGGCCGAAAACAGCCCTGAAGATCCTGAACTAGGCTTTAGGGGTGTGCCTTTTTCAAGAGAATTCTACATTGAGAAGGCTGATTTTAAAGAAGAAGCTAATCGTAAATTTTTCAGATTAAAGCTTGATGGAGAGGTGCGTTTAAAGAACGCCTATATTATTAAAGCAGAATCTTGTATTAAGGACGAAGATGGAAACATTACAGAAATCCATTGTACCTACGATCCTAAAAGTTTAAGCGGTAGCGGCACACCAGAATCAGAGCGTAAAGTTAAGGGCACCTTGCATTGGGTTGCTGCAAACACAGCACTTGAAACTGAAGTTCGTCTTTACGATCGTCTATTTACAGACCCTACCCCTGACGCACATAAAGACAGAGACTTTTTAGACTTTATAAACCCCAATTCTTTAGAAGTTATTAAAGCTTATGCAGAACCATCACTAATAGAGGCCAAGGCAGGTACTGCTTTTCAGTTTCAAAGAATGGGATATTTTGTTCTAGAAAAAAATAACGAAAAGCAACTTGTTTTTAATCGCACAGTGGGCCTTAGAGACAGTTGGGCAAAGCTGGAGCAAAAAGACTAACTACAGTTTTTCACAAGCGATATCGATACGCTGTTTAACGGCGTCTACCCCTAAGAAGTTAATTAATTCATCGACAGAAGGTCCTTGAAGACTCCCCACTAACGCTATACGAAGTGGAGCCATAATTTTACCTATTTCTATTTCTTGCTTCTGACAAAAGTCGTGAATCGCGGTTTTAACCGCTTCTGAACCTTCTGGAACGAGCATTAAGCCCTCTAAGAAGGCCTGTAACAATTCTGGAGTTTCTTCTTTCCACTGCTTTTTAACGGCCTTATCGTCATAGCTGAGAGGCTCCTGAAATAAATATTGTTGATCATTTAGATCATCAACTTTTATTAGACGCTCTTTTACAAGTGTGACTCCCGCAATGAGCACACTTTCAGGAACTGCATCGAAATTGTTGTTTCTCTCCTTATAACGAGCTACTATTTCTTTAGCGTCTAATTTTTGAAGTGTTTGTGCATTGAACCAATTGAGTTTTTCTAAGTCAAATCGTGCGCCTGATTTTTGAACACGACTCAGGCTGAATTTTTCAACCATTTCTGCTAAAGTCATTTCTTCGGTGTCATCTCCGGGGTTCCATCCGAGTAGGCCTAAGAAATTTAGGAGGGCCTCGGGTTCATAACCAGCCTCTTTGTATCCGACAGATTCATTCCACGAGAGAGGAAACACCGGGAATCCACCAGCCTCGCCATCTCGTTTGCTAAGCTTTCCTTTTCCTGTCGGTTTCAGCAGCAGTGGCAGGTGTGCAAATAAAGGGGGAGTCCATTCAAAGGCATGATACAACAAGGTGTGTAGCGCTAATGAGGGCAACCACTCCTCTCCCCTAACTACGTGAGTTATTTGCATTAGATGGTCATCAACAACGTTTGCCAAATGATAGGTAGGCATGCCGTCACTCTTATACAACACCTTATCGTCTAAAGTGTTGGTGTTAACGGTGATATCACCCCTTACCTCATCATGGAATACAATCTCTTTGTTTTCTGGAGTTTTAAATCGAATAACAAAATCTTTACCTTTTTCAACACGAGACTGAGTCTCAGACGCGTTTAAGGAAAGACTATTGTTCAGGCCTTTTCTGTTTAATGGCCCGTATAGAAATCGTTCACCTTCTTTTTCTGCCTTTTCCCTGTAATTAGTTAAGTCTTCAGAACTATCGAATGCATAATACGCCCATCCCTTAGCAACAAGCTCTACAGCATATTTTTGGTAAATTTCTTTTCTTTCACTTTGACGATAAGGCCCTAGCGGGCCACCTTTATTGGGATCTTCATCTGCCTCTATTCCCAACCAAGCCATTGATTGAAGGATATATTCTTCAGCTCCTTCTACGTAACGAGATTGGTCGGTGTCCTCAATACGTATAATAAACTTACCGTTTAAGTTTTTTGCTAAAAGATAGTTGTACAAAGCTGTTCTGACACCTCCTATGTGTAGAGGTCCTGTCGGAGATGGGGCAAAACGTAGTCTTGGTTGCATAGTTCCTTATTTGGAAAGCAAAGGTAGCCATTCACCTAAAATCTATTGATATCTTTGTATTGTGATTAGAGAGATAGATTTTATAAACTTTCCCGACTGGGCCGATTATTCAGCCATTAGAACGTGGCTCTTGTCTGAGATGGAATTGCTGAACCTTTCATTAGAGGTCGTTTATTCTTTCATGTCTGACGAGGAACTTTTAAAATTGAATATAGAGCATTTAGATCACGACACTTATACAGACATCATTACTTATGATTTGAGGCCTGAAGGTCTTGAGGAGGCTAACCTTTGTATTAGTCACGAACGGGTTATCGCTAACGCCGTTACCTTTAAGGTTTCGAATACAGACGAACTCTGTCGTGTTTGCGCACATGGTCTGTTACACCTAGCGGGGTATGATGATAAAGACGAGGTCTCTAAGGTGGAAATGCGGAATCAAGAACAACTAGCTTTAAACAGGTTCCACGTGGAACATTAAGATATGTTTGCAGAAGAATACGATATAATTATTGTTGGAGGAGGTCATGCCGGAGCCGAAGCTGCTGCAGCAGCTGCAAATATGGGCATGAAAACACTTCTGGTTACCATGAACCTTCAGAACATTGGTCAGATGTCTTGTAATCCTGCCATGGGGGGAATTGCCAAAGGGCAGATTGTTCGAGAAATTGATGCCCTGGGCGGTTACAGCGGTTTGGTTAGTGATGAAAGCGCCATTCAGTTTAAGATGCTTAACCGTTCTAAGGGACCGGCCATGTGGAGCCCGAGGACCCAAAACGACAGAATGCTTTTTGCTGAATCATGGAGGGTTCGGCTCGAACAAACTCCTTTGCTTGATTTTTATCAAGAAATGATTACCGGATTGATGATTGAACGGGGTCTTGTTTCTGGAGTGAAAACGGCATTAGGTATCGAGATTCGTTCGAAGGCAGTTGTTCTAACTAACGGGACTTTTTTAAATGGGCTAATCCATATTGGCGAGAAAAATTTTGGCGGTGGAAGAGCAGGCGAAAAGGCAAGTACGGGAATTACCGAACAATTAATTGATCTAGGATTTGATAGTGGCAGGATGAAGACAGGCACTCCTCCTCGAGTTGATAGCCGATCCTTGGATTATTCTAAAATGACACCACAGCCGGGAGACGCTGTTCCCGGAAACTTCTCGTACCTCAGAAACTTTCGCCTTGATAAGCAATTAGACTGCCATCTTACCTATACCTCTGTTGAGGTTCATGACTTACTGAGAGAAGGTTTTGATCGTAGCCCTATGTTTAACGGAAGCATTCAAAGTATTGGCCCTCGTTATTGTCCTTCTATTGAGGACAAGATTAATCGTTTTGCAGAAAAGGATAGCCACCAAATTTTTGTCGAACCAGAAGGTTGGAAAACCGTGGAGGTTTATGTGAACGGTTTTTCTACATCACTACCAGAGGATGTACAGTACAAGGCATTACGAAGTGTAGCAGGTTTTGAGAATGTTAAGTTTTTTAGGCCTGGTTATGCCATCGAGTACGACTACTTTCCTCCTACTCAATTGAAGAACACCTTAGAAACGAAACTAATCGATGGATTATTTTTTGCGGGTCAAATCAACGGCACCACCGGATATGAAGAAGCCGCGAGTCAAGGGTTAATTGCGGGATTGAATGCGGCCTTGAAGGTTAAAGAGCAAGAACCATTGGTGCTTAGAAGAGACGAGGCATATATCGGCGTGCTCATTGATGATTTAATTACGAAAGGAACCGAGGAGCCCTACCGGATGTTCACCTCTAGAGCCGAATATCGAACGCTTTTGAGACAAGACAATGCAGATCTTAGACTAACTGAACGTTCTTACCAATTAGGACTCGCGAAGGAATCTAGACTTAGAACTTTAGAAAGGAAAATTGCCCAAACCGAAGAAATTGTTGGCTTTTTAGACAACGAATCTTATGATTTCAACGAAGCGAATAAGCTTTTAACTAAAGTTTCCTCAGCGCCGGTCAAACAGCACGATAAACTTAAAAAACTGCTTTCTAGACCAGAGGTTAATCTTGAAGATCTTCGAGGTTTACCGAATGTTTGTGAGTTTTTTGATAAGCATGATTTTGATTCTGACTCTTGCGAACAAGCAGAAATTCAAGTCAAGTATGCCGGCTACATAGAGAAGGAAAAGAACAACGCTGACAAGCTTTCCAGATTAGAATATGTCAAAATCCCTGATAATGTAGACTATTCCACAATGACCTCTATTTCTTTTGAGGCACGTGAAAAACTGAACAAAATAAGACCAGCAACGGTTTCTCAAGCTTCTAGAATCAGCGGTGTGTCTCCGTCAGACATCAGTGTTTTATTAGTACATCTGGGCCGATAGGTTCCACGTGGAACACATATAATGAATATTAAAGATCACTTTTTAAGCCAAGAAACGTTTCGAATCGAAAGAGACGAAAAAACCGGCGTGCTAACGACTAGACCAATTCCAGAAAACTTATCTAGCTATTATGAAGCTGAAAATTATAGGTCTCATGGTAGTCAGCATAAAGGCTTGATAGATTACCTGTACTCCATAGCTAAGGTTCTGAGAAATAGAAATAAAAGAAGGTTGCTAGAGAGACACCACAACTCATTTGGTTCAGTTCTCGATATTGGTTGTGGCGACGGAGCCTTTCTTTCTGTATTCGAAGACAAACATATTTCTGGTGTCGAACCTTCTGCTAGGGCGCGTGAATTATGTAGGAAGAAGGGCTTGGCGGTTGCCTCTTCCCTATCAGATATCAACGAAACATTTGATATAATTACCCTCTGGCATGTATTAGAACACCTTCCTAATTTAAAAGAAGATTTATCAACCATTAACACCCTCCTTTCAGACGAAGGCAGGTTGTTTGTTGCAGTACCCAATTGTAAAAGCTGGGACGCTGAATATTACAGTGAGTTTTGGGCTGGCTATGATGTTCCAAGACATATTTGGCATTTTGATAAGGAAAATCTTGAACGCACATTGACGGCTGTCGGTTTTGAAATAACAGCTTACGAACCACAGTTATTTGACCTTTTTTATGTGGCTTATCTTTCTGAAAAATATAAGGGTTGCCAATTTCCGCTACTAAGAGCTGTTTTGTTTGGGGTTTACGCCGTTCTTACTAATAAAGCTTCAAAAAAGCCATCTGCACTCCTTTTTGTTGCTAAAAAAGCCAAATAAGGCGCTTTAAGGCGGTTTTGGCTAACCCCTCATAAAATATACGCGCAAATTCTAAAAGCAGCTTAAAACAACCCGTAATAACCAATTATGAAATAAGAGAAAGTTATCGGCCTCAAAAAAACAATAAGAAACGCTTATAGCTGGTACAGCTCAAGGGTTATGAATAATAACACAACCGGAATAAGATAGATGATGATTGTTTGTGCTCCAGCATAATCTTTAGCTACACGTTGACCAAGTAAAAGAGAAAGTAGTGTTATTGATGAAAGAGCACTCGCTAGATTCGCTATAATAAGATTGTCGTGCAGATAGAGATGAATAATTCCTCCAGCACTCAATACGCCCGATGAAATTTCTAAAACCGTAAGAATCACAAATAAGGCACCCGATACTTTGCTGAGAGGGCTTTTACTAAAATGACTTTGCATAAAATCCTTTTCACTCTTAAAGTGAAAGATTTTATCAATACCACTTTGAAGAAAAACGATACATAGAATGGCTAGACAGGTATAAATTGCGAAAATCATGAGCGTTTATTTTGGTGCATGTAGCAGTTTGGTCATCTGAAGCGCTAAGTCGCTAAAAGTCATTTTAAGGTTTGCGCTTGTTCCCAAGTGTGAAATGGCGCTCTCAATAGATTGTATTAAATCAACCGCGTTGTTATGGTGTATAAAAGGAGCAAACTTTTCTAGCTTAAAACCCTCTGTTAGCTCTTGCTGTAGTACTAAATCACCTGCGCGATATTGAATAAGCAGAGAATTTCGTATTTGATCCATCGCGAAAAGCAAAAACTCCCGTTGAACACCGCGTTCTAATTTAACCAAATCTTCTGCCCAATCTAGAAGCTCGGCAACAGCACTTTTGTTTTTCTTAGCTAGGAATGCTGAACGAACCCAACTTACAAAGCGTTTTTCGAAATCTTGGGACTGTTCCTTGTTTAGATATTGACTCATTGCCCACGAAACACTTCCTTTAGATCGTTCAGAATAGAGCGTTGCGTCTTCTCTAGAAAGGCCAAGTCTTATCAGTGCTTCTTTGATGATGTCTTTATTTTCAGGACCCACGAACACCCGCTGACTTCTTGACCGTATCGTTTCTAAAACACTTCGTTCGTTTTGTGTAGTCATGACAATAAGTGTTCCTGAAGGAGGTTCCTCAATGAATTTTAGAAGACGGTTAGCCGACTGGTCTTTTAAGAATTCTGCTCCCCAAATAACGAGGACACGGTACGAGCCTTCGACAGGCTTGAGATGAAGTTTTTGAACAGCCTCTTTGGCATCTTCAGTTCGAATAGTAAAACTCCCTCCGGCTGAAGAATTCTTAGAAATCCACTGACTATAAGTAAGATAGGGGTTTTCTAAAACGGCAGATCGAAATTCGTTTAATTGATCAGACGAACGCACATTTTTTGAAGATACGCCAATAGTATTTGAGATAGGGAATAATAAATGAATATCAGGATGAATAAGTTTAGACACTTTGCTATCACCCTTAAAAAGCTGAGTTAACATCCAAAACACAAGAGGAAGCGTAGATCCATTTTCTTCTGAAACGAAGAGTTGTGCGTGAGGTAAACGACCTGAATCAATAGAGTGTTTTAAGCCCTTCCTACTGTTTTCATACCCAACTACTCCTGAAAAATCCATGCTTCAAAGATAGTATTTCGCTACATTTGGGGGATTCAAAAAACAAACAGCATGAGCACCCTATCATCTTTCAATTTCTCAGGTAAAAAAGCCTTAATCCGTGTTGATTTTAATGTTCCGTTAAATAGCGAACTAGAGGTCACTGACGCGAGCCGAATTGAAGCGGCAAAACCAACGATTATTCAAATCTTAGAACAAGGAGGAAGCGCTATTTTAATGAGTCACCTTGGCCGTCCCGACGGAGAGGTAAAGCCAGAGCTATCATTAAAAAACATCGCAGAGAAAGTTGCTGAAGTTTTAGGTGTAGCGGTTAAATTTTCGCCCTCATGTGTAGGCCCTGAAGCAGAGGCAGAAGCTGCAGCTCTTCAGCCGGGTCAGGTATTATTGCTTGAAAACCTTAGATATCACAAGGAGGAGACTGCTGGCGATGAGACGTTTGCAGCTTCTCTTGCCAAACTCGGAGACGTTTATGTAAATGACGCTTTTGGAACGGCACACAGAGCACACGCGTCAACCGCAGTTATTGCAGCTCACTTTAAGGAAAAAAAATGTTTTGGACTTCTTTTAGAAAAAGAAATTAAGGCCATTGATAAAGTCTTAAAATCAGGAGAAAAGCCAGTAACTGCCATCATGGGAGGTTCAAAGGTTTCTTCGAAAATCACCATTATCGAAAACATATTACCGGTAATTGACCACTTGATTGTCGGAGGGGGTATGACCTACACATTTATCAAAGCGCTTGGCGGAGAGGTGGGGAACTCGATTTGCGAGTTAGACAAATTAGATCTAGCACTGTCTATATTAGAAAAAGCTAAGGCTGCAGGCGTTGAGGTTCATATACCTGTTGATGTTTTGGCTGCGGACGATTTTTCAAAAGACGCGAACACCCAAGTCGTTGCATCGAACGCTATTCCAGAAGGATGGGAAGGTTTAGACGCCGGCCCTCAAACATTGAAAAACTTCCACGAAGTTATTATGTCTTCAAAGACGTTATTGTGGAATGGTCCTGTTGGAGTTTTTGAAATTGAAACTTTTGCTGAAGGAACTAAATCTATCGGTTGCTCGGTAGAAGCAGCTACAAATGCAGGCGCATTCTCTTTAGTTGGAGGAGGTGATTCTGTTGCTGCCGTTAAGCAGTTTGGCTTTGAAGACAAGGTAAGCTATGTCTCAACGGGCGGCGGCGCAATGCTTGAAAGTTTAGAGGGTATTGTTCTACCAGGAATTGCAGCTATCTTAGAGGAATAAAGTTATTGTTTTGATTTTTAGAAGCTTCATTTTCAGTTTACTATCCTCTGTGGCGGTAGCGCAAAGCGCCCCGGGAGGTATCAGTAAAAAGAGCATCGAAGCCTTTAATGAATTAGGTTATGCGTCGGTGTTTTCTGACCAGCGCTTACCTAGTTATGCGATTCCCGACTCTACCAGAGCGTTTAAATACGATTCGATTTGGCTTGAAAAATTAAAGGAGACAAGGTCTCTCTTTACTTTGATTCACGAGACCACTGGAGACAATATTGAAAAGAAGGTAAATAAAGAGCTTCTGATTGATCGGTTTGGAACGATCAATCAGAAGACTCCTTTTCAGATCGCCTACAACCCTATTTTAGAGCGAGAAATCGCCAAGTATCTTAGAGGTGATGCGACGCTCATTCGCAGAATGCTTCAGGTGAGCGCTTTTTACTTTCCGCTCTTCGAGCAGATACTCGACGAGAACGACCTCCCTTTAGAACTGAAATATTTAGCAATCGTTGAGTCTGCATTAGACCCTACAGCAAGGTCATATGTTGGCGCAAAAGGCCTGTGGCAATTCATGTACAGCACCGGAAAATCATTTGGGCTAGACGTGAACAACTACGTTGATGATAGAAGTGACCCTTTAAAAAGCACGAAGGCTGCCGCAGCTTATTTGAAGCAACTCTATCAAATATTTGACAATTGGGATCTTGCTCTTGCTGCGTATAATTCAGGACCAGGAAATGTTTCAAAGGCTATTCGTCGCTCAGGCGGATACACGAATTATTGGAATATAAGACCCTACCTACCTAAAGAGACAGCAGACTATGTTCCCCGATTTTACGCTATTCTCTATTTGTTTGAGCACGCTAAAGAGCACGGATTAAGTGCGGAAAGTTTAGAAAGAACCTATCTAGAGACGGACACGATTCATATCAAAAGAAGTATCACTTTTGACCACATTGCCGAAGAACTGCCTATTACCAAAGAACAACTAGCCATTTTAAACCCCTCCTACCGGATGGCTACAATACCTTATGTTAAAGGGAAAGATTATGCACTAAGACTTCCAAAAGCATTAATTGGGGACTTTATCAGCGCTGAAGGAGAAGTTTACGCGCTGGCTAAAAAGCAAGAGGATGCTTCTGAAAAGCCTTTGGCAGCTTTGGTTAGTGGTCCTGAACGTCTCAGATATCGAGTAAAATCTGGCGATGCGCTTAGCATCATTGCAGATAGATACGGCGTTTCTGTGAAGCAAATTCGTTCCTGGAACAATTTGAGTGGCAATGTTATTCGAGTGGGTCAGCGCCTAACGATCTATCCGAGAAGATATCCTAAATCATGATTAGACCTCTGAAGTTTTCCCTTCTGTTATTAATCCTTACGGCTTATTCTTGTAAGCAAGAAGCCTTAAAAGACTACTTACCCGAAGCTACAGGCCCGCTTAGCGAGGTCCTAATTGTTGCAGATCAATCTTTACTTGATTCAGAGGTTGGAGATCGCCTTCGTTCGTATCTTCAAACAAGACAACTAGGCCTGGGCGTTGATGAGCCGACACTTGACCTTAGGCCCTTACAACCCAACTTGTTTAGAGGCGCAATTATGAGAAATCGAAACGTTGTGGTCATCGATTTCGACACGTTATCCCGTTCCCATATCAAGAGGAATTTATATGCCGAACCTCAACATATCGCGGTGATAAAAGGTCGAACAGAGGTTGAACTAATTCAAAACATTGATCTTATAGGGGTTCAAATGGTTGACAGTTTTCGAACCTCTGATTTAAAAGTTGCCCAACAACGCTTTAAACGATCACTCTATACCGAACCAAGACTCAAAAAATTGATGGGCATTGATCTTACCATGCCATCAATTTACAGGCCAGGTGTTTTTAATGAAAATTTTATATGGATTGATCGCCCTATCGAGAATGGCACGATGAATCTCATTATCTATCCATTAGACAACGACCGCTTTTCGAATAAAGAACGTTTTCTAGAAGACATTATAGCTGTTAGAGATTCTGTTGGAGAAGCGAATATCCCCGGTCCAGATATCCCCGACACGAAGACTTTTCAGATTACAGAGCGAATTTTCAGACCCTATGTTTTTTCAGCAGAGGTTGGCGGATTCAATGCTGCCGAAGTTCGCGGGATGTGGGAGATTAGCGGGTATCCGATGGCAGGGCCCTTCGTTTCATACATCGTAAACGACATCATTAATCAAAGAAAATTAGTGGTTGAAGGCTTTGTTTTTGCGCCTAACCAAGAAAAGAGAGATTACCTCTTCGAATTAGAGGCGATTATCAAAACGTTAAAGATTTATCCCCAGGATTAGGAGTAAAGACAGGTACTAAGAGTTGAGCTCTTTTCCTCCTTTGTCCTCCTCTTCTTTAGTGGCGTCCTTAAATTCTTTGATACCACTACCTAAGCCGCGCATCAATTCAGGAATCTTTTTACCCCCAAATAACAATAAAACAAGAGCGACGACAACGATAATTTGCCAAGGGCTTACAATACCAAGTGTATAAGAAAGAGACATAATCAATGATTTATTGCATAAATGTAGTAAAATTAACCCGTTTGAAGGTCAAGATGTATATTTGCTTTAATGTCTAAAACACAAAAAAACAGCCCGAAGGATCGTTCGAAATTATTCGACACCTTCAAGCTTCTGGTGGTAAACGACGAGACCTTCGAAGAAGTGTTCTCTCGGCGGTTATCTCGCCTGAACGCCTTTGTTTTTTTAGTCATCTTTGTCGGTCTGGTAAGCACCTTTTCTTTTTTCGTCATCGCAGCAACACCTTTACGATACCTTATTCCTGGAATAGAGTCTGCCGCACTGCAGCGCGAGGTAGAGACGCTTCTGGTTAAAACCGATTCCTTACAGAGAGTCATCGAGGCCGATTCAAAATATCTCGATGGAATTCGTCGGGTGCTTAGCGGAGAAGTGGTTTATGAAGCTCCTGAAATAGACAGCACATCTGTTTTCGTGGATGCTCCTTCTACAGATCAACTATTAGAAACGAGAAAAAGCATTGCTATGCTAGAACTCGAAAACCAAGTGAAGAAGGAAGAGTCGTATAGCCCCGTGGTGGAGACTACTATCTCAAACCCACTTTATTTTGCTCCACTAAGCGGCGTGGTTTCTGGTTTTTATGACCCCGCAGTGGGACACCTCGCCATTGATATTGCAGCCGCAGAAGGAACAGGAGTTAAGGCGATCACCGACGGCACGGTATTACACGCCGAATGGTCTGCTAATACTGGCTATAACTTGGTGGTGGTGCATCAAGGCGAGACGGTATCTGTTTACAAACACAACGGTGTGATATTCAAGAAGCAAGGCGACACGGTTACTGCCGGAGAAATTATTGCTTCGGTCGGAAACACCGGGGAATTGAGCTCAGGGTCACACCTTCATTTTGAACTCTGGAAGCAAGGGAAGCCGGTTAATCCTCAACAATATATCAAGTTTTAATCATGAGCCTAAAGTCATTCCTAGCCAAGCCTTTTGCGAGATGGAGCGTCGCTCAAAATAAAAAGCATATTGTTCGACCGGTAGCCTCACAGGAAGCGGTATTTCAGCAGATTGTTTCGAAAGCAAGAGATACTGCTTTTGGAATCGACCACAATTTCAAATCGATACGCACTTATAACGATTTCAAGGAGAGAGTTCCTGTTCGTGATTACGAAGAACTAAGGCCTTATGTCGAACGAATTGTAAAGGGCGAAAAAAATGTGCTTTGGCCGGGAATACCCGCTTATTTGGCTAAAACATCTGGCACCACTTCAGGAGCCAAATACATACCGATTACGGCAGAATCCATGAAGGAGCAAGTTGCTTCTTCAAAGCTCGCCCTACTGCAGTATATCGTCAATAAGGGAAGTGCAGATTATGTCAATGGAAAAATGATTTTCTTACAAGGAAGCCCCGTACTATACACGAAGGGCGCAGTTAAAATGGGGCGCTTATCAGGCATTTCAGCCCACTACCTCCCTAGTTATTTACTTAAAAACAGGCTGCCTTCATGGGAGACTAATATTATTGAAGATTGGGAAACCAAGGTAGAAGCCATTGTTGACGAGACCATCAACGAAAACATGACTCTGATCGCTGGAATCCCTTCTTGGGTGCAGATGTATTTTGAGCGGCTTGTTGCACGTTCAGGAAAGCCAGTCGGAGAGCTGTTTCCCAACTTTTCTCTATACGTGTACGGGGGTGTTAATTACGAGCCCTATCGACAAAAATTTGAAGATCTGCTAGGGAGAAGCGTCGACAGTATCGAATTGTTTCCTGCTAGCGAAGGCTTCTTTGCCTATCAAGACACATTAGAAAACAAGGGTCTATTGCTCCAAGTGCATTCAGGAATATTTTATGAGTTCATTGAGGCTAGCAAGTTTTATGACGAAAACCCTCCGAGAATTTCTTTATCGGATGTACAGTTTGGTGTGGATTATGCCCTTATTCTTTCAACAAATGCCGGTTTGTGGGGGTATAATATCGGAGACACCGTTAGATTTGTCTCTTTGAAACCGTATCGAGTAATTGTGTCGGGAAGAATTAAGCACTTTATTTCTGCCTTCGGCGAACACGTGATCGCTAAGGAGGTTGAAGAGGCAATGGCTGTGGCTCTTGCAGCCCACTCCGAAGTAAGAATTTCAGAATTCAGTGTAGCGCCAGAGGTTAACCCTAAAGATGGCGGTCTACCCTATCACGAATGGTTCATTGAATTTGAAAAGGAGCCTAACGACAAGGAGGCGTTTGCACAAACGCTTGATAAAAGCGTCCAGAACCAAAATGTGTATTACAAAGACCTAATAGAAGGAAAGGTTTTAAAACCTGCCGTTGTGACTCCTTTGAATAAAGGCGCCTTTGAAGCTTATATGAAGTCACAAGGAAAGCTTGGGGGCCAGAATAAAGTAAAGCGCCTTTCGAATGGGCGTGAGGTAGCTGATTTATTAACCCCACACCTAGCCACTTCATGAAACGAGCTTTGATTACTGGCGCGGCAGGGTTCCTTGGTTCTCACTTAGCAGATCGGTTATTGGCCCAAGGTTATGAGGTTGTCGGTATGGATAATCTAATCACTGGTGATCTGCGCAATCTAGATCACTTGAAATCAGAGCCGCGATTTAGTTTTGTGGAGCATGATGTGACAGAGTATGTATCGGTGTCGGGACCGCTTAGCTGTATTTTGCACTTCGCTTCTCCTGCAAGCCCAATAGATTATCTGAAAATCCCAATACAAACATTAAAGGTGGGCTCGTTAGGAACACACAACTTGCTAGGTTTAGCAAAAGACAAACAAGCGCGTTTTATGATCGCCTCTACCTCTGAAGTGTATGGGGATCCGCTGGTGCATCCGCAAGATGAGTCCTATTTTGGAAACGTGAATGCCATTGGCCCTAGGGGGGTGTATGACGAGGCTAAACGTTTTCAGGAGTCAATGACCATGGCCTATCATCGCTTTCATGGCTTAGATACTAGAATCGCACGAATATTCAACACTTACGGCCCTAGAATGAGACTAAATGACGGTCGAGTCATTCCTGCCTTTATAGGTCAGATTCTACGCTCCGAGCCGTTAACTGTTTTTGGAGACGGAAAACAGACTAGAAGCTTTTGCTATGTTGACGATCTTGTAGAGGGGCTTTATCGCCTACTTCGTTCTGATTATCACCTACCAGTGAATCTGGGAAACCCAGACGAGATAAGTATTTTAGACTTTGCGACTGAGATCAAAGAGATCATGGGGTCTGAGCAACCGATTTCTTTTAAAGAATTGCCTACAGATGACCCGACCCAAAGACAGCCTGATATTACGAAAGCGAAGGAGCTGCTGGGCTGGAGCCCTCAACATGAACGAAAAGAAGGTCTAAGAAAGACCATCGAATACTTCAAGAGCTTAGCGCCTGAGGAGTGGTATAAAAAGGAACACAGAACGTTTAATCATCAGAATAAGAAAAAATGAATCATCGCGTACTAATTGTTGGATCAGGAGGTCGAGAACACGCCATAGCACACAAAATAGTAGAGAGCAATAGATGTGAGGCACTATATGTAGCCCCGGGGAATGCCGGAACCACAGAGATCGCTTTAAACTTGAATATTGGAGTTGATCAGTTTACTGAGCTGGGGCAAGCTTGCTTAGAGCACAACATTACGATGCTCATTGTAGGGCCAGAGGTTCCGCTTGTAAAAGGAATCGTTGATTTTTTTCAAAATGACCCAAGCCTAAGTTCTATTCTAGTCGTTGGTCCAGACGCAGTGGCCGCGCAGTTAGAAGGCTCAAAAGATTTTGCAAAAGCATTCATGCACAAATACGGAGTTCCTACAGCCGCCTATCAAACCTTTACTTCTGAAAACATTGAGGAGGGCTATAAATTCTTAGAATCCTTGAATCCTCCTTATGTGCTTAAAGCAGACGGATTAGCTGCTGGTAAAGGCGTGCTTATTTTAGACAAGTTGTCCGAGGCACAAAACGAGTTGGCTCAATTTTTAACGCATAATAGCTTTGGTGAAGCCGGCCAAAAAGTAGTTATCGAAGAGTTTTTAGACGGAATCGAGTGCAGCTGCTTTGTTCTAGTGGACAACACAGGTGTTGTCCA